>Ga0123357_10005949_pt1 | contig 14735 bp, 12 predicted proteins | sample TergutEmb28metaG_FD_89873 | JGI IMG/M metagenome (GOLD analysis project Ga0123357, IMG submission 89873) | Embiratermes neotenicus P4 segment gut microbial communities from Petit-Saut dam, French Guiana - Emb289 P4 | ecosystem: Host-associated > Arthropoda: Insects > Digestive system > Gut ...
GGATCAATGATGATAAGGCCGGTGTCGCCTTCAATGATGGTCATATTGGAAATGTCAAGATTACGCACCTGATAGAGCCTGTCCCTGAGTTTGAAAAGCCCCCCCTGCATGACAAGCTGCGCCTGCCGCCACAGTGAGGGATGGACGGAATGCGGCGCCTTTTTGCCCAGATCGGTCAAGAAAGCGTAACGCGAAACGTCCCAAATGGTTTTTGTCCCGTCCTGACTTGTCACGGCCGGCAGAGGAAGCTTTTCATACATGCCCTGCCGCGCGTTTTTCAGATCCTGCGATCCCGGCAACGCGCCGCTTTTATCGGGCAGCGCCGAATACGCTTTTTCATGGAGTTGTTTCGTTATTGCCGTAGCCTCTTTGGGCTGTTCGGCCGCATGCGCGGCGGTAACAGCAAGGCAGCCGCACAGGGCCAAAATCCATCCTGCTCTTGTGAACGCTTTCATTATATGTTCCTCCGTCAGCTTCAGGCTGAATGTATGCAATGAACATCAAGCAATCCAGTAAAATAGCCGCATCAAAACAAAAATCCGATCCGCGCTTCCAGTTTGAAGTCATAGACGCGGTAGTCATTCACCACGGGAATACCCACCTCAACGGAGCTGACCACATTCTTGCCCAGCATCTTGCCGATCATGAAATTGGCCGGAACAAACCAGCGGCCCGAATCGCCTCTGCGCGTGTCGCCCATGTTATAGCGGATGTCCGGGCTGGGGAACAGGTTGATAAACCAATAGCCGGGCAGCCATATATTCACGACGGGAGCGAACTGAAGCTCGTTCACCTCTTTGGAATTGGAACGGCTCTCGGCGAAATCCCTGTCCCAGCGCGCGGCCAGAGCCACCCAACTGCCCCGGAGGATATTCTCTGTCGAAAGGCGCGCGCCGGCCGTGGGCACCACCCGGTACTTGCCCTTACCCATCTGTTCTTCGCCGGCTGTGGGGAAAACCACCTGCGTTCCCACCCCCCAGGCGAATTTCTTGTTCGGCACATTCACCAGAAAGACCTGCGCCAAAGCATCGCTCAACCCGAAGTGCGTGTCGCCGTGAGGATTGTCGTGCAGGTTCGGCAGGTTGGTGAACATGAAGGGCAGGTCAACACGCGTGGTCACCAGCCACTCGGGGGATAGCACAAAAGGTTTGTCAACTCGCATAGTGGCGGTATGCATGCCGTCATGATCATGCGGAGCCTTGGGAACTTTCTGGTACCCGTAGCGAAGGTCAAAGCGCGCCAGAGGCTTGGTGAAGTCCTGGCCGTTGTTGACCTCAAGCTCTTCTTCCCCGGCCAGGGCCGGAGAGGCTGTCGCGGTTATCAGAGCGGGAATCGCGCTGAGGGCGGCGCACGCCAAGAGAAGCAGTCCAAGGGCAAAACGGGTGGACGGGACGCGAATCATGGCAGACGCTCCTTAAGAAGATTGCGGGTTATGGGCGCAATGAGGTCAAGTCTTGTTCCATGCGGCCTCGCGCCGGACGAAAAATCGCCGGAGTTGCGTGATATTTCGCTCGACTATACAACGTACTTTGCAGGAAAGATCAAGCGAGACGCTTGTAGACGCTTGTAGACGCTGAGTATACCACTTTGAAATAGCAGAAGATATTTTTTAAACCAACGGCTGAAATTTTTGCAAAACAGGAAGCCGCCGGGAATCTTCCTGTGCCGATAGCGTTCAATGACGAAATGCTCTCAGGGGCACGTCAGTATGGCATCCTTATCCGTCAATCCGGCGCAGTCTGTCAGGGGGGACGTCAAGATGGCCTTGGGCGAAAAAAAGCGCGAGGAGCGCGGCGCGGTCATGAACTTCCGTTTTGCGCAGTATGCGCAGCACATAATTACGGACAGTGCTTTCCTTTACCTTCATGCCCACGGCGATATCTTTGGTGGAACGGCGTCGGGCCAGCATCTCCACGACGACTAATTCCTGGTTGCTCAGACCCCAAATTTTGCCGAAGGCGGCAAGACGCGCCGGATTAGGCGCAAGCGGCAAGCCCTGCTCAGGCAAACTTGCATCGGCAGGCATGCCCCACAGGCCCGGTTTTTCCGCCCGCAGCAGTTTTAAGCGCCACAGGCACAGGGCGATCCCGGCGGCCAGAAGCAGGGAGGCCGCCGCCATCACGTAAGGCAGGGCGGCAATCCGGCCCCGCAACGCGGATCCGCATACATTTCCCAGATACAGGCAGTGGGCTAAACTGAGCAAGAGAGGCAACACTGCGTGATGCTTCATCAGCCGCGCGGTTGTCGTATAAACCGCCAGCAGCAAAATCTGCTGCATGGCGTTGAGGATGCCGTACAGCGGCATGAGGCCGATGAGGCCTTGGGCATGGGCCAGGCCGAACAGGGGAATGAGTAGAACCGCCGGAATAATACAGGCCAAAAGCCTGCCTGTTTGTACGCCATCCAGCATGCGTCCGGTCAGGGGAAGCAAGACAATCAGCAAAAAATGCGGCAAGCCGACGAACTCCGGCCTAAGTCCCATCTTGGGCAGGAGCATGCCCATGTGCAGACCGGTCAGAACAAAGGCGCACCAGCTCGCCGCGAAGATCATGAGCAAGGCGGCGCGTTTCCCCTCAAAAACGCCGGGGACGTCTGATCCTGTCAGAGCGTCCAGGCCCCTGCCGTCCCCCCGGGTTCGCGGGGGGCAACCCTCCTCCATCCCGGAGTCAGGCTTGCGCGTTGCGGCGGCAAGCGCCGCGCTCAGGCACAGGCCCGCGCCGCCCAGCAGCCAGCAGCCCAAGGCAAAAATCTGGAATGTCTGCCGGTTTTCCAGCCACTGGACGCTTGTGCCGTTGAGCAGCGGAACGAGCAGCGCCCATAGGAGTTCGGCGCTGGCCATGACCAGACCGAAGAAAAATCCCTCCCTGGACTCCGGCGCGGCGCGGGAAAACAGGGTCAAGGCCAGCGGCATGAACAAGGCCATGCCGTTGCTGAACATCGAGAGGCGGCCATTGACAATGCGGGCCAGCAACTCGCCGGGGAAAAAAGGCATCCCGGCAATAGCCAAACCGAGCAGAACCAGCGGAACGGAGCAGGAGCGCAGCCGCCCCAGACCTTTTTTCGAGGCGAGATACAGCCCGATGCCTGCCAGAAAGCTTACCCCGAAATGCAGCAGGGCGGCATATTCGCCGTCCGTTCTGGCCGTGTTGCGCAAATTAACGAAAATCAGCCCCAGGTACATGGAGCAGTACAGCAGCATCATGCCCAGGGCCGGAAGCAAAAAACCGTCGCGGCGGGGAGGGGGTTGCGTCACAAGGCACTCCTTGCTATGCGGAAAAAGGCTTTACACAATGAATTTCCTATAATTTCGAGCGGAGCGGACATGGCCGTCAATCCGGAGGGCGCTTATGTTCTGCCCGGCTACACGCGGGGACCTGCCGCCAATGACGGAGTCCGGGAATGATCGATAGCGTCTGGGAGAAGAGTGTGGTATAGTGGACCATGTTCAGAATCTCCTTGGCATGCAACGCTTTGCGCACAAATCTTGTAGCATAACCTTGGGAGATTTTGAACATTTTTCTTACACCTTAGCCGGCCGGCAATAGCTATATTGGAAAACACAAGGAAGCGGAAATAGTGAAGAAATAGGGCAAAGGCAGGACAGCCATGAAGGCGTTTTTTCTGTGGGCTTTGATATTCGTTGCGCTCTTGGCGGCGGGGTTCGCCGGATATGGTGCTTATTTGAATAGCCGGAGCGCGGGTTATATCGCGTCCATACAGGAACGAAAAGTCATTCGCGTACTCGGGACGAAAGTCGAATACCGGGATATGCGCAAGCGCGCCGTTTTGGGAAACGTCGTCCTTCATGCCGCGAATGTGGCGGATGTCGTCAGCCAGGTTGAGGGCGACATTATTGAAATGCATGCGGCCGAAGGCCAGGAGGCGCATACAGGCCAAACGCTGTACATCCTCGAAAACAAGGATCTGCCCTTGCGCTATGCCAGCGCCAAGGCCGATGTCGCCAAAAATAAAACGGAATTCTCCAACGCGGCCAGTATGCTTGAACGATTGCGGATACTGCAAAAAGAAAAATTCATTTCGGAAAGCGATTGGGAAAACGCCGTCGCCAAGGCGCAGATGGCGGAAGCCAAGCTTGCGGCATCCCGGGCGGAGCTTGATCTGGCCGCGCGGCAAATCGGGCTGCAAACCGTCACCGCCCCCATGAGCGGCGACATCCTCATCGTGTACCACAAACAGGGCGCCCATGTCCCCTATGGCGCCCCTCTGCTGCTCATGGGGGATTTTTCTCGTTTCACCTTTGCCGTGCAAATGCCGAGCAGTCAACTGGACAGCCTGCTTCCCCCGGCGGAACACTACGCGCTCTCCCTAGATTTGCAGAACAGCCTGAAAGGTTTTCGCGCGTATTCCTCAGGCGGGTATAGCAACGACACCACCTTTGAAGCCCGCATACGCGCCATTTCGCCGCCGCTTGGCGAGCCGGCCTCATTCCGCCGGGTGGAATGGAGCGTTGTCAATCATAATAAAATCCTCAAGCCGGGCTTGTACAGCGGCGCGGTCATCCGCTGCGCCGAGGCGCAAAGAGTGCTTACCGCGCCCAGCCGGACGCTGTTGGGCGTTGACGCCGTGGAGGTCTTCGCCGTGGACGGCGAAGGCAGGCTGGCGCGGCGCCGGGTGCGGATCGGCGGCGCGGATGACCGCTACACGGAGATACTTGAAGGACTGAAGGAGGGAGACATAGCCATTGAATCCGCTGTGGACGATCTGGCTCCGGGCACAGCCATAGCAATCGATTCCGGCGGAGGGAAAGAATGAAGAAGGAAGTGTTCTCTGCCGAAGCGTGGGAACGGTTGCGCCTGCCGGAAAAACTGGACATGCTGCTCCCCGTGACCGATTCCGCCGCGTGGATGGCCCTGGCTTCCCTGGTCGTGCTCATGGCTTCCGTGGCCGCCTGGGCCATTTGGGGCGTCATGTCCACCACAGTCAACGGCGCCGGCATGATCCTTGATGCCGGCGGAGTGACCAATGTGTTTCACGACAGTTCCGGCCTGGTGGACTCTGTGCGCATCGTGCCGGGAACGCGCGTCAGAAAAGGGGACATCATCGCCACGTTGAGCCTGCCGGACTTGGACAACAACATCGTTTCCGCCCAAAACAGCATCCAGCGATCCGGCAGTTATCAGGAAACCTTGAAAAATCTCACTACGTATGATTCCCTGGCCAGGCAAAAAACGATACGCGGGATCATAACGAGTTCAGCCGACGGCATAGTCCTCGACGTCCACGTCAATGTCGGCGACTTCATTTCCGCCGGCGCCACCCCTATCTGTTCAATACGAAGGGACTATGGCCGCGAGGATCTGAGGGCCGTCCTCTACGTTCCGGCCGGAGAGGGGAAGAAAGTCTCCCCCGGCATGATGGTTCAATTATCCCCCTCCGAAGCGGAAGTTGAAAACACGGGGTATCTTCTAGGCACTGTCCGCTCCGTATCCCTCTATCCCGTGTCGTCCGCCGATATCGTCCAGAAAATCGGCAATGCGGATCTGGCCTCGGCGCTGTTGGGAATGTTGAGCGGCTCGGGCATGGAAGTGCGGGTGGAATTGCTGAAAAACGATGCGGCACCTTCGGGATATCAATGGACGTCCATTATGGGCGAACCACCCAGGATAAGTCCGGGCAGCTATTGCCTGGGAACCGTAATCGTGGAACGCCGGTCGCCGCTGGAAAAGCTCCTGGGCAAACTGGGGAAATGGCTGAGATTCTATTGAAATGATTTGGTGTCTACCGTGAGAAAAACGCCCCTTCTCCTCCAGATGGAAGCCACGGAATGCGGCGCCGCGTGCCTGGGGATAATCCTTGCGCATTACGGGCGCTTCCTGCCGTTGGAAGTGTTGCGGCAGGAGTGCGGCGTCGGCCGGGATGGCTGCAAGGCGTCCAATGTGATGCGCGCCGCCAGACGCCTGGGTCTCGAAGGCAAGGGCGAGCGCCTGAGCGCCGCCGAGTTGGCAAACACGCCACTGCCGGCGATCGTGCATTGGGAATTCAACCATTTCGTTGTCTTGGAGGGTTTCAAAGGCGGATACGCCTATCTTAATGATCCCGCCTTCGGCCATCGCAAGGTCGATATGGACGCCTTCCGGAAAGCGTACACAGGCATTGTCATGTTTTTGAGGCCGGGAAAGGATTTTAAAAGGGGCGGCGAGCGTTTCAAGGTTTCCGGGGCAATCGCGAAAAAACTTCTGGCCGATAGGGGCTCCCTCATTTTTGTGCTTGTCTCCAGCCTGCTTCTGGTCATTCCCGGGCTGGCGACGCCCGCCTTCAACCAGATATTTATAGATGACGTGCTGTCTGGACGCCACAAGGACTGGCTGTACCGGCTGCTGTTCGCCATGGCCGGCTTCTGCTTCTTGGTTTTTCTTCTTAACTGGCTCCGTTCCTCCTGTCTGATACGCTGGCAGACCAAGCTGACTATACGAGATTCCGCCGCCTTCTTCCGGCATGTCATGCGCCTGCCGATGAGTTTTTTCCAGCAACGCTTCGGCGGCGAAGTGGCATTACGGATTCAGTTCAACGAAAGCATCGCCGAAGTGATCGCGGGCGACATGGCAACCGTGGTATTGGATTTTTTCGTGGCCCTCTTCTTTCTTCTGCTTCTGCTTCAGTACAGTTGGCAACTGACGCTCGTGGGGCTTTGCATCATGCTCCTCAATCTCGCCATAATCTCAGTCATGCGCAACCATCTCCTGGAAAAGTCCATGCGTTTGCAACGGAACGTCGGAGAATTCGTTTCCACATCTGTCGGGGCTCTACAGGCCATAGAAACAATCAAGGCGAACGGCAATGAAAGCGATTTTTTCGCCAAATGGGCCGGGCATCAAGCCAAATTGCTGGATTGTTCGCAACAGATTGACCGCGCGGTATTAATCCTTTCGTCGGCGTCAACACTGCTCGCCTCCATGAATACGGCGGCCATCATGTTCATCGGGGGCATCCAGATAATGGACGGCCTCATGACCGCCGGAACGTTCATCACCTTCAATGCGCTGATGGGACAGTTCCAGTCGCCCTTGCAAAGAATTTTCACAATGGGTCAACGTCTGCAAAGCACGGAAATGCAGATGCGCCGTCTGGAGGACGTTTTCAGCTATCCCGTCCCAAGGGAAAAGGATCCCGCGCCCGCCGAAGACGCAAGCTCTGTACGTCCAAGCACCCGGAGGGTGGAGCTCCGAGGAGTGGACTTCGGTTACAGTCCGCTCGACCCGCCGCTCATCAGAAATCTTGACCTGACTATCGAACCTGGACAGTGGACGGCCTTGGTTGGCGGTTCAGGAAGCGGAAAATCAACGGTTGCGAATGTCGCCGCCGGGCTGTATCCGGCGTGGCGCGGGGAAATCCTTTCGACGGACGTCCCCGCGACGCCTATGCAAGGGATAGCCTGGCGAAGTTCATCGCCTGCGTCGGCCAGGATATCCAGCTGTTCGCCGGAACGGCGCGGGAAAACATATCCTTGTTCGACCCTTCGGTGTCAGAGGAGGATATCCTGAAGGCCGCCGCGGATGCCGCCATTCACGAAGACATCGTGCGCATGGCGGGGGGCTACGGCCACTATCTCCAAGAAAACGGCGCCAATCTTTCGGGCGGCCAGCGCCAACGCATCGGGATAGCCCGCGCCTTGGCGACCAATCCCTCCGTGCTCATTCTGGACGAAGCCACGAGCGCCCTTGATCCGGTGACCGAGGAGATCGTCCTTGAAAACATACGCAGGCGCGGTTGTTCCTGCCTTGTTGTCGCGCACCGTCTGAGCGCATTCAGGGATTGCGACGAGATTCTTGTTCTCGATTGCGGAAAAGTCGTCCAAAGGGGCACGCACGCCGGCATGATAACGCAAGACAGCCCGTATCGCCGGCTAGCCTCCGGACACGGCGAAGATCGGCCGGAGCCGGCATGAGCGGCGATAACGCAACGCCGGCCGCCGCCCGAGATCGCCGAAGCAGGCTCATGGCGGCATCCATCGCCAATCTCTTGAGGGGCCGGGCGCCTAGGATCGGTTTCGCGTCAGTTTCGCCGACCGCCGTTGACGATCCTCTAGTGGGCGTCGTTGCGCTGGTTGCCGAGCGCTTCGGGATGCGCGCTGATGATCTGCACTTGCCTGATGCCGTCGCCCGGAGCATGGACGATCTGACGCGCCTCCGCCGTCTCGCCGACAAGGCGGGACTCCGCCTGCGCCTTATCACACTTCCGGCCGGCTGGGAAAGACGCGATTCCGGGATGCTTATCGGTTTTTACGGACAGGAGCGCAGTCCGGTTGCGCTGTTGCCGCGCGGGAAGAAAGAATATGCGATATATAGCGCCGCATGGCCGGAAGGCAGGGGGATTTCCCAGGAAGAGAGCAGCACGCTTTGCCGGGAGGCCTTCGTATGCTACGCCGGCCTGCCCCCGGAAAAATTGACCGTCGGCCAAGCATTGTCCTTCATCATGAGAGGGGTATGGACCAATGATTGGCGTGACATAGCGCTGATCAGTCTTCTGGCCGGTTTGCTCCCGCTCGCCTTGCCGCTGATCATTGAGAGCATCTTCAAACACATCATTCCCGTCAACGATCGCCAGGCCCTAGGCACAGCCGCGCAGGTCATACTGGCGATCGGTTTTGCCCAGTTCGCCCTGACGCTTGCTCGTTCCGTGGCCTGCCTGCGCCTGAAGACATACTTCGGCGCGGCTTTGGAAGCGGCTCTCTGGTCGCGCCTCGTGAACCTCCCCATGACATTCTTCCGCAACCGCCAAGCCGGGGATCTGATGAACCGCATGGGCGGCGCGGCGCAGGTGGCGTCCCTGTTGGACGGCGCTGTCGCCGCGACCTTATTCAACGCTCTTTTCTCCTTTTTCAGCCTGCTGCTCATGTTTCACTACAGCATACGCCTGACGCTTTGGGCCTGCCTCATCTGGCTTGTCTATCTGCTCGCCGCGGCCTTGCTGTACCAACGGGCGCTCACCTGGCAGAGGCGGGCTATCGAAGCGGGAAATCTCGTCATGGCCCGCGTGCTGCAGTTGTTCGACGGCATGTCGGTGTTCAAGCTCCGGGCGGCGGAGGAAACGGCGTTTTATTTGTGGTCGAAGGTTTGCGGCGACAAGTGGCGCTGGGACCTCACCCTGCGCCGGCAAGGGCATCGCATAGCCCTTTTGAATGTCATCCAACCGCTGATCATGTCTATGGCGATATATTACCTGACCGCCGACATGATGAACGGGACAGCGCATGGATGGGGACAGTTGACAATTGAGGAATTCCTGGCCTTCCAGACCCTGTTCGCCGGATTCAACGCCTCGCTGATGCAATTCGTGCCGCTGGTTTCAACCTTTTACGGCGTACTCCCCCATATTGAAAATCTCGAACCGGTACTGGCGGAGACGCCGGAATCAAACGCCGATCTGGCCGATGTGGGGGTGCTGACGGGGTGCGTGGAAGCGAAGGGTATCCACTTCCGCTACAATCCCGAGACGCCGCCGGTGCTGCGGGAAGTTTCCTTTTCGATCCGGCCGGGGCAGTTTGCCGCCTTTGTGGGCATGTCCGGCTGCGGCAAGTCGACTCTTGTGCGCCTCCTCCTCGGCTTCGAAAATCCCGAACGCGGAAGCATTCTTTACAACAGCCTTAACTTGGAGTCCCTTGACGTGAAATCGGTTCGTTCACAAATCGGCGTAGTGCTCCAACATGGCCGCCTCATGGCGGGGGACATTTTTTCCAACATTGTGGGCACGCTCCCCCTCTCCGAGGACGATGCATGGGAGGCGGCGCGACTGGTTGGATTGGCGGGGGACATCGAACGGATGCCCATGGGCATGCGCACCTATATCAGCGAGGGAGGAACCAACATATCAGGCGGCCAACGGCAACGGATTTTCCTCGCCCGATGTCTGGTGAACCGTCCGAAAATCGTTATCTTGGATGAAGCGACAAGCACCCTCGACAACATTACCCAGGCGACCGTGGCTGAAAGCCTGAACCGGCTCGGCGCGACGCGCATTGTCGTGGCGCATCGTCTGAGCACCATCCGTAGCGCCGATCGAATCTTCGTCATGGACAGCGGGAGGATCGTCGAGGAAGGAAATTATAGCGAACTTGTCGCCAGGGGCGGATGGTTTACGCGTCTGGCGTCACGGCAGCTTCTGTGACGCGGCCTCACTGCTGCGGGTCAGGGCGGCAAGGAATTTTTCCGCCTCAAGCGTGTTGACATACAGCCGGGAACCGTCGGCGAGTTCGAATTCAACGCATGTGTCCCCGGTCACGATATAGGCTTTGCCCTTCCGTCCGTAGCGCAGGCCCCAGCCGCCGAAGTCCCGCAAGGGGCGGACGGCCGCGGCGCGCATGCCGCTGATGTCCTTCCACGAGAAGTCGTGAAAGGACAATGCCAACGGGAAAAAACGTATATGCAGGCCCGACCGGCTCACGCGGGTTTCCAGCTTTGAGGCATACAGCAACGCCGCAACAAGTCCGAAGACTACCAAGCATATCGTTGGAGCGAGCAGGTTGGAAAGGGTAAAGCCGCCGGGATTTTTCGCCGGGAAATACGCCAGCGCGCCCAAAGTCCCCGCAAATAGGGCAAGAAGAGGAATCCACAGTTGCGGCTGCCGGAATCGCAGCGTTTCCTCAAACAGTATTTCAGGCATGGCATTGTCCTCCTGTGGCCACAGGTTTCTCATAATCCGGCAAAATAGTCGTCAAAGCGTCTCACCGCGAATTGGTTGAACACGCGCGTTCCCGTCTTGCCGCCTTTACGGATTTTAACGACGGTCAGATAATAATGCGAAGCGCGGAGATCCCCAAGTATGAACCGCCGCGCCAAAGCCTCCGTTTCCGCAGCATCGGAACCCGGGCGCATGCTGCGCTGGAAGATCGCCATCATCCTGGCCTGGTATCCGGCGTCGACCCGGTTCATGACTAAGGCGTCCACGGCGCAAACGCCTCTTGTGGAGAAGGCCGCCAGCTCCCGGAAGAAATATGCCCCCAAACCGTCTCCGGGCATGTCGGCAACGAAATATCCTTCGCCGTCCTCGTTCAGAATATCTGGAACCTTATCCAGAAGCATACGCATATAGCCCAGGCCATCGTGATCCGGTCCGGCGGCATAGAGAGGACGGTCGAAACCCGGAGGGATGGCGACAAAAGGCGGATTGCAGGCGACAAGGTCGAAGCGATCCGCAGCCGCCAAGGTATTCCGGAGCGCCTCTTCCCTGACGGATGTCTTTTCCTCTGTGCCGTTCAGCGCGGCATTGACGCGGATCAGGGCCAGGGCGGCGGGTGAGATGTCCGTTGAGACCACATGCGCATGGGTCTTTGCCATGTAGAGACCGATGACGCCGCTTCCCGAGCACAGGTCCAGCGCCCGGCTTTCCTTTCCGGCCGCCACGTCGCCCATGCAATGCATCAGGAGGAGGCTGTCCGGCCCTATGTAAATGTCATGGATCGCCTTTCCGGGAAAATGAATGGCGGCGTCGATAAAAAGATAGCGGCCGCCGACGCTCAGGAGCTGGATACTTCCGGGTGAAACAAGGCCTCCGTCCAGGGTGAGCATGCCGAGTGAGGCGAGCGCCTGCGCCAATTCCCTCTCTTCTCCGTCGAGTTCGGATTCGGGCACCGGAACATGGGCGGTGAGGCAGCGGGCAAGGGCACAGCCGGGGAAGCCGCTGCCGGGCCCTGCCGCCTGCCTGGCGGCGAGGCCCAGTAAGGCGCGGGAAAAGAACGAGGGGGTGACGACATAGGAGCCCGGCGGCACCATGCTCTTATACAGCACATGGTAGCCGCGCTCATTGAGGTGGCGGCGCAGAAGCCGGATCGCTGCCGGCCAGGCGGCATTGCCGGTTATAGCCTTGATGTCGCCGCTAAAGGTCATGCCTGCATCTCCTGGGACGCGAGGCGGCACGCTCCGGATGCGCCGGGAACACGCTCACAGCTATGAAATGTTAACGTTGCAGGCAACGTTAACATTACCGACGGTGTTAACGGTGCCGGGGGACTCTCCGACCGTTTTCCCCGTTTCCAGAAGCCCCTTATTGAAGAGATCATTTATGAATCCGAGAGTCAAAGCCTCATGCTTGCCGAAGAGATAGAAACACTCCAGGGCGATCTCGCCGGGGCGGCTTCCATCCTGCCGCAGCAAGCTTCCCAGGTAGGCGAGATAAGGCCCCAGCTTCTCGATTTCGTAAGCCACCCGGCCGAACACGGAACTGAGAACGAAGCCTTTTTCCGTCTGTGTGTAATTTACCCGCCGGGTCAGGGCGACGCAATCCCCCGGCAAAACCTTCTCGGGCATGTTGTCTTCAATCATCCGGCACAGCAGCGCCCGGAACGAATCCCCGGAATCAAAGTGCCCTTGATCGAAAACAATGTACCCTCTGGGCCATTCAGCGTCGGCCGCGCAGGGGCTGATGAGCGCAACCGTCCTTTCGACCATGTTGACAAGGAAACCGCTCATGCAGGCAGTGGTCGAGGGCAGGTTGATCCGGAAGCGGCGAGGCCCGTCGCCCCCCTCGTCGAGATGGAACGTGTTGACCTCAAAGGTATCGTAGTGGGCCGCTATGTCGGGATACGCCTCTTTGATCATGGAGATGGCCCGCTCATCCTCCCTGGCTGCTGTTTCCGGCATGGTACGCCGCATGTTGAAGAGTTTGCCTGCCGTAACCATCGGAGCGCTCTTGCGCTCGGGGTTTTCCAGGAGCAGTTCGGTGTTGGCCAGCTCCAGCGCGGAAAAGTTGGCCAGTACGCCGCGAAGCTGTTCCGCGTCGTGGATCGAAAACCTGTTCACCCGGCATCCTTTGGCATGGGATTCGGCGAGCAGGGCGCGCGTTCTTTCGGCATTGCGCAAGGGAACCGCCGTGGTGGTTTGGGGATACATCCCGAGGACGGCGAAGGCATCCCCGCAAAAACACTCATAGTCCGGATTGTCCAGCGGCTCTGTGCCCCAGTAGCAACTGCTCCATTTCGCACACGGGCCAACGATCTCGGCGAAAGCGGTCAAGGTCTCCCGCCACAGCTTCGCGTTGTCCGGGCTATAGCGGAACACGCCGCGCAACGGCCCCGACTCCATTGAGCAAAACCAGCAATTCACCGAACAGCCGCTCGTCAACTCGAAGGCTGCGGGTATATGCGTTAAGACGGAGTTCTGGCTTATGCCGATCTCCAGGACGCAACGGTTCATTTGCCGCTCGCGCCAGGCGCGCAGGCGCGGCACATGCGACGCAGCTTCCCGGCGAATCATATCTCGCCATTCTGGTGCTTCTTTTGGCCATCGAAATAGCCGGCCATGATCGGTTCATCCCCCAAGGGACGCGACTCGACGAGCAGTCGCGCCACGTCCGGAAGAAGTCCCGGCGGCGGATCTCCGGATGCTCCGGAGGCCGCGCGCCGGAATTCCTCGCCGTACACGCCGGAAGACCACATTTCCAGCGTGCGCTTAATATCGTATGCCTTACAGCAGGCGCTCATATCCAACCCCTCATGCCGTACCTGACCGCAAGCTCCCGACGCTCCGTGTCGGCGCTCATATTATTATACAGTGTTGACGGCGACATTGGCGTTAGCGACGGTGTTAACGTTACCAACAACGGCAACGTTACCAATGCCGGCGGTGTTAACGGCGCCGGCAATGTTGGCGGCAGCGGCAGCGGCCACAGCGAGGACAACGGTGACCGCGACGCCGAAGACCCCTCCAGTTACGGGGTCCATCCACTCATCGCCGGAAAGTTCGCCGTATTCCGCGGGATTGACCGGTAATGTCATATGGACGGCGTTGGGCGTTTCCTCGTGGACATACACCTGGAGATTGTCCGGAAGCGTCACTCCAGGCCGGATTTTCCGCAGTTCCTCCTGCACAAGCTCCTTGGGCGACGTGAGAAGCCGTTTCTTGTATTCCGGATCCTTCCACGCCTTGAGGATGATTTCAGCCTCGAATTTCTGCCGGGTCACCGGTTCAGCGCTCCCGTTCATATTCTTTTTTTCTTCTGTCACGATTGCTCCTCCTGCAATGTTTCATGAATGTTATGTATCAAAATGCACGCCGAATGTTTGTTCAACCGTCAGGGCGCCCGGATCGACCTTATACGCCGGGCGTTTTCTGCGGAACCACCCCCCGGGGTGCTGTTCAATGGGAAGATAGCCGCGAAAGGGCGCGTCGACGGCGAGTGCGAGGTATATCCCGCCGAGATGCGCCATTAAGCGCGCCTCGACGAATTTTTGAAGAATATTGTCAACATCGTGTGTCGTCAATCTGGAAAAACCCTGTGCTGACAGTGCAAGTGCAATCTCCGTCACTGTTCCGCCCGGGTCGGCGGCGGCGTAGGCGGCCGCCTCGACGCCGCAGAACGAGAAGCGCGGCGCGGCCGCGACCGGACGCGTATCTTCAATGGTCAACGCGCCGGCATCCCGCGTCATCGCCAAGATGGGCGGTGTGCGCCTGTCATGGGCGCTGACAGGGAGAAACAGGCATTTCCATGCATACAGGCCGCGGATTAAACGTGCCAGCCCGGACTGGGGCGTCCCCGCCGCGCACGGAGCATCGGCGCGTTCGAAGAAATACGCCATCCTGAACAGGGACTCCTCATCCAAGGGATAGATGTGGAAATAGGGCCGCGCTGGCCTGAGCGTGATCCCGTAACGCTCCCGATCGTCGAAATACCGGCTGAAACGGTCGAAACGCACCGGTACTCCGCACGATGCCGATGGCTGCAGGTGCGTCAGCAGCGGCACGAGATCCGCTGCCTCGCCGTGCCACGCATCGTTCTCCCCA
>Ga0123357_10005950_pt1 | contig 14735 bp, 3 predicted proteins | sample TergutEmb28metaG_FD_89873 | JGI IMG/M metagenome (GOLD analysis project Ga0123357, IMG submission 89873) | Embiratermes neotenicus P4 segment gut microbial communities from Petit-Saut dam, French Guiana - Emb289 P4 | ecosystem: Host-associated > Arthropoda: Insects > Digestive system > Gut ...
AGTTGACGTGACTTCATGGCCAAACACGCGACGACTGTCCTTCCGCAGCCTCCGTACTCTCCAGATCTCGCACCAGCTGACTTTTTTCTGTTTCCAAAGCTCAAATCAACGCTGAAAGGCCGCTGTTTTGAGTCTATTGAGGCAATCAAGACTAATTCGCTAGCGCATTTGCGCAGCATTCCTAAAAAAAGCTTTCCAGGAATGCTTCAGAACATTGAAGAAAGGCTGGCAGCGGTGCAGACAGAGTAGAGGGGAGTACTTTGAAGGCGACAAGGCTGAATAGCTTCAAGCTAAGACGGGAAAATTTTTACGCGATATATTCGGGAATTTTCCGGACAGACCTCGTACATAGTTAACATTCGAATGCATTAACTTTGTGAACGTTTTCCATCGTCTAGTGCATTATTTCCCAATTTTTTTTCCATGGCGGAACCCCATAAAATAATTTTTCAAATCGCTAGATACGCCAGACTCTGAAATAAGTACAAAACAAACGTACTGTTGGCAGGACACGGAGAATACTGCAGTATTGCCAATTGCCGGGCAAAAATTCCCGCGATGTTTCGAGGGAATATGGAATTTTTCGCGGGATGTCAAAACATTGTCTGTTTATTCCGTGATTTCTTGCGGAACCCCTAATGATGTTCTGTGGAACCCTGCTTGGGACAGACTGGTCGAGTATATTGAAATTTAACACGCTACGTTTCGGGAACGGGATCGGTCCCTGTCTACAGGTTTGCTTCTTGTACAACAAAATGCTATTACAAAATACTTAATTACATTCTGATTAAAGACAGACTAGAGTCAAATAAGTGAGTACAACACATTTCAATGACAGTTTAAAAACTAAACCCAATGTAAATAATTATTATGTTGTTTCAGAAGAAGGAAGCCTAAAGCCGGAAACAGATAATGTCCCCGAAAAGTAGTGTTTTAAATCTAAAGACATTAGACGATGGAAAGAGCACATAAAATTAATGAGTTCAGATTAAATACATCATCGCCAGAACCGTACACAATAAAAACAGTCAAATTTATAATAGCCAAATTTGTACATCTAATGAGTTATAGTTCTTTCTTTACGCTTATGTAACACCAGGCGTTTCTTAGGAATCATTCCTTAAATAAACAGGATACCTACTTAATTGGTCTCTTCGTTAACTATACTATTCGTATTACTGGTCTGATAATATTACTCCAACAGTATAAATTCTTCTCTCCTGCCCAATAATTTTCTGAGATTTTTATTGTATTCTCTAATAGCCCAGAACACGTACTGCGTCTTACTAGCTGTATACTCCAGTTGGAATCAAATATTAAGTAGGTATTGTTGCAGTATTTTTTACCTCCTTTATATTTGTTAAATCGAATGTATTAAAAAGGGGAAGAGAAGCCGTAACTTAGAATGAACTGATCTGCAGTCTATACTGTTTAATTAGTTTAGACCTTGTGTCCGTAAAGTGGGCTCTGAGAAATACAGCCTGAATATAAACCATACAGTTAAAGATAAATTATTCTTTATTTTGACCAGTCTGTTCTACAAACAAAGTGACATTAAATGATTTGCAATAGCAGCGACAGGATGCCAGTCACTTTGAATTACGTTGTTGCAGGAGACTTACGCCATTTCACAGCACGATAGTTTCTACACATATACATAGACTGCGCTATTTGTGACTGTCATACCTCCTCCGTGTGTGGCGATGAACTGCAAAATGTTCACCTTGTTCCTAGCTGCCGCCTGGTGGGCAGCTGCCCTGCCTCTGGAGTCGCGCACCCCGAGACGCCCTGGCTCTGCCAGATATAGACGCCTGAAGTCTTCCACATTGCCGCTCTCCGCAGCCTGCAACACACCAGACACACTGTATCTATTGAAATACTAGGCTCTTGTCCTTATTTGGAATAAGTGTAGGGCCTGAAGTCAAAGTAGGCCTGTAGTGAGGAAGCTGTGAACGTGTTGGAGATAGGAGTTTCCGGCAGCGGTGCTAGTGAACATTACAGTCGTTTGGATATGACGCCGTGTAGATTGGTATACAGATATCGAAGTTTTGGACTAACCTGAAGATGGAGACAGCAAGATGGCTGCTCCATTAAAGTGTTGGTACCTACATACCAGTCTACACTGCGTCATATCGCAGAAGGCAGTAATCTCATGTACGCACGTTTGCGCGTGTTGTTGTTACTAAATCGCATACCAGATTTAAATGAAATTCATTATTTCAAGTGTAGTTAAGTTTTGGAACGATTTTTTATTCTGGTCTCTACTGATTCCCTCCTATCCACTTCTACACTCCACAAAATAAAAACATACCATTACGATCAATGGCGCATAGCGTTGGGTGTTTTGTGGTATGATTACTGATGATTAGGAGGTCCTTCTTAGCAGAGGATCTATGTTTCTATACAGATAAGACAATCTTCTCTCAGTACTTTTATTGTTGCTACTTGGTGATGGCCCCTTGCCGCCGAAACATGCTTTATGTTTGAAAACGAGGGCTATAGAGAGCGTTGTGATTGACGGCTTACATAATAATTTATTTGTGTCACAGCGGGATGTATAAAATAAATTTTTGTCATGAAAGAGTCTAATACATGGAATTTTTTGTAATAACCAAACGTCTGTTGGGGGTGGGAGACAGGAAACAAAAGTTTCGAATCAAGGAATGGCGACAGAAATTCTGTAATTGGAAATCTCTCAATATTGGTACCGCTAGTAAGCTTCGGAGAACAGCCTCGGGATACAGGAGACGAGCGCGTAACATTCATGCTCGGTAAATAAAATTACATTCACTCTTAATTGAAACTTAAGCCATTTACAGCTGTTGTCGTTGACTAGCAAAGCTAAAATGTCTTTGCAGTGGAGTACCTTTAGAAAAAGTTGGCTCTTATTGGTACCTGAAATGATATAAACTTACCAATCCTACAGAGCGCGTAGCACTCGGTGATTTTGTCATCCAATTCTAAGAAATTCAAGAAACGACAGTTATAATTAAGGAATACTTCGACATACAGTAACATTTTTTCTAATCCACAATATTGGTGCAAAAATAAGCTATTAATTCGGTTTATCTTTTTATTTAAATATAATTTTATATAGATCAGTTATTCAATACCTAATCATAATCGTTTATGCAATAATCATAATAGATTTTTGTAAAGATTCACCACTATGCTCACAAACACACGGAGTATTTTGAACACAGTGATGACAGTTCATAAAAATCTCTCACGACTAATCATATACCTATCCGGCAAACAAACACCATCCTCAAGGTGAAAGGTGCCCAAGTTTCATCAGTATATCGTCATAACTAATTCCTTGGAGCACAGCCCTTCTAGAGAAATTAACATTTCTTCGATACTCAAGAAATTCCCCGCACTGTGTGACACCCCACAGTTTATTACCGAGATCACAAGTGACCACCATTTCCCCTATCCTTAGCCAGATAAATCCAATCCATCTTATTCCATACTACACTTCAAGTTTCACCTTAACATTATACTCCCATTTATGCCCAGGTCTTCCTTCGGGTTTCCCCACCAAAACCCTGAATGCAGTCTCTTCTCCACTGTGCGTGCCACATCTATCAACATATGAATAATACAAAACTTTTGTTATTAAGTTTTTAAAGGCCAGATGAATAACGAGCATTATTACTGGTAGGTTCTATCGCGTCTGAGCGAGCAGGTCCACCGAAAACACACGGAACAATTGTGGAACAGGATTGGCTGAATAACCATTACAATGCACCAGCGCACTATGCTTTCTAAGCGCAGTAATTTTTGGCTGATAATGACATGGCCGTGTCCCCCGACCCTCCTTACTAGTCTGATATTCTTCCTTGTGATTTCTTCCTTTTCTTGAAAAGGAATTGCGGGTAGGAGGGATTCGTTTCCAGGATGTCCGTGAAATTCAGAAACAATCACTGAATACGCTCAACGTGACTCCACAATGTCCGTTACAGAGGTGTCCCGGCAGTGACAGAAAGGATGGATCCGTTGCACAAACTCAGAACCGGACTACTTTGAAGAGGAAATAACAGGCAATGACAAATACAAAATGTAAATTCCCTTATCGATTCAATCCGGGAACTTTTGCATACGGCTTGACAGAATAAACCGAAATTCTGTACTACTCAGGGAAACATACGTACCTCGCAATCCAAGTTTTGATGTTTTGCTGACCGTGCATCTCAGTATAATCTTAGTAATTAACTAACTTAATGCACAAATTCTTGTTTATAATAAGTTTATTATAGGCCTCTACATGTTTCGAGCACTATGTGCTCATCATCAGGAGGTCACGACTGTATTATACAGCATCTTGTATCATCACACCTGCAGGGGGCCGTTCCGTGCACATCTGTTCACGGGACGGCCACCGGCCACCTACAGGTGTCATGATACCAGATGCTGTATAATACAGTTTTGACCTCCTGATGATGAGCACATAGTGCTCGAAACATGTAGAGGCATATAATAAACTTATTATAAAACAAGAATTTGTGTATTAAATTGGTTAATTACTAAGATTAAGATTCGCAATCCAAGTTTGAAGCAGACAGCTATTCCGCGTATGTACGTTTATTCCATCAGTTAGATATTACTGTCATTTAGCTTCATAAATTGATGATTTTATTGACAGATGGTACATATTTGTACCAGTAATAAATATCTACTACAAGTGTTCGAATAATTACTAGAAACCAATTGAAACAGGGTTTACCTCCCTTCCCTTTTCCGAAGTAAAGACTTATTTTCTTAAACATAAAGAATAATTGACTGACGTCAGTAGTGAAGATGTGTCTACTTTGGAAATAGTAACCTTTCTTGCATACAGGATATCTTGGTGAAATTCGTCTGTGGTAAACAGTAACTATATTTTTATATAAGAGGAGGTTTAAAAAATAAGCTAACAAACATTCTACTGCCGAGAACATTGTTCTGACTTCGAGGTATGCAGGGCACTTGCGGCAAGCAGAGGGTACCATGTATTCACCACTGACATTCAAATATCTATTGCAACGTAGCACCAAGGTTTTGTATTTCGCCGTAGAGGATATCGGTGTAAGGTGCCTCTAGAGAGGAAGTGTCAGTTTGCTCCACATCGTCATCTGTTGCTAATTTCTTGCCAGCCAGGTGCTTCTTCGGGAGTTCAAAGAGATGGAACTCGCTGGTCACGAAATCTGGACTGTAGAGAGGGTGGTCCACAACCTCCCAGTCGTAAATCCTTCACAAATCAGAAGCTCGGTTTATAGCATGGGGCCCAGTGGTTTTCATATCTGGCTCCTTAAAAAGCATGTAGCTGGCAACCATTCGCAAGAGAAGCCGGCGAAAATCAAGGTGTCACCTCCTGGCTACAGTCATTATGTACCGATTTTTTTAATGCTGGGAGACGATCCTTGGTGCCTAGTTGGGAAAAATGTTTTACTGTCAATGGTGACTACAAAGAAGTCTGATGTGTGCCATTTGCAACTCACGTAACATCGATACGTCGAAGTCGGAATAAAGTCCTTGCCTTAAAACTGTTTATTTTTAATCACTTTGTACGCAGACAAATGTCACCGATTACAGCATTAAACGAAAAAGAAATTCACTACATATTTTGGCCTCAATCTTTAATCTCGACCAAATTATTCGGTACTTCTAATGTCCCACATAAAGCATACATACAACCTTCAAGAGTTCTTCTCGTAATTAGGAACCTCTATTTATCAAATCCGGTCTCCTGAATCTGGATTCCCGTAAGTTGAAGTACACTTCTCGGGATAAACAAAATTGCGTCTTGTAAACATTAAGCTGCTTTGCATGTTTCCGTAAATGCATTAGGTTATTTAAATCCCCTTTTGAGACGGGCGGTGAAGTGGACTTATCTGATCATGAAATGTTTATACACACACACACGCACATACAGACACAATCTATTGTAAAGCCTCGAGAGTGTCAGGCACTGGAGGTTCACATAACTCATTTCTGTTAAGTGACTAACAACTAAAACTCAATACGTATTCCAACACTGTTACTTGTTAATGCGGAAATGTCCCCTTTAACTTGTAATAATTTGCAGGCTTCACATTTTTAAATAGGCAGTTTGCAATGTTACGTATTTCGCAGACCGCGCCATGCATTTATTGCAAACATAAACCTTTAGTTCCAAAACTGATGTCACTTCAGATACCACCCTCAGTAGTCAATATAGCTACACTAAGCTGAAGAGCGCTTATTATAAACACAGTGAAGCTTAACTAGAGGGATAATTCTCTTAATGTGCCTCCTGTAGGGAATATGTTTTTTTTTAACTTATGGAATTTCTACGTGATAATTGAGTAAATGAAATGTCATATGGAACGTATTCACACCAGAATTCACTTGACAACTTTGATGTAGAATCTCCCAGCACAAAACTCCATTAACTATCGACTTTTCGAAGGATCGTATTGTCTTTAACATCAGGGACAAGCGGTAAAAGAAGAGTGTTCTTAGTGCGTTTTTACATATTTCACAGTGTTTTCAATTCTGAGAGGGTTATATCTATGTACTTTGCTGTACTGTAGATCCCAACCCAGTCCTAAAGGACAACAACAATAGGCACGTACAGAGGTAAGTCCACTAAAACTGACAAGGCTATGAAGTTTTAAAAAATTTGGGAATGTAAAGCCGAGCAGACCGTATATTCTGGGACACAATATGCGTCATTTTTACTCATTTAGCATATACACTACTGTGATAATCTCTGATTACATATAATACAATGCAACATTTAATTTCTTAATTTGTAGAATTGTACACAAATTTTAATACATGTAAATTATTTACAAATAAATTTCAATTTACATTCTAAAATTTCAAGGAAATCCCATTTATAGGGAACATTCAGATTGCAAGGCTTTCCAAATAAAATTATTCAAAAATTAAATGCCTTTGTATATAATTCTATATGAGGACTGATAATAGTTTCACTGAGCCGAAACATGTAGCCTAAAAGTTTACTCTATTACTACAAGCTGTGTGCTAGCTGATATTTTCTAATTTTGAAAACAATGTTCTGTACATGACTCCCATTATTATATAGCGGAAATTAAGGGTTTAAAATCTTAAAAAAAAAATACAGTTCAAAATTTGTCTTAATACGGTATTTTTTTTTTTAAATTAGAGCTACGTAAATTTGTCTGATTTGAGTGCAAGCATACGCACAAAAACATGCACTTGAAAAAGTTTTGTTACAATATTAATGTGTTGCTGCGGACTGATTTTAAAGTGCTTACGGATCGGATGAGATCCAGGCTACCTTTTGTCCACAGCTGTCTTATGTTACAAGGTATAGTTAAGGATTTGTGACAAATTTAACGAGGCGGTTTCAATTTGGGATTTTACATAGCGGCTAATGGGATCTGAAAATGGATTTAAATGGTAGCTATATGAGGAGAGATTTGGAAGAACACGAAACTCATTTCAAGAAGCTGGCCTTGAACTCTCTTTGAGTGTTTAAAAAAATTACAAACCTTATGACTGACTGGCTTATTCTACGATCAATACTTCAGTAACAGGCTGCCTCTGACAATATTAAAGTAAGACACATTACAGTTACACTTGTATTCAATTTTTGATTACAACTGTTGGTACTTCAGTCTCCAGAACCAGGACATATATCTGAATCAATTACACTCATCACATATGGATGATATAATTAATTAATTAATTACTTGCACACAAAACTTAAAATTGCAAACCCAAATGTAAAGTTTCGTAAAAGTTTAAGTTATGTAGGACTAAGGCAACGAATGATTGGGTGACTGTCATTCTTCAACTTTATTTTAGTGGTTCAGGGGTCAGTTATTGGCGTGGAAGCCTGATTTATGCCCGTTAATTTCCTCAGTCACCAGAGACAACCTTAGTACTACTACATTAGTGCAGAACAAACAATGACGCTACCTTTCACATTCATCATATTCAATCTGATTCATCACTCATGAATCACCCAATCATTCGACACTACACAATCTATACAGCTGAAAGAAGAGTGGTAATGGCGCAGGCTGTGGCGTACTACACAGATTTTTATCACGGCGTTCTTTGCTTTCAGATTGTTACTCGGTTCCACGGTACAAATTTTCAACGTACACTCGTACGCCTTAAGAAGGCACGGCCTTCCCTCTCTCGGTTTTCACGAAACTCAGAAATGCCGAACAGAATAATGTGTGAATTTTTTATGCCGACTTTCACCAAAAAGGAAGATAAATGTGGACACAATGGATAGAAGTTCATTTACTCCCGTGAGTAACGAGTGACTTTTACTGTACCAATTCGAACGAAACTGGCAATTACTCAATGAATTTTTATGGACACCTCCTTTACCGAGTTCTATAAAAATCAGACAGAAATGTACAAAATGTGGCAAACTGTCTCTATTGCCCTTACTTAAAGTAGGGGTTTCACTGGACAAATATTTACGACACTCATCGTTTCTTGAAGGCATTACGTGGTTATCTCCTATACCAAATTTCACCTAGATTGGTAAAAAATTATGTACGGTGGGGTAGAATTCACTTTTTCCCTAAAGTAAATTATGACTACCAGAAGCCAATTTTCACAAAACTCACGCTTGCTCGACAATTTTCTATAAAAAGAACTTCCACAACTAATTTCATAAAATACGAGAAGTGGTTTAGTGCTGCTATTAGGTCACAGACGGACGGACAGACTGAAGGCACATGGACTAACGTGGTCTTAACATAAGGCATTGTTTTCACTTTACAACGCCTAAAAGCACTATTAATTAAACAAGTATTTATGTAACCATTCACGCATCTACGCATAATGTGTTATTTACACGAATATGTACGTACGTAACTCGAAGTATAATGGAGGATAATTTGTTGTAAACTATGAACTTAAATTTGATCCTCAACTCTGCATAATAGTATGAGATTGACAAAGCGTCTTGTAGTGTAGATAATGTAGATACCGTACTTGGTCAGTGGCAACATAAAGCCTGTAACTGACTGGCACACTCCGCAACACAATAAAGTAAAATCATAACAACACGTAGTGTCCGTACCTTAATTAGCTCATCGGGGCACAACCTTCTAGGAAACTTGAGTCCCTTGAAAACTTTTCTCCAGTTTCGAGCCATCTTATCCGACGCACCTGACGCACTGTGCGCTGAACGCCAAGAAAGATACATAAGGAAATTCGGTTGCTAAGCGTCACAGCAAAACTACCCTCCTTCCTTCACTTGTTAACTGTATATCACACTCTGCAGACTAATGCTGGAAATTCTGCACGTCTCCAGCCGACTACTGTGTACAGAGTAATCGCAGCAATTCAAGTTATGAAACATCGGAAGGTGCACCACCACTGACTGGTCGTTCCTCAATATTATAACAACCAGTCTTGGAGGAAGAGGGGGGCAGACTCCTAATAGTTTCCATGGTAACTGTTCGCTATATCCAAATATCCGACAGAGAGGGATGTGTGGGCCCCACGTGACAAAGCCACTGTCCTTGATGGTGATTCGTGATTCAATTTATGTATCGAAAGATTAGAATTATCCCACAGAGATTATAGGATCATTACAATTATTGAATGCATCAGCATCAGCAGATAACAGGAGAGACAATACGGGGTAATAACGTCCCCAGAAGAATAGAACAAATTCGGGATTCTGATTTGATGCGGACTAGTTAAGCAACACACACACACCAAAGTTAACAGCCTTTAAAAATTAATTCCAATCCACATTGTGAGTACACATAAAAATTTAGTTCCTATCTTACAGTAAGCACTCACAGTCTCGTACGAGATTTGGGGGTTCGTACAGTAGTGGCTGACGTTACAAATCTCCACTAATATGACCATGTCCATGGGTTAATAACCGTCGACGTGTTGGAGGAGCTTACTGCCCCCCCCCCCCCCCACTTTCCATATTCAGGGAATACGCAGTCCAAGGGTACTCTTATTGGACTACACCAACACAGATTATTGGGGTACAAAGCTCCTCCGAAACTACAGCAAATACTTAGCAATTGGCACGGCGTCACACCCCAGGATACCTGAATCGTCACTCAGTCTCCGTTACAAAAATTCGGTTGCTGATGTGAGGCAAACTGTCGGTTTTTATTGCCAGACTCATAAAAATACACTCTGAAGAAAGGAGCCCTTTAAATGTCAAACGCTTAACCACTGAAATTGGACAACTTCGTACTCTGTTCAAGTAGAACAGAACGCCTAACCTCTCAGACCCGTTAGATGACAACATTTTTTTATAGCTGGTGATAAAAAGATGTGGTCTAAAGGTCTATCTCAGTGTTTTACAACATTTTCCCATGGGCAAATCCCCAAAATAATTTTTCAACTTCCCGAGGAACCCCAAACTATGAAAACATTTAGAGGTCAGAAGAAGTAGCAAGCGGGGAGAGAAGGTCAATTGTTGCTAAATTAGTGTAAACAAAATTTATTTGAGAAGAGATGCTGTATGTAATCTTACACTGTAAAAAAATACTGACGCATTTTTCTAACCGTATTTGGGAGTTTCACGTTATTTCAGTTTTTATGTATTTGTTCCACAATTTCCTTTACCCACTCATCCCCTTCAAGCGCCCAGGGCGAATATGGGTACAGCTATACCTCCACCTCCCCTCGGTGCCTCCTTGGCAAGCTATGGGATAGGTGTTGGCCGCGAAGTTGTGACGTAAATAGGAATTTACGCCACAACTTCGCGGCCAACACCTAACACGGTTCTGCTGAACTTGTTTTGGGCAACCCTGGTCTATATAAACACCATATGCCTAGATGTGGCCATACCTCCGTCTTAAAGTATAATTGTGAGTCCAGCGACACACTGAAGATACATGTGATTCCATTGTCTACCTGAAGTCAGGGGCAGTGTCAGCATAACAAACGTCGCGCATATTTTGATCCACACGGCGGGCAATATTCAATGTAAACTGTCCTAAAGTCTGAAGGACTGAGCTGACTTCCCAGGCCTTACGTGCATTTTCATCCAGAAAATATACAAAGAATATTCTACCGCAAAAAACGCCAGACCTTCTTCATCGACTTTAATACCACACATACACATAAGTGTAGGATATTTCCTTTGCTAGAATTTTTCTTTTATTGTTTCAAAGTAAATACTTAACAACATTGGCGTCCAACCCTTTTTGGTGAAAGTTCACAACCTTTATTGTGGACTGGTTCGCGGGCCGTGCGTACAGATATCACAATACGTGGTATATTTTAACCTAAATTATTGCGTAATTATTATAGTACATATAGCGAATTTAAAATGTGGCAGCAAGCCGCGGGTTGAACACCCCTGCTTGACAACATATGTCGTGATCAGCCTCTAGTAGCTCTAGAAATTTCTAGAGAACTTTCCGTATCCGTGCTTGTTTCATTCTTATATTCACTGTTCTCATAAATCTCTACCACATCTCTCACGAGACATGACGATGCTTCCAGAAGAATGAACAAGCCATGTGACTCACGAAACACGTACAATCAAAAGTGCTTTTCCCCAAAGAACTCAATTACATTGCTTCCCCGTGGTCCCTGTTATTTGCGTGGCTTACCGATATAATGCATGCTCAGCGACATTAAGCTACCAGAATAAAGAACCATTAATTTCAAAACATGTCCCCCCCCCCACACAATGTTGGTGGAAAATTCTAGAGTTTATCTACGAAAGTGTCAGATATAACTTAATTTTACTTTTTAAAAATAAAGGTTAGCATCGTAGAATATTAATAAGACAGGCAATTAACGTATAAACGTTAACAATGAGTCGCCTCTGCGTAACGATTGGAGAAGTGGAACGACAATAAGTATTACATATTCTGAGTGTGTGTCTGTAGGTTTGGCTATTCAGAATTCAATGCTCATGCACCTTTATGATGTCCTCTGCGGCCTGTCTGGTTCCACCAGACATTTCACATTATCTCATAAACGGCATCATTAAAAAAGTTATTGAATATAAAACGTTTGTTTTGCTTTTCTCAACAACATTTTCCGGAAAACTTCTCATTCTAATAAAAACTCAGCGAGATATTATCATAAATGTACATACGTAATCATGCAAAAATCAGTTATTCTTCTCAGGTTTTATAAAACTTGAATTTTCTCCACATATTTTAGAAAACTAGCCAAATATCAAATTTCATGAAAATCCATAAAATATGAGTTGAGATGTTCCATTCGGACGGACAGATGAGGAGACGGACGGTCGGACGGACGTACAGACATGACATGACATGACTTAGCTAACCGTCGCTTTTCGCTAGTTTGCGAAAGGCCCGAAAAAGAATTTTGTTTCACACCACGATATCAAAGAAATTTAAGACAAACAGAACGTCAGTATATACCTAAGTACACAAGGTACGCTACTTGCTATAGGAAAGATAGCCACCTTCTGCTTTAGAATATATTTGGAAGAGTAAAACTTTACTCTTTCTAGAAAGTACAGCTTGAAACACGGTTAGATCCATATTATGATTTCCTTAAAGTTGTTGAAGCATTACGTCAAGCGATTTGTCTGTCAGCAGTGCTTAAATGCTGTTACAGTATTCCATCCGTAACTTCGGACACAGGATTTAAAATAAAATTGTCAGTGCAGAAATGTGGGGTCAAAATTATATTCTGCGTTCAATTCACTCCCTGGGATTTTTAGGAGGTCTGTGCGTCGCGACAGAAACATAAATACTTTGTATTCTGGGGTTCCCGGTTTCAAATCTCTGCCCAGGGCTCGATTGTCCTGTTTTAGTCTCTCTCGTGGATTTCCTCCATATTTCCACGCAAATACTGAAATGGCGCGTCACTTAAGGTGACGATCGCTTGTTTCCACGTCCTTCCCAATTCACTAATATTCTACTACTCAGCGCTAAACTTGTGTAGCCTGAGAACGTCGTTAAATAAATAATAACTAAATAAAATACATGGCGATAGGCATGAGGAGAGAAGAAATCCCTTGGTGTTGCGACCTGTAAGCGATCTCGTCCCTACCAGACCCTTATGAGGAATATGACGATAGATGAACAGGTGGAATGTTGACAGCCACAATCAGACCTCAGTATCTGTAGAGAAAGCCAAAAGTCATCTGCACTCACAATGTCGTTTATCACTTGCAACATTTCATGACACAGCGCACACAGAAACGTTTCCATTAAATTCATATTTTATTGTACAAAAAAGAAAAAAATTAGTCTTGTATGGATGGAATTGTGAAGTCCCATAGTCTTTATCCCGGTGCGACAGGCATTGACCCGTCGGTGGCTTACAAGAGACTAGAATGTACGCAGTGGTATGCAGAAGGCATGTACAAGTTAATCCCAACGGACGTGTTAGACAGTGTACACAGGCACAAAAAGAAGGTCTAGTTCCAAGAAAAGAATCCCATAATTTTCCAGTTGGACAATAACTGCAAATCAAAATCGCATTTATGAAAATCATGAACAGAATAAATACGGGGAATTGTATGCTTATACCTTATTTTTATAATAATGCAAATTATGTGGGTTCAACAATTTTTGTTAAAGTAAATTTTGCCGTTTCTTCTGCTAACCAAAAATGTATATACGTGTATATATTACCGTTCTATCCTTTTTTGTGGGCGAAATACTTCGTTTTTCAGTATACAGACTGCAGGTTTCTTAGACTGGAGTGCCAGGGAATACTTAAAGAAGGCTGGAGTCAACGGTATAATGAGGCGATTCGTAATTTTCACTATTCTTCAAATTGTATTAGATGATTAAAATTAGGGGCAGGGCGTGTAGTAAGTATGGGAGAGAGGAAACCCTAGCTGCAAGGAAAAGGGCACTTCTTCAGAAGTATGAGTCACACAATTTGTCAAGAAATTTCCTTCAGTTTTTGGAAACCAAACGTTCATTAGCGTGTTGACAAGAACCTCCCACTGTGTCCTGTGCCAACCAGAACAGTCCACGGCCCACGCTCATACGATTTTCACTTAATATCCGTTTGAATATTATCCCCAAAACCAGGCCTAGTTGTGCTAAGCGATATCTCTTCTTCAAGTTTTCCAACTAAACTTGTCTGTACATTTTTTTTTACATCTCCCACGAAAACTACATTACCAGCTCATCGACTCTTCTTTGATTTGATCGTCCTGATGGAATTAGGTTCCACATGCTGGCCTGTCCAGGCTGGAAAGCCTTCTAGGGGTTACGGATGTAAGGATGATCAGTTGGTGTGCTTAGTCCTGTTCCTAGTGGCTGGGTCGAAATAATAGCTAATAAAGCTGTGGTTCTTCGTTCATGCTGGAGGAAGTGCGTGGGACCAATATCCCTGCCACGGACACAAGCAAACAGTATGAGACCAAATAACGAGAAACTTGGACAGGCGATCGAACTGTACATGGGTTGTGGCGCCATAAGTCAAGCAAATCGTGCAACAACACTGTGTGAAGGAGAAAGCGTATAAAGGAGAAAATACAGAGAAAAAATAAAGCGAAAAATAAACAAATAACACTTTTTTTATACGCCACGTTTTCAAAAACTGAACCTCAAACGGAGAAAGAAACAAGGAAACCAACAAAACAAATCTGGTCTTGGGGGTCTGTTACATGTTCAAGTGTGTTATATACAGACGCCGTCAGTTACCCACATCGAAAAATCTGGTGGTTAAGAGCACGATGTTCCCTCACCGGAACATTCACAAATACACCTGGACCTCCCCTGATGGTAAGACTCACAACCAGATTGACCATGTATTGATAGATAGGA
>Ga0123357_10005951_pt1 | contig 14735 bp, 9 predicted proteins | sample TergutEmb28metaG_FD_89873 | JGI IMG/M metagenome (GOLD analysis project Ga0123357, IMG submission 89873) | Embiratermes neotenicus P4 segment gut microbial communities from Petit-Saut dam, French Guiana - Emb289 P4 | ecosystem: Host-associated > Arthropoda: Insects > Digestive system > Gut ...
AGCAATGACAAACTACCCCCAAGAACTTGCCCAGGATGCAGTGTGCCAGAGCCATACCGGTCACATGACTGGGCTCTGGTTCCTGCCAAGCCCGGCCTTTAAGGCTGAATACTTATGAATGAATACTGAATTGTCCGTAGAATGAAAAATGTTTCGAAAAATTTGTAGAGCATAGAAGCACACATTTTATGCTCGAAGAGCTTTTTCCGAGAATCTTGCCTTTAATGAGGTAACGTGGAAAAATATGGTACAGCTAGACAAGCCACATGTGATAATAAAATACTGGGAAGGAAAGGTGTATTCTGCATGCCGGATAACAAGCGCAAAATTACAAACAGGCTCATAATAATTAGTATATTTTATTTTTCCAGGTCTACAATTATTCCGCGAAAAGACCTCAATATTACATTGTTCATACATTGTTTGTCTTTTCGTCTAGATACAAGCAGCCAATGTAGCAGCATTATTAATATTTACACTTTATTAATCTTAGCGACGAAAAGACATACACATGTATCGTATAGGCTCCCATTCTTCCGAATTTAGTTGATTACGTTCTATCCTCTTACTTTTCGTGGAATTTGCACTCCAATCACTTCCAAAAAACAAAACCAGGTGTTTTGGAAATAAACACTTCTCCGTCAAAATGACAGCCAAAGGCTCCACATTGTTACGTAATGCCAACAGTTACTATAATTCTTTTATTTGCGTTTGTATGAATATGCTGTCCCAGAATTTCAAAACACTTAAATATCTGAGGCCGGTTACTCTGACAATTATTTTATGGTTTCCCTCCTTCACTCTTTGCATATTCAATTACCTTACTGTATAACATTCTACCGCTGCTTCCTTCTATGCCCGTTCCAGTTTATTGCTATAATTAACCTTTCCTTCGACACCTTACCAGCATGGTGCCTCGGAAAATTCATTAAATGAACTGTGAAGTTATTCTATCCCTAATATAATCAGATTAAATTTGATGTTCGTGTGACCGTGCATCCTTAATATGTAATGATTTTGAGACCAACTTGATGCAACAATTATTATTTATTAATCAACCATTAGCTCAACATGTTTAGGACACCATTATGCCCATCTTCAGGAGCGCAAGCCCGTATGTAACTGCATATAGTTTTCAGCACTTAATGTGCTACTTGGAGTCTTAGGAAGCCCGGAGGCAGGTCATGTGCACAGTGTAGAGAGGCTGTTATTCGAATAACAGCCTCTCTACACCGTGCACACGACCTGCCTCCCGGTTTCCCAAGACTCCAGTCAGCACATTAAGTGCTGAAAACCATATGCAGTTACATAAGCCTTGCGCTCCTGAAGATGGGCATAATGGTGCCCGAAACATGTTGAGTTAATGGCTGGTTAATAAATAATAATTGTTGCATCAAATTGGTCTCACAAATCATTTCATAATCAGATTAGTTTAAAACTGCAGTACATATCAACCAAACTGCATGGAGTTAGGTTTCATATTCGCAGCCGTATGAAACACACTCTGTGACTAGTAGTTGCCGTCTTTCTTTATTATGAGCTGCAAGTTAAAGCAAGGTATTTTGCGTTCTTTCGCTTCTCTTATTCGTCCCTACGTGTAAACACTACATCTTTAAAACACAGTACGTACCAATCCTTCAAAATCAATTTCCCTTTCACCGCCCTAAACCCAGTGTTATGTAGGAAGCTCATATAAGGAAGAATTATTTTAAGTGCAGTAAATTTACAGAACATTTCTGCATCCAGTCTCCTATGACATGATCACGATATTAGCAGTATCCCTGGAAATTACATCAAATTTTTGATTGTCAGTTGGTCAGGTTGTTTATATATACAGTACAGTAACAGTATAAATACAACTGGATAGACATATTCTGATTATTATAGGAACGCCTTCTTCATAGTTTTCCGGTTGACATTGGGACAGAAGGGCTGCTTGGCCCGTACGATGAAGACACTACCATTCATCGAACCGTGGGTGACTACTTAACAATCAGCACCACAACACCCCATAAGACACGATTCTTCAAAATCCAATAATATGAATAACCAACTATGTTCAACATTAATTGTATTCTATTAATAATCCCAATCAGTTCAACATGTTTCGTGCGATAATTTCTCCCATCTTCAGGAGCACTAGACTTTGTTTACAGCTTGTGGTATAATGCACCATCGATGCTGCCGGCTGGTAACTCTGATCATCCAGCTGCACTAAACCACAAGCTGTAAACACAGTCTAGTGCTCCTGAATATGGGCGAAATTATCGCCCGAAACATATAGAGCTGATTTGGATTATTAATAAAATAACATTATTGTTGCGTCTAGTTGGTTTTTTATATTATTATATCAGTGATGCACGGTTACAAAAATATCAAATATTCAAAATCTCTTTTTTGTGACAGTAGTTGTGAATATCTGTTTCGTAGATTCGGGGCAATGTTATTTTTCCACTGGAATGAAACTGGAGTAATTTTCTGAGTTTCCGATACAAAATTGTTGTACCTACACTAAATAATATCTGTGCGAACCCAAAGAAAATTTAATCCACATACCAACCTCGGATGGTTTGTCTGTCGACACTCGTGTTACAAAGCTTCGATTTCCTAGCCTGTATTTTTAGTGGTTACAGGTAATGCAGTTTTGGGATTACGTCATTCTACTCGTATATGCAACAGGAGATTCTTTTGAACTAGATGAGTGTGCTATAACCTGGGAGCTGCTGTTAGGGTCTGGTTGCATACCGAGCGGAGGCTGACTGATGAATCCTGTAGGATATTAAAGAGATGACTTCCAAGTCTACTTGTCGATGGTTTGACACGATAAAATTATGTGTTATATTGAAAATATTGCAATGTGAAAAACTTTGCAGGCTGAGTCCAAGAGATTAATTGACGGAATATCAGGTTGTGCTCTAAACACATTAGTTTTTATAGTGAATTGGAGAGTGGCCGAGAGAAAAGCTGCTCATCGTGATAAAGCGTATTTCGTATTGACCGGTACAGCTATTATTCATAACTTATATTATTCTTCTGTTCGAGTCTTGCACCCGGAGTCTTACGTCATAACTACATATCTTTATACGAGTTGTTCATCCCTTTTGAAACTGACAAAATATCAACAGCTTATCATGAAATGGAGGTTATTATTCTTTTTGGAGGGAGAAGTCAGCCAGCTCATGTAACACCTTACTTCCTGCATAATAGTAAGCTTCCTCTCGAATGTGATGCTTCAGTTGACAGTGAAATTCGTAGCGCACATCACAGTTCCATACGCAAAATTAGCCATATTTACGTACGCAGTGACCAAATATGACAAGTGATTTTTTCGAATATTTATCTCTCTCATCTTGCAGTGTCTATTTGTAATAGTTGTTATTCCCTGTCTCATACTACTAATAAGGCTGTAACAAAAATCGGGCCTTAAATTTTGTTCTGATTTTCGCCAGCAAATAACAAAAGTGTAGGTGCTAAAAGCGTGGAGTGTCGGTAGAGCGAATGGATGAAAGGCCAGCTCCCCCCACCCCCACCCCCACCCCACCCCCATAATCGTCAGAATATGGGTACTTTTAATGACAGGTACAAGGAAAAGAAATGGCTTTGCTCTTAGCCATTGTAATATTTATTTAGCTCTAAAAAGTACAGTGGTCACCTCTTCAACATTCAGAAACCAAACGCTTCAGTTTTCGAGCAGAGTTAGCTTGTGTTTCATCTGACTCTAACAAACCACATTATTTCTTTAAACACCATCTACCTACTGGTCTTTTAATGTCAACATCACTTTTCCTTTCTACCTTTACGACCCACACCTCCACCCTCTTTGAGGTAGGTCCTGGTACCTACATCTCATGTTACGTCAAGTGAATGTGAGTTTTAACTTATTTTCTCTTTTACAATTCGCATATAATGTTAGGATGATTGGATTTCTGGATTGGAACGAAAAGTGCAGAAAGCGACCTTGAATCAATAAAGGAAGAATTACGGCATATACGTGACGGGAATGAGAAAAACCACAAATATCTCAGTATAATCAGCGTAATCTTAGTAATTAACCAACCTGATGTACAAAATCTTGTTTTTTAATAAGTTTATTATAAGCCTCTACATATTTCGAGCAATATGTGCTCATCATCAGTAGGTCAAAATTATATTATACAGCATCTGGTATCATCATACCTGTAGGTGGCCGTCCCGTGCACGGGACGGCCACCTACAGATGAACACATAGTGCTCGAAACATGTAGAGTCATATAATAAACTTATTATAAAACAAGATTTTGTGTATCAAGTTGGTTAGTTACTAAGATTGTACTGAGATGCACGGTCAGCAAAACATCAAAATTTATAATCTGTGTGTCAATCGAGATCCTAAAAGCGTTTACCTACCGAATGCAATTTACAACCAATATTGCTCGATCTGACTTGCTAGATACGCTTGGTAGAATTGTTTAAATGTACCAAGTGTCGTATTATTCATGGCTACAAGACATGTTGTATGCTAGCAAGTTCCATGCCATTAGCACTGGTGTTAAAGCAAGGAGTGAGCAGATCGTGCAACAGTAGCGGTGAGTGATGTTCTAGTGTAGAAGAAGAAGCCACTTGACACGAACATGCATCGAGTAACGCGATGCTTTAGTGAGGCCGATCTTCAGTTCCAAGCACGTTAGGTTTCTTCGTCTATAGTCCTATAACATCTACTTGAACTTCATTCATCACTACCTACAACGAGTATGGTCTGAAAATTTTCTCTTTCGTACTTAACTACTTTTCTTTTTCAATATTCTATAGCTAACACTTTCTAACACTTCTCAATTTATTTGTCTTTCTATTCTAATTGAGAATTAGGAAAAATCCATGATTCACACTTGATGACGTATTGTCAATAAAAATAGGAGGATACGAAAATATCTCCCGCATTGTAATTCTTGTGTTTGTCCTTACGAAAATGTAACCTGTACAGATTCCAGTGACACGCGGTGGCTCAATTGGATGAGACAAAGCGCTACAAGCAGGAAGGTCGCGGGTTCGATTCCCGGTGGTGCCATTGGAATTTTTCATTGATATAACCCTTCCGGCCGCACTATGGTCCTGGGGGTCGACTCAGCCTCTAACGGAAATGAGCAACAGGAATATTTCCTAGGGGGTAAAGTCGGCCGGTGTGTAGGGGTGACAACCTTCCCACATTCATGAGACGATTGCCTTGAAATCTGGGAGCCTCAACTTCCTGGAACCCTCAGGGACTCTCCAAACCTGTAATGGGATTGCTTGTTACAGATTCCATTGCCTCGAAGTTCCAAATAACACACTTATTTGAAAATCTACAGATACACGTCATCATAACTGATCTGTGAGACTAAATTCAGTGTTCGAAGTAATTCGAAGGAAATTAGATTCTCAAGTAAATATTATAGACACTTTGTCTTAAATTTTTAGGTACGAAACACGTCATTTAACTGATTTATTGTTTTGTTTTGATTATCTGTTATGCCACATTGACACACACATATGTCCTTCACATTCGAATGGTGGCCATTTACGGAAAACAGATCCCTGTCACAGAATTTATATAGTCAGTAATTGCCATTGACTAAAGTTTTACCTGAAAGAAAATTATTTGGGACAGAAAAATTATTTTTTTTTTACTTATTGGATTGGAAATCCAGGATCTGCTTATAAATTCCACGCACAGCTGTGTCCTTATACTTGCCAGATTACTTTAAATTTTGAATTTTTCTGACTTATTTATGTGAGGTATGGAACTAAATTCGAGAAAGCTCTACGTCTTGCAGGCTGTTTTATTATTTATATTCTTTATGTGGACCGTCAGGAAAGATGGCGTTGTGTTCCTCTCAATCCAGAAAACTATTCTTCATCTAAAACAGATTCATTTTAAACTCGTCTTCCTTTTTATCTGTTTCATAAGTTGAAATAGTATGTTACGTCTATCAGAAAAAGATGTTACCTAGAGAGAATAAACTTGCAAAGTGCATTCCAGTGCACTGTGGATTCGTTATTATCTTGTCCTATTGTTTAAGGTCGATGTAAAATTTCATCCTTCTCCCTAGGTAAATAAAACAGGATTTTAGAGATAATTTTGAATGCAAGAGAGAATATATAATAGAAGTTCTGAAAGAACTGGATAGCGACATCATTGATAATGTTCATTCTTCACCAAATATTATTCGACTGAGTAAATCGAAATCACTATTGAATCTACTATGACATACGTAACATTATTTATTTGTTTGCATCTGAATAGACCATCTGGGGTTACGGCACGGTCCGTGTGGAGGAAATCAGCTCCCACTGGAAAGATTTTGATGAAATTTGATGTTTCAGTATTTTTCGCAAAACTGCCGAAAAAATCGGGTTTCATTACAAGCTGACAAGAATAACAGGCACTTCACAGGAAGACCTATTTGCAGTATCAAGGTTAGATTTTGTTACAATGAGAAGGGTTTCAGAAAAAATTATAGAGGAAATCAAAATAGAAGTTTTATGTTCAATAACGTTTGCCCTAAAATCGTGTTTTTTTTTTCGATGGTGTGGGAAAATATCGTACAACTGGATAGGACACAGAAGCCAACATAATATAGTGCAAGCACTTTCCGTACCAAATAATTAAAGCTCAGAAGCACACTTGGAATGTGCAACCCTCAAAACTTTTTCACATCAACTATGGTTGCATGAATGCGCCTCAATAGTCAGATTTAAGTAAACTGCCTCTCTGTTTCTAATAAATTCCTAGTATTTTGAATGGAAGAATCACGATGTGCTTGTAACGTAATATAATACAGGGTCATCGAAGAAGATGGACGGGATTTGAAACCGCTATAACAGTACGTGTTTCCACAGATTGAAAACTTCGAACAAGAAACTGTAAGTAGTTACTTTTATGCAAGACGGAGCTCCTCCCCATTTCAGTTGCTTTGTGAATGACGTTTCAAATGAGAGATTCTCTGATGCCTGGATTGGAAGGAGTGGACCAGTACCCTGGCCACCTCGAAGCCCAGATCTCTCTCCACTTGATTTTTTCCTGTGGGGGTACATTAATAATATTGTGTATGCTGAGAAGATAAGGAATATCCAGCACCTGCAAGAAAGGATCATATCAGCCATTGAAACTGTAACACGAGACATGATTCAGTAAACGTGGCAGGAGATACAATATCGTTTGGACGTCTCTAAAGCTACAAACGTTGCACGTATTGAAATGTACTAAGGTAAGTCCAAAACTTTATACTTTTGTGAAAATTTTAAGATGCTAAATGTGTTAATCCGTCTAGTACTTTTTAAGTTATAGCGGTTTCAAATCCCGTCCATTTTTCGAAGATACTGTAGTATATAACGAAAGTCAGCACAATAACTTTATTATTTAAGGTAATACCATGCTACATGTTTCGACTAGACTTAGTCATCCTCAGGCCTATATTAACATTTGTGTTACCAGATACCAGATAGTTCAAACGTTTTAACTAAATGTATTCTAAGAATGTAAATACGATAGGATCCCAAAGTGTGCACATTATCTGGTAACACAAATATTAATATAGGTCTGAGGACGACTAAATCTAGTCGAAACATGTAGCCTGGTATTACCTTAAATAATAAAGTGATTGTGCTGACGTTCATTATATAGGATTATATTAAATTCCTTGTAGTTGAAGCGATGTAACCTTCCTTAATGTAATATACAAAATATAAGCTTTATAAAAATACGAATTTCTCAATTTTTAAAAACACTCATTTCCGCTATTACGCGAATTTCGTTAACACGAATGGACTCTAATGCAATTGATGAACAGTTGAACGACGTTTATATCGGCCGGACTTTGCGCATATGTGTGTTGGATCTTACACAACTGCAGCGACAGGTGTGAAGATAGACGTTTGGATGACGAGGCAAATTGGTCTGATTTTACACTTGCTTTGTTACACGATTTTCTGCAAACTGAATTCTCACAAGAAATCAAATATCGCGCATAGCAGAAAAAACTCTCTTCTATCACTGATCAAGTACTTAATATTCTTCCTTTTTCCATACAGGCAAATTTAGCAAAAAATGCCTACAAGCGCCCACGAAACATCCGTTCTATATTTTGTATTACATTTGTCAAACAACTACACAATATATGTTAGCAATTATCTGTTTCTTATAGCACTCCCACATGTTCCGATGTTTACATATCATCCTCAGGGAGTTTATATTATATAAGCTAAAGTTACAAAGTAATAAAATGGAAAGAGTTATACAAGTTGTTGTTACAAAAATATAATAGATTAAAAGCATTTAAACATCGTAAGGTACGTCAAGCTGCTTACAGTTCTTAAAATGCGTGTAGAATTACAGTTACTTATAATGTTTCTATGAGGTGGCTGTATATACAATAAATTGTATCTGAAATTATATTTTCTGTGTGCACAATCCTGCAATGAATTGTAATGAATCTATGGCATGATACTAGAATATTACATTAAATTTAGCGATAGGTAATAGACTTACTCCGTTTGCAGAGCTTCCTGTGGGAATGTTGTGCTGGGAATAGATATCGAGTTTGTGGTATGGTCTTGGTACTGCCCAATGACGTTAGCCCTTACGTAAATAAGGTTGAAGTCATTGACCTTCTATCCCTCAATCAATACGGTGGTATGGTCTTGGTACTGCCCAATGACGTTAGCCCTTACGTAAATAAGGTTGAAGTCACTGACCTTCTATTCCTCAATCAATACGCCCTGCTTTTGGTAGGTATGTATAAAAAATGATTGTCAGCAATTCATTTTCTCTCCCTCATTACATGTTTTCAGCAAGTCTATGGTTTCCTCTGTGCTTCCGTATCCATGTCTGTTGTTCAATATGTATAATTCATTAGACGAATTTGTGTTATTTGTTTTAACGTACCTTGTATGTTCCCCTTGTCTAACTTCAAAACAGTTTCCAGTCTGGCCCATGTATGAACAATTACATATTGTACATTTTAAAATTTATATGCCACAATAGTTTTTCGTGTTTTGTGCCGATTTATTACAAACCTGATTATATAAAGTATTGGTAGCTCGAAAGTCGATGTTCAGATTAGAGTACTGTAATAAATTACACGCGCACTATAGTATGTGAATTTGCGTTTGTTGGACAAATATAAAATGTATTAAATATACAGTATATACTATGTCAAGATATTGTTCTACATATTTTCAAGCTCATGGTTTGTAAATAACCCTAAGTGTATTTTTCGCCACTGTACAGTTTAAGTAAATTAAAGAAAAGCTTCATTAAATACAGCAGTTTCAGTTATTCAGCATGATGTTTGCTAGACATAATGAGTTGTGTGCTCTGTTGTTCTTACGCATCGTTGGATGTCTGGGAACTTTAGAGATGTGTAATTGTCAGTTTGATAAAAGAAACATCCTGATGCACGGAAACTGTAATTACTCATGACATGAAATTCACTTGTCCAGTCACTTAATGGTATTCCATCGCATCACTAAAGCATGCTTCAATTTGCAAGGACGAAGGTTCGAGCACCGCCCTCTCTGTGTTTTAGCAGTTGTGGGTTAGATGGTATCGTTATGTTCCGACAGTTCCTTGCCTACGTCAACATCAGCGAACAGGCTGCTGGCTGAACTGTGAGCATTCAACACGGCCTTCAAATTGGCCAGCCCTACGTTCCGGAAACCTGACACCGAGAGGTCCGTTACCCAGAATCAGACAAGCGTTTATATGTTGTCCACTATGACTTTATTAGTTCCAGATTTTTCTCATAGTGCTGTCTTTCCATTACATTATCACCATACAGATAAGTGGAAATTTGTTTAAATTTTTTCTGAACAATATTTTACTGAGAAATATCCGTAAATTTTTTAAAATCCTTAGGATTTTTCAATGTATTTTCATACGATGTACATTGATATCCCTCTACTTGGCACGAAACACGTAGAATGGAATTTTGTAAAGGAGGTAGTGTTTTTCCATTCCTCAGTCCACATCATATTCCAGCCGTAATTACTTTAGCAATTTAGACAAATTTTCATACTGAATTGCCTCGCGGAATTCAGGGAAATAGCCAAAAAACCTCTCACGGTAATTGATGTCCCATCCACAATAAGCTGCTCTTCCTCACCATCTTTAAATGTGAACATAAAGATACACATTGCTGACCTTAATAATTTCTTCTCTACCGAATTTCTTTGTACGTTCATGAATCAGAAAGGTGCATGGTATTTTCAAATTCCCTAAATTTTTCTCTTTACACTCGGCTTCAATGCCGTAAGACGTGATGTGCAGCAAGCGTCCATTCTCCTTCTGGTAAGCACTGCAGAAGAAAGTTCTTCAAGTCGTTGAGCGACGTCGTGTGAATAGCGTTATACGTGGAAGGACTGCACAAGTAACGTCTCCCGGTAAAGGAGGAAATCTCAGATTAGAGAACTGTACCTTTAAGTACTGCATGAAAAAAGATGGTGTAATATCAAGAAGTCTTCTTGGATACGGAGCCATGTCGATTGACAAATGCCGACGTTTCGTGCGATCCTGTTGCCTAGAAAATTTGTGCGGCATTGTTTTAACTGTGCTTCGAATTCTGCATGTCCCACAAAGCTGCTTCCAAGCCTGCAGACTCGTGATATTATAGTGTCCCATTATGTTCATTTGATTCTCTAGTGCTTTTACTGGCACAGATTCTTCTTATTTCGGAATACGTCTCTATTGTAGATAAATATTCAAGTGGCCGGACTATCTGTAAATTTAAGATTATTGTTGGTTATTCCAGATAAACCATGGATTTTTGTCGCTTCTCTTACATGTTTTCAATGCATCACGTGTGCGATTGATCTTGTAGAAAACAGTCATCAGGCGGCTGCTGCCTGTGATTGCTGTGAGACTTGAAGAAGGAAAGAGTCACACTGTTTTCTTTGTCATAAGCTAGTGCGGCAATTTAGAGTAAAAACTGTGATTTTGTGTTACAAGAATGTGAAAATATACAGAAACTAAAAACTGTTAGTTTGTTTATCTCACGCTATTGCTTTAAAATACATGAAAAATGTATGTGAAATATCATCATCATCATCATCATCATGTTCCTGAAGGGTTAGGCGTGTTTCCTGTTCCTTGATCCTCAAGATGACGTTGGCCCCTCCATCTCTTCCTCGGTCATCCAATGTTCCTTCGTCCTTTTGGTTTATATTGTAGTGCTTGTTTTGGTAGTCTGTTTGTGTCCATCCTCTGTACATGTTGTAGCCATTTTTTCTGGTACTGTTTTATTTCCTTTGTTATGTTCTGTGCTTCCCGTTTTTTGCCTAATACATTGATCCTTTTCTTTAACTAGTTTTGTTATTCCAAGTAAGTGTCTCAAAAATTTAATCTGTGCTGCTTCTAAACGTTGTTCCTCTCTTTTCTTCAGTATCCAAGCTTCACTTACAAATTTGAAAGCTGCCTTAGCTGTAGTATGTGAAATATAAAAGGTAAAATCAATTAAACAGAGAAGATTGAGGACGTATAAAAATGACAGTTTTTAAATGATTTTAATACCAATTACAAGAATTTCATATTGTACAGGTGAGCACTGTTGTATGTCAACTGTGACATATCTTAGTAACCGTATCAAGAAAAAAAATATTTTTGTTGCATAATACCGGTAACGCTTGGTGTGTCCCAGTGTATTGCCATTAATGAGCCACGATGCAATTTGATTTATAGTAGACTTTTGTTTGGAGATTAAAAAAAAAGTTCCAGTAGAACCCTAAATATATGATGTCCCGGAAGTGTTAGAATGGACACATTTTGATTTGTGTTGAGGGAATAATTCAATAAACACATGCTTCCTTAATCCTTGTTTGAATTATTATTTTGATTTATTACTTTCTTGACAAATTGTGTATGACACCAAAATTTATTACAACAGTCTGAATGCCTTCGATACATAAGAAATGTTAACCTAGAGGCTCGAAATTATTTTGATAATTGCAAAGAACTGAATAAAAATTGTTCTGGTTTTTATTTTATGGGATACGTTAAATGAACAGTATTGTTGCCGTCGACTAGGTTTTTAAAAGTGTAGTTTTGCAAGCCGTGTGTACTCCAATTAAGCTTTCTCTATGCGATAACCAAGAGCGTGGCGTATATTCTCTCTTGTAACGTTAATAGTGATTCAGCTTCCCTAAAAATTACCGGCATTGTAAAGGAACAGAAGGTTTATTATTGCCTTCAAAAAAGCCCAGTTTCCCACTCAAATGTAAACGCTATTCAATAATATGCGTCTTTGTTTCCAAAGTGTATCTGTTCATACATAATATCCAAAACCGGAGTGGATAAGTGAATAGATATTTTCCCTGTTTTTGAAACAATGGTTTTTGGAGAAAAAGTGCATTACATTAATTCAGGTTATTATGAAGAAAATGCCCTAGTGGTGTCCACTGCAAATCATAAAGAAGGTAAAGTCATAAGCGTGGGCCGTTTAAAAACACCAGAAAGCATAGTCATACGCAGGGAGCTTGCAATGATGCATAAAGAAAGCTGTAGCAAAATAACAGTAGTAAGACTGACTTATGAGGTCAGTGAAACATTGACATGCAGTACTCGAAAATGATACCAGCTGCAATAAGATAAGCTATGTATTTTCGAGATTAAAAATGCGGAATATCTTTTGAAAACCTAAAACTGTGCAGGGACATGATTATATTAATTGATTTTAAATCTTATACAAATCTTGTATTGGTTAAAGAGACTTAAATATTAAGGTAAAAGTAAAGTGATCCCGTTACAGGCCCGGTGTGGCCCAGAGTGTAGGTAGAGGTATAGTTCTACTCTTCCATGACTGCGACACTAGAAGGGTTTGAGTGGTCAGCAGTACGCACCGGCCGCACTTTACCCCCGGGAAAGACGCGGTACCCATTTTACAGGAGGCTGGGTGGGCCCCAGGGTCGGTCTGGACGGGTGGAAAATCTCGTCCCCACCGTGATTCGATCCCAGACCGTCCAGCCCGTAGTCAGTCGCTATACCGACTGAGCTACCGGGCCGACGTTAAATATTAAGGAGAAGCTTAAATTAAGAAGACCGCCACATTTAGCACCGACATTAACAAAAAATAGAAGCACACGTCTGCTCCGATGTTGTGTCTGCTTGACAGGTTACGGCAGTACTTTCCCATTAAATGCGTGGTAAACGCACACAACCAGAGAGAAAAACAAACTCATGTTAAATAACTTACAGTAAAAGTAATGAGTTCTTTTCCCGTACACTAGCACATGGTCTAGGTGCATATATTTCACGTCGTTTTCAATATCACTTACTTGCAATTTAAACACTTATTTCCTCTTAATATACATTCGAGAAACAAAAGCACTGTTGATACTTGTATTTATCTATTTTATATCACGTATATTGTAATGAAAAGTGCTTCAGTCACGATTCACATTTCTTCCGATCTTCGTGAACCTAAGTGTATGAGTTTAGTTCGTTGTTTAGGACATATTTATCGCGCAATTTCTCCCTCATCGTGCTCGAGACGGGAGTTGAATTTGGTCTAATTTGGTCTAATTTTGTCTAATTCTCTTCAGAAGATGTCTCCAGTCTTTCTAGAACATTCACTGTGTTCTTTTTTATATATTTGTAGTTCAGTGCCTAGTAGTTCTAGGTTGAAGAAATTCAACAAGATGCAACTGCATGCAGATATTTATTTACTGCTAAATTACTCTACATGTTTCGGGCGTCCATCGCACCCATCTTCAGGAGTACATAAAACTGTAGTTGTGGGCTCTGATACAGATCATACTATCTGGGAAGCAAGCTTCCCAGATAGTATGATCTGTATCAGAGCCTACAACTACAGTTTTATGTACTCCTGAAGATGGGTGCGATGGACGCCCGAAACATGTAGAGTAATTTAGCAGTAAATAAATATCTGCATACTATTGCATCTTGTTGGGATTCCTTCAACCTATTTACTGTAATGTATTTGATTACGAATTATACATAATAGGCCAATATGCCTATTCGTGACAGAAGTCCTATAGTCCAACAAGACAAAATTTGTTTCGTGTATAGATATACACCAGCTATATAAAATTAGTATGAATGTTATGTATATTATTAGAATTAAGGTCATACTGTTGGTCATTCAGCCTGCTTTGTCTTCAAATTCTAGTTTGGTTATTCCGTTTGTTTCTTGGTTCTGCCTACTTTTCTTTTCCTGTCGGCTTATATTTCGGTTATGCAAGTGTATTGCAGGTAATGTTAGGACACAATTTAAAAACTGTATCTCTTGTTACCAGCATCCATGTTTGTTAGTTAAGAGTCATTACGTCATCTTTATTATTGCCACGCCTATTATACTGTACAAAAACAATTTTATGCTTTAAATCAGACGGTCAACTTTACTAGCCTTTCGCATTGAGAAACATTAATTTTACATTAACCAAACAAGCCTAAATAAAGCAAAAAGCGGCATTTTATGGGAAATAAGACAGAGATATTTCTGTGTGTCTTAGAAAATGCAGTAAGTAGTTTTAGCTCCTAAATTCCTAAAATTTATTTCTATAAGACTCAATTATTTCAGTTAACTGTTTCAAGCCCCAGTTTACTTAAGGTCACACGCGACGTATTCTGGAGGTGGCTATCCTGAGAGCCAAGCCAAGCCAAGCCAAAGTGTTAACTGGGGGCGGAGACTTGCGCGAAGCGCAAGTCGAACGTCCCCCTGTCTGTTAGCCATTCCTGCGATTGAACGCAATGCTGGGCTCACTAACAG
>Ga0123357_10005952_pt1 | contig 14735 bp, 9 predicted proteins | sample TergutEmb28metaG_FD_89873 | JGI IMG/M metagenome (GOLD analysis project Ga0123357, IMG submission 89873) | Embiratermes neotenicus P4 segment gut microbial communities from Petit-Saut dam, French Guiana - Emb289 P4 | ecosystem: Host-associated > Arthropoda: Insects > Digestive system > Gut ...
ACGTACAGCTATTAACATTACAGAAACCACATATTCCTGCCAGTTTCAATATGTATTTGTTAATCAATAAGTGAGTAACAGCTGTCAAAGTTTCAAACTTCTCTGGCCATTATCTCCGTAACCATTCAACTTTGAGTATAGGTGTTTTGGGTTATATCGGTATAGTTTAACATAAGGAACACTCTCCCGAAGTCCGGCACATTCCTCCTGGGACACCCTGTATATCGCTGTGAGAACCTCAGATCTTACTTTGAATGGTTATCGTAATCGGCATGATCCTTTGAAGCTAGAGCTACACAATGATGATTGTAGTTGCTTTTAAAGTGAGTACTGCAAAGTCTGAAGACCGGCGCTTTTCACTTAAACTCTTATAATACTGAATAATAGGTCAGTGGCCATTTTTAGATTTGGTTTACTTATTTATGCCCTATAAACCCGGATTCGTATAAAGTAAGATGTATACAAATTATTTCACAAGACAGCAAAATTAAGGCCTGTTCAGTCCCGTGTAGTACATGCTGGACATTGGAAGTGACTGCTGCCTCCATTATGCATCCATATAATTTATTCACGTTGTAGATCGGAGATACATACATCAAAGCTTCGATAGAAGGAAAATATTTTTACAAGTGGACGTCAGAGGCTGTGTACCAGTAAGGCTTCTTAATGGAAGAAGGAAACAAAACGAGAAACAAGCAGAAGTTGCAAGAAGGCGTAGAGAAAAACGAAGGAAGACGATCACAGCTAGAAATACTGGACAGAGAATACTGTCTATAAAGTACTGAGAAACATTTCATAGTCATTAATCGTTAGCCATGTCTGTAAATGGGTCAGATGTTTTAATATTTATTGGTTATATTTTGCAAGTATATATGAGAGGCGTATAAAGGAAGCTATTCTGCCTTCCCGATTTAGTTACCTCGGCAGCCGCAAGACTTAGGCGCGTGCGCACGCACGCACGCACACAAACACACATACATACTTAAATATAAAAACAAAATGCGCTTTTCTGTTTTCTCTACAACACTTGTTGAAATGAGCAGTAGTGAGCCCATACCTTGCCATTTAGGTTTAACACTTTTGTTATATACGAAGGAAATCCACCCCCTTTGGTGTTAGCTGCATGTACAGTCGGCATCATATGAAATGATATCAACCAAAATTAAATTTGCACAATATCTGTTAGAATAGACTCCTGCCCCCTCCTGTCTCCCTTCCTTCTCTCAGTACCTTACCCCTTCCAAATCTGTGGAAATTTTTTCACGTGATGGAGGGACGCTGTATCTTCCTTATGCTCTCATTTTATGCACAGTGTGCAGTGAACATATAGATACTGACGCGTTTCATTTTGTTTTTAGGTTGCAGTATCATAGTTTGTCAATAGCAGCAAAAGAAAAATAGAATGTTGTGAGTTATCTACTGGAAGGAGTATACAATACAGTAGCCTGCATATAGAGACACAACCACTTGCAAATGGGCTTGAATAACACACAGTGAAGATGGCATGGGAGTGGAGTAAAGTCGATGTGTGGATGAATGGAGAAGTATGAATAAGTTCCGAAAGATTTTATTGCATTTCAAACCTGGGCTGTTCCTTCAGAGTGCTCGAATTTCATCCAGTCCGATGGTCACTCGTCCGCAGGACAGGGTCGATTTAAATATATATTATTGTTATTTAATTTAGGCTTGCGTAACGATTTTAACAAAGGAAGTAACTCGTAACTCGCTGAGCAGCTACCTCATGACTATTCCGAGGCTTTGGCTTGTTCGGCCTGCATTCTCAAACACGCCATTCCGTTACTGTGACCAGAGGACCTGACGGCGGTCTCCCTTTGAAACCCTTGTAATGCACTACAGAAATTCATACTATGGTCTCCTGGATTCTGATACTGCCTAGTCTGTTTTAAGTCTGCCTGGAAATTGGGTCAGTATATTGTTCCGAAATGTTGGTACCCCTCTACCGGACTGCGCTGTGCCATGCAACGAAAGGATACAATGAGTTTTTGCCGTGAGAACTTCAAGTCTAAATATAAAATTCCTTTCATAAATGCGAAATTTAGTACTATATATCTTTTCCTTTTGTCTCACAAATAACTTATTTTCAGAATTTTCCTCAAAGAACCCGTGCTTGCACTTCTTGTTTCTCTCGTACGTTTTTCAGTGCACAACTAATTGAAACGTAGTTTTAAAGAACCCTCTTAATATTCGGTGAAGCACTCACTCTGCAGGACTACATTCTAAATCAGTTCGACTCATGAACAGGGACGCGTTATGTTTAATAGATTCAAATAGTATTCTAATTTTGTATTTTATGTATGTTTGTGTTATATTGTGCTGTCAGCGTACGTAATTAAGGTTGTAGCATGGCTGAATTAATAATAATAATAATATACTTTACGATCAATCCTTGATAGAATAATGGTTAGTAGACCCCTACATGTACTGTCAGTTTTATGAGTGGAACTCTGCTTTTTCCCACAGTATATACTTGTGTGTTCTGTATTATTGTTACAACGAACAATTGTTACGTGTTCTTTACGAAGTAAAACGGAACGCTGCTGTGAAGACCATGCCGTATGTCTGTCCAGCCGTCTGTAACCATGTATCAGCTGCTACAATTTGTATCGGATTTTAATAAAATTGTACATAGGAGTTCGTTATAAATAGGTGTCCAGCAGTGCTGAGTTGCGTGCAAACAATTACGCTGTACTTCAAGTCGTAAAGGAATTTCTACCCATGCATTCCGCATTTTTTGACCGACTGGTTGAAGTTACGTATAGAAGGCATCCGCATCATGTTGCTGAGGAACCGTGTATGAGTTTCGCAAACTACACGTATGTGCAGTAAAAGCCGCTTAAGGACGTAAATTAATTTTTAACCCTAATGTTCATAATTTCTGACAGATTTGGATGAAATTGGCGCAGTAAATCTACATGTAATGCCGTTGAGCAGTTATGAGTTTCATGAAGATAGGTTCTTTGCTTAGGGGCTTGAAGAAAAAATTGTCTTTATTTTCTATATTTTTCTTTCTTTTGACTTGAACGAAGTTCGTTGTTGAAGAACTACTTGTCATGTCATTATGCGACTATGCATTGCTTGCAGATCGACTCGGTGAAAGAAATACCTTATGTTGAGGAAAGTTTTAATTTGTATCTGCACTTTCCACATTTATTTTTCGATTTTGGTAAAATTTGGTGTAAGAGTTCTGCATATAATAAGGCGGAACCTTCGTGAATCTCGTGAATATGAGCGCAGGGTTGCCTTTACTTTTATGATGGGTGTAAATGAAATTACATTTACGCGTGTAACAAGAAGCTGTAACATTTTGAGACTAAAGACCACACTGATAAATTTCGTGTTGCAAGGCTTCCTCGCTGTCCAACATTCATCCATTGCTGTTTCTCACGGGAACGCTACATTTCGTGTGAAATGCCCATTGCATATTTATATCTAATTTTCATTAATTTCAGGCTTCAGAAATTGTTAAACAGGAATTTTAAGTAACTAACAATACAACTAATCGTGTTGGACAATAGACGTGCTTCAGAATCGGTTTCCTCAGGACGAAAAATAATGAAGACTGTCGCTAATGCACTGGAGTGTGGCTTAAATGTGCAATTTCGAAATACGTCAAGTTGATAACGTTTTAGTGGAAATGGGTTGGTATCTCTTGCTGAAAGACGCACCATAAAAAGCTGTAAGAAAAATTAAATATTTTTTGTAGTTATGGGACCATATTTCCATACGTTTTGGCCCCATTATTTTGGAAATTAACTAGAGCATGGAAAGAACACTGGTTTCAAAATTGTGCTTCAAACTTCAGTACTTTAATTCAGTTAATAATAGGATTAACAGCTGTATTTATTTTACATGTGCGTCAGAAGAAAGTATATTTATACTCAAGTTATATATTGACTAATTTTTCTGCCAGTATGAAAATTACGTTAAGTTGTTTGGAATTTTCATCATCATGGGAGGTAATTATATGTTCATTTGCTTTGGCCTTCTCTGTAACTGACATCTGTCTGAACTGGAATGCAAGCTGTGTGGCTAAGGAACAAGCGAAGGCAGACACCAACATGACTGTAATAGGCCATGTCTAAAATAATTATGAAAAAGAAAATCTGCAATATTCTGTACCATATGAAAGTTAAATATTGTAAACACGCGCTTCCATCATCTGCTATCAAACCAGTTTGACGAATGTGTTCACATCTTATAAGTAAAACAAAATCAGTTCCCGTGCAGGACGAAAGGGAGAGTTTCCATCACCCCCACTACCCAGCATAAGGTTTGAGTGGGCTGCTTCGTGTCAGTTATAGGCCTTCATTATGAGAACTAGATCACCGTGTTACGAAACCGTTCCATTTTTGAATCCGCAGTAAATAATATGCAGATCGTGTGGAAGGGAAGGGTAGTCGCCAAAAGCATCATGCAAATGCACGCTAATTATTACGACACAACTATTGTGGTAATGATTCCTCAGTGCACTTCTTCATTTTAGGAGCTACTGCAATGTCACGGGTAGCAACTTCTTTTTCTACATGTTTGTTTTTCTTTGGTTTTTGCAATACATGTGGGCTAGTACGTAACTGTCTGCTTTGCTATATAAAGATTTGCTACCTCCTTGTATCACATCATAATCCTCTTCATCTCTCGTCGCTGTTAGCAGAGGAGAGTAGCCTGCAATTTACGGCGTGAACACAATGGGAAAGGTAGGTGGAGGGTATTTAGTTTTTCCGAAATGCAGGGTAATGCGTTACTGCCTAGCCGACATTAAACTGCCTGTTGAAAAAATATCCCAAAGAAATATGGGTTTTTATTGAATTACTTTTATTGTAGATAGTAATATAAAAACCGTCGAAGACTGATATTGATCCAAGGCATATAAAACTTCATTTCATACCTTAAAGATAACAGACTAGCCACTATAAAGACGTCTGTTAATACTGTTTAAGGAAGTAATCTTTATTTATTTTGTAAGTGTTATAAAATATACATAAACGTTATGAAAAAATACGGACTTTCTTAATCTTGCAGGGAGTCGTATGTAAGTTACCAAAGGCATGAAATGTTAATATACTTAAAGATGTTACGTTTACATAAACGAAAATGCTATGCTTCGGTTTAAATTTAATCAAGAACTTTTCTTTAATTCCAAAACCCCCGAATGAGCGAAGGGGCTGAGCGTTAACACAGCTAAACTCCCACTGGAACTTCGATTCCCGACCGTCAGCCAGCCTTGGCGGTATTTTCACGTTTGCGAAGCGCATATCGAAATCTCTAGGTCTTTTTGCCCAACTGTATGCGTACACCTAGTCAAGAACTGCTGAGGGGATTTTTTAAAGAGATTTTTGTAGGTGAATTTTATAATAAATTAACAAAACGAGACACTTTAATTTTTGGTTAGAATCGAGTAAATACTCGTGTAACTTATACTAAATTAAAACCAATACGCATTTCTGCCCCACTTTCAGCATATGTAGTCCTACCCATTATTCCACATAAAAAATAAAGTCTTGGTTGGGATTGGAATGCCCTGTGAAAAGCTTTGTTGTATTCCTGTAGTTCACTGCTCTGTTACCAAACGATCCTGACGTCTCATCCCTCATGGCTATTACACTACAAGCTTTCTACTAATTCTAGCACCCAACACAGTTGGGCGTAATATGTTGGTAGAAAACGGAGATGAACTTAGCGGTTGTTGTGCAAAGAAAGTGACAGACGTAAGTTAGGTACTTGCATTTGCCCGTGTTTTCCTCGAAGTCATCAGATGTTAAAATTCAGGGGTTAAAAATTTAGATGGAAGGAGAGTGGTTGGCATATTAAAACTTAGTTTTAGGGGTATAAATTGTGAATGGAACAAAAAACTTATTTCTAAATTTTTAGTTGAAAACGTTCTTTTACACGGTGCGCATACATGTGCACTAAACACGGAACATGCTAATAAACTGCTTGCAGCCGAAACTGGTGTTTGGAGAAGAACATCAAGGAACTCAAGTGAAGGAAACTTTCAATATTGTACTGTTAGAGCAACTGTGAATGTAGGGAAGAGTATACTGCTTGTAGAGGTGATTGACGAAAAAAAATTTCCATGATTTTGACACGCAAAGAAAATCCCAGAAAATAGATTGCCACGGGTAATCGTATAATGGGAAACAGAGGGAACACGAAGGAATGGAAGACCAAATAAAGGTGGATGGATGGATTAGATATGTAGTGTAGCTAGTCACGTACTAACGGAAGAGAATACTAGAGAGAAGGAAATGGGTTAAAAACGTAGTTATGGGTGAAGGAAAACCATTATACATTGGACAAGTACTTGAGTGAATGAATTAAAAAGTTTTGAATCAATAAGAGGGCGAACGGGCCAGAATTTTTAGCGTTGCACACGTTCCTGAATTTTTGTTTGTTTCTATCAGAAGCTCCAAGAAAATGTCCCACGTACATGTATTTTTTTTTTTTTCAAAAAATTCCACCATTTATTTTCGAACCATTTTAGTGTGGGCTACTTTATTCAATGTCACATATCCGCAGCATATAATTATACCATCTTAAATGAATAAATCCCCCTCCCACCACAAGTCAAAAGCTCATATATTTCCCATTGGACACAATGTAGTCTATGTTATGTCACGTAGATTGTACGGAAATTGCTTTTACAGCAAGGTTGATGCTCTGGTTTCTGATGGACGTAACCGTCTCGAGATAGGGACAGTACTTGTGAATATTGTGCATAAGGGTTTTTTTATCGTTGCAACGTGCATTTTGAAATCTACGTAGTTCACACACCAACAAATGCACTATTTATTAACTTGGTTAAAAGTTTTAAATTTGCATTAAAATACACAATAATATCGCTCCTACACGTTTCGGTCTTTAATGACCATCATCAGGTAACATTTGTTGGTGTGTGAACTACGTACAGAGTGGGCCAAAAGTAGGTATACAGTGTATAGTATAGAATCCAATTAGTAGTGCATCTGTACACCTACTTTTGACCCACTCTGTATGTTGCATAAGGTTTTCTCGTCCCTCTTGGATATTTGTTTGGGGAAATATGAGTTTCTGTAATAAAAAATATAAAACTAACATGCTGTGAAATGGAGAAGGGACTTCGATTTTGAAGCCTGCGGATGCTTTGGCACGACTTAAGAAACAGGAAAGGGACATGCGATTTTGGATTTTAATTAAAGATTTGTGGTGTAGTAGGTGGCCGAGGTTCAGGTGACTCCGACAGGGCCCGATGGTGAGTTCTTAAGGGCACGCAGATGAAACTTCATTTTTCATAAGTGGTGGGGATTTTTTTTGAATGAATGAGCGACAGTCGGCTTCTTACAAAAGGTTCTAATTCTGGAAAGAGTGGGATTGTGTTTTCTCTCCGACTGATTCTTCGATGCCGTGAATTCGCAAGACTCATGATTACATCAACAAAAGTTGTAACGGTCTCATTTCTGAGCGAGCAAGTTCTAAATCAAAATAATTAGATCACCTGGCTTGAAAATAAATTTTAACATATGCTAGTTTTTAAAGTTTTTCATGCTCATTTGGGTTAAAAGTATAGGCTTTGCATTTTTTGTTTCTACAACGTACATGCTGCATGTCTTACATAATTGTTAGGCAGTGGAGAGTGAAAATTGTTCAAATATAGCTCACACTGTAATATTATATTACCTGAGTTGATATTCTTAAAAACATGTTATATGTGCGTAAAATGAGGTTACTGGTACATTGAAGTCCTGCTAATCCAGTTACAGACATAGAGAGGCAAAAAGTACTACATGCACATCTGAAAGTTTATTTTACCAACAGATTCTTCTTATTACCTGCGCTCTGACGCTAGCAAGCGTTCTGGCTGAGCCTCCAGTGGGAGGTCTGTATTTGCCTCCAGGCCAGCAGCCTTCTAGCCAGTATGGCGCCCCGTCATCGGGCAGATTTGGAGGATCTGGAGGCATTTCGACACAGTATGGCGCCCCTGCTTCGAGCCGTTTTGGAGGAGCTGAGGGTATCTCGACACAATATGGCGCTCCTGCTTCTAGCCGGTTTGGAGGAGCTGGAGGTCTTTCGACACAATACGGTGCCCCTGCCACCGGCAGATTTGGAGGCGCTGGGGGTCTTTCGACACAATACGGTGCTCCTGCCTCCAGCCGATTTAGCGGAGCTGGGGGTCCTTCAAATCAATATGGAACTCCTTCTGGACGGTTTGGAGGACCTGGAGGTGTTTCGACAAAATATGGTGCTCCATTATCCGGCCGATTCGGCGGATCTGGAAGTCTTTCTACTCAATATGGACCTCCAGCTTCTGGAAGGTTTGGGGGTCCTGGAAGTCTCTCTACACAGTATGGTGCTCCCTCTTCAGGCAGATTTGGAGGCACTGGTGATCGTGCTGCCACTTTTGGCGCAGGTGGAAGTTCTAGACGTCTTTCTGCGCAGTATGGTGCTCCTGGTTTTGGCCGGGCTGGCGGTTCCAACTCTCAGTACGCTGCCGACGGCGGATACAACTATGGGCGTGGAGGCTACAATTCTGAGGAAGATGCTTTGTCCGTAAGTGTTACAAATTACAAACATACGGTGTCCAGTTTAAATGCGGTCTGTGCCACGTGTAGATGACGGAATTTCCACATAAATGGACAGCCATTTCCGAATTATCGTACCGCTGAAGTTTCCCTTAATTCTAGTGAAAGATTCATTAAAAACCGATACTGACATTACGACGTTTTCTATGGAAGTGTCGGCATTTATTCTTTAAAGGGGTTTACTTTTAACCTCCATATAATGAATTTCACACTGTTTTATTAGATAATCACAATTACAAACTGTTAACATTTTGGATACGAGTTTGGTTTTACCTTCTAGTAGGGGTTGATGTGTAAGTGACTTAGTTTACTGAATATGTAATACTGGTATTTATATATTTTTAAGCGGGCTGCACTTTCCTGTGACCCTAGTAATATAGGGAATTGGGTAAGGTTGTCTCGTTACTGGTCTGGACAAGGCCTAAGTCTCCGGGATGTTGAGGCTTCCGGAATCTCTAGACAGAGGGCACATGAATGTGTAAGGTCAGCCGTATGCACCGGCCTCCTTTACCTCATATAGAATGTGAGCATCTATTTGTATGCGATTTTTTTTTCATCAAGCGTGTGAAATGATGCAGGATGCTTCCGTCCGTCTGTCCGCTTCTCGTAACTCTGAAACTTCTGAATGGCTTGCGATTAAACCAGCATTGGCGATCAGCACAGAAATCTGTAGCACAACACGAAGGCTTTCAATACAAGATGACGTGAGATCTGCTTAAGGTGTACAAAATTCTTTTGAAACTTTTTAGGTATATTTTCGTTACGTAACTACATAAAAGAAATATAATGTCTACATTTGTGCAATGTGTTATCAGTGGTGGAAATGGTTTCTGAGCAATATGTTTACATCTGCAATTGTGCTGTGCTACTTCCTGTGAAGTAAAAGAAAACCGCGAGGAAAGATACAGGAAAATACCATTAAAACACTGGAGTAATTATGGCAATAGGTGTAGAACCTTAGGATGTGTCAGCAGATTACAGAATCTGTCTACAGAGGACAGCATATAACTGCTTGAACATTCACTCTTCTTTGACTCGGATTTAAATTGGCATTCCCAGTGTGCAAGCTATCCAAAGCTGCATATTCCTTAGAAAACTGTTACCTGTTTTTTAATTTAAGTCATCAGCGTGACATGTAAAACCAAAGTGCAGGGAAATTATCAGTTTCAGATATTAAATGCAGACGTTATCAACGAGAAGGCTTGGAAACCGTCTCTCTTCCCTGCGTGAAAGAACGACGACTTCTTCAGTCGGACCAGTATTAGTTGTCACCCAGTTTTTATTTCAGTTATTCAACAGCCTCCATTTTCCATTGAGTAAAATTGATGGGTGACATTTACGAAGCCCAAGAATAACACTTCATAATTTGTGCCCTGTGCTTTGCCTTCAGGGATCTCAAAGTCAGGAAATGTGATATATATCTGAAGATTTTGGTTTTGAACAGACATATAGTATGGTTAATGAATACTTTGTCAAAGTACTGACCTTTATATAGGCTTATTATTTGATTCCCTAAACATATTGACAAGTCTGATGTACCAAACTCTCCTTCTAGGAACCAGCCAACTACGAATTCTCATACGAAGTAGACGACATTACATCAGGCAGCGAATTCGGTCATGATGAAAGCCGCCAGGATGAAGACGCAAGGGGCTCATACCACGTGCTTCTTCCAGACGGACGCCGTCAGATCGTGGAGTACGAAGCGGATGTCGAAGGATACAAGCCACAGATCCGCTACGAGGAAACTGGGGTTGGGTTATACCAAGGTTCTAGAGGAATAGGAGGGCCCTATTAATTGTAGTAAACACATTAAGCTACGTCATTTCTGTAAATTGGAACTGATGGTGTATAAGTGGAAACGATTGGTTTAGGCTTAGGGCTTGATTGTAAAGTGTTCATTACAACTTGTTATATTTATGTTCACTGTACTGACGTCAGAAAATTACCTAGTCCTTTTCTAACCATGCATCATACATACTGTTTTGTTATATTTCGCCACAGACCTAGGTTCATGCAGCAGAATAAAATGCCCTTTTTTTTATAATAATGTCGAATTTGAAAGAACTCTAATCGCCATGTTTATCACAAAACTTAACTAGAACATCCCACGTATTTTTCTGATTGTCTGTGTGCAGTGAACATCATCAAAGCATTGTTTCGGGATAGCAACTGCCACTAACACAGGAAAAGGTAAATGAATACCAGCTCCCATCATCGTCTATCGTTAGTAGATCCAGCGAATGTGCCACTAATTTGTAGGTATAATGTTAAACACACTTCGTATATGTGATCATGAGAGGCTTATCATTATTTTAAAATGTCATATTAAACACCAGTGTGCTTGCTTTAGGTGATTAAGTTGTATTATGTAGGGTGCATTGTGTATAACATGTTCATGTATAAGTTACATGTATTGCCTATACGTTGTATGTATGTATTTAGTGCATTTATGAATGTAATAAATCTTAACATTTCATATAACAGGGCTTTTTTACGCCGTCATCGGCATAGAATAGTCGCTATAGAGGTTAGGCTACGGGATGCAATGTCTGGGTTTCGAATCCTGGAAAGACCAAGATATTATTCTCTTCTGACCTTGTGTGGTGTCCACCCAGGCTCCTAAACAATGCGTACCGCGCTTCTCTCCTGAAGATAGAGCGGCTGGGGCGTGATGTTGATCATTCACCTCCACATTGTACTGAAGTTAAGAATGAGTGGAGTTTATCTCTCCTATCCTCTATATGCTTCCATGGCGTACACAGGGGACAACCTTCACTTTTTTATTTCCTTTTTACTCCTAATTAAATTTTTCTTTGTCTCTGAATTTGTAATTCACATGTTTATGCGTTTTGTATTTTAGTTTGTAGTTAAGGTCACGCGGATTTTGAAGGATTTTTAAGTGGGTTAAAGGCCATTTAGACTTGCGTATCCAGCATATTAAAATAAGGACCGTCGAAGAACTTAATTTTGGCAAGTATTTGTGCACTTATGTCATAGCGCAATGAGGGCAACATAATGAAACGGCGCTCATCAACTGGAGGTGGCGAGTGGAAGGTGGGGAGTGTGTATTTAGCTGGAAAAGTGGCAGGTCACTGCGTTAACCTTCCAGACGCGGATTAATGTGGCTCGGGTTAGGGTCATTTGGCGATCTGTTGTGAAAACGGCCATGAATGTTTTGGTTTCACAAAATGCGGATAATTTGTTGATCAGTTTTTGCTACCGAAGAAATTTACTCTCTGGAGATGGTATGTGTACTTGACGTATGTTTTAAAGTGCCTACGCAGCAATGTAAACATTTTGCCACCTGTTCACCGCGCCAATCTCTAAGACGAAAATGGTCGAGTTGTGTAAACACAAACCAGTCATTTCATGTCAGAAGAGAACATGCTGGTGTGTGTAATGACTGGGACAACGAGTCTGTAAAGGGTTCTTACACAATTAATGATCAGACTACACGCTTCAGTGAAAATAACATTTGCGAATCTATTTCGTGAATATCTTACCTCCGGACATTTCTTTCAAGCATTCTAACATGGATGCTTTCGGTTGGCATTTATGTAACCACCCGCAAATCGTATTCGACTGCAATGTTAACGTCAAGTTTTGAAACACGTAAGAAGAATATGCCGTAAAATCGTTCGAGATTTCAAGAGTAATTGTTTAGGCCTGCATAAGGCATCTTTAAATCTAAAATATCGAGTCACTGAATTTCATCTTAAATGGAGTTCGGTCCAGTCACATAAGGGCAAGCACTGCATCCCGCACGGTCTGAAGTGTGAAGTGTGATATTTGTAGTAGCAACAAAATGTCTACTTTTTTAAGGTCGTCAGTGGTACGTGGGCGGGTACGACTTCGGAGGAAAAAAATCTATGGGCGTGAAGCATGCAAAAGGACAATTTCTCTTTTTTTTCTTCAAGAGTGTACCTCTCAAATGTATCACCTATCATGTGTTACACTACCTGCAACAAAAATGATATTCCCTATGCGTCCAAGACTTGTTGGACACTCTACGCACATATATATGAACTCTTTCTGTTTACTTAGGGACTGTATATATGTATATATACATATATATATGCATACGTATATACATGCATATATACATACACATTTGGGTTTGAGGTTTAGTCTCTTACATTAGAACGTTTGAAGTAAGACGTAGCAAATACAGAATGTTATAAAGTTCGCATGACTCAGAAATGCTAATAATTACAAGCCATTTTTAAAACTTAGGATACAGGTGAAAAAAAATTGTTGGTTGAACTTCTGTTACAAGGAGGTAGCTACACTTCTGTTAATATTGCGTAGCTGTAAGGAAGTGAAATTTACGGTTTTCTACTGAGAACTGCAAGGCATGTAGCATGCGTGAAAGTGATGTGTATGAACTTGATGGGAATAGGCTACTTGTTAAACATAAGCACACAGAGAATAATATTAAAACTGACAATGTAGAAATAGGGTACATACTTGGAAATTATTTATAATATTTTGAGGCACATTGTTCTTTTAACACTGTTTCGACTGCAGCTAAAACTTAAAAGTCAGGCCTTCATTAGGCCATGGATGTTCTTAAACCACTCCTTCACCGCTGTAAATTACGCCCAACATATCTTCCTAATGACGTCAATATACGTATCATTCATTCCTGTTTTCTGTTTCACCATTTTGCTAATTTCATTGCCACTATTTTCAGAATAACTATTTTTCAGAACTAGAGAAGTCGGATAAAGAAACTTTTTTCTGCACGTACTGTAATTAGTAGATATTTGAAGGTACTCTGTAGACATAGGCATTCTAACTCCTTAAGACGGCATTTTACAAGAGTAATATGCTGAAGAATTGGAAACAATTATTTACTGGTTTTGATGTTGAACTGATCTAACACATTTATATATAAATGTTAGCATCGTAGACAGGTTCAACGTTACTGGAAACCTGCTGCCTTCAGCATCATAATGGGAGCCGCAGGTTTTACCGAAACGTCGGTACATATCTACAAAGTTGTAAGGTGTTTATTTCAAATCTCACGTAGAAAATCTGTAATTTGCCTTTTGATTTTCAACCTATTTTAATATGTTTTATGGCGTCACATTATGGAGGTTTCCGCGAAATAAATTATTACTTTCTTTTCAACGATTTTTTCTTTCTTATACGGTTGTGTAAATTGTTGGAATTTAATTTGCCTGTATTATTTGTGAAGGTGGCGTCGAACACTTCAAAACAGGGTGTTGTATAAGAAGTGTAAGTGATTTAAAAGTGCAAAGTGATTACCGATACTGTTTTTTGTCCGCTCAAAAGTTTGAAGAAATTATTGCTGCGTGCGATAACCTCAGAGGTCCTCTTGTAAGTCAACGAACAGTAAGAACTGATGAAGCAGTTCGGAGTTGTTCAAGCAATATCAGAAGTCGAAGAAGAAAACTAAAATGTTCTCAGGAAATTCCTTTTACTTTCGTAATTTCAAACACAAGAAATAAAATGAGAAGAGCTCTATCTGGCCTGCAGAACAGAACGCAACTGTCTTAATTCCATCAAATTAAACTCCCAGCATTACTTTACGCAATCGTATCAACATAATAATGAGCGGCCTTACTTAAAGAAATTTCAAAAGAATTTAAAGTAACTTTTCTCTCCAAGAGGAGTGTTTTCTCTCAGCGTTTCTTATTTTTGCTATGTTTAAATGAATAAGAGTTCAGTGACTGTGAATTTTTAATTGAACCAATTTGATAGGCAGCTATTTTGTGATCATAAATAGGGCTGTATTAGGGACCTGTCGAAGGAAATATTACGGTTAATGATTCATGTTGTATGTGGTTGACGGTACAATTTTGTTTTCCATAATAGTGTATTTGTGTATAAGTTATTTATTGTACAAAGACTACAATTAAAATATTTATGTACAAAACTTATTTTAAAAGCGTATTTGAGTATGTTTTATCTCTCGTAAAATACGCATAAATTTGTAAGCCTGCTGGAATAAAAAACCCGTTCTAAATACTCGAATTAATATGGCCCTTCCTGTCCCCTCTGCTGAGTTCCGCTTTGGTATCCGCCCCCAATATCCTCGTAGCGGATCTGTGGCCTGTATCCCTCCTGATCGGCTTCGTATTCCACGATCTGCAGCCGACCATCAGGCAAGAGCACGCGGTAAGAGCCTTG
>Ga0123357_10005953_pt1 | contig 14734 bp, 11 predicted proteins | sample TergutEmb28metaG_FD_89873 | JGI IMG/M metagenome (GOLD analysis project Ga0123357, IMG submission 89873) | Embiratermes neotenicus P4 segment gut microbial communities from Petit-Saut dam, French Guiana - Emb289 P4 | ecosystem: Host-associated > Arthropoda: Insects > Digestive system > Gut ...
AAGTGAATAAATCCCCTAAATTACAGGTTAAAATTCAAGTCCAAAAATCAAAGAACACCTATATATTATTGTATATTAATTTATTACAAACATATTTTAGAAATCAACGCACTGACAGTAATTCGTAATGATTTTTTTGTATTAAAAAAAGTTGTACTTTTGCATTTTGTAACATATATCACTAAATAAACAGTTAGAACAATTTTATTTTATATTATTGATTATCTTTTTTTGGTCGTGTTTTTTTAGTTGAAAAATTTTTGCGCAAAGGAAGCATTTTTTTATGTATTTTTGTAATGCTCTGTTACGATTTGCAGATGACTCTAATAAGCATAAAATCGCAATGTATATCAAGGAGTACCACTCCAAATTTGAAGCGAAAATATAAAAAAAAATTATCCGAATAATAACATAGGAAAAATTTATATTATCTTTTTTACAACAATTTGAACATGAGTAATATAGCCCAGACGCCGTTGATGAGGCAATACAATTCGTTTAAGCAAAAATATCCCGATGCAATTTTGCTGTTTCGGTGCGGTGATTTTTATGAGACATTTTCCGAAGATGCTATTATCGCCTCAGCAATTTTGGGAATTACGCTGACCCGACGTGCAAACGGTACGGCTGCGAGCATTGAACTTGCCGGGTTCCCTCATCACGCCATTGATAATTATTTACCGAAACTTGTACGTGCCGGCAAGCGCGTTGCTATTTGCGACCAACTTGAAGACCCCAAATTTGCCAAAGGAATTGTTAAACGTGGTGTAACAGAAGTTGTTACACCCGGCGTTTCGTACTCGGATACAACGCTAAATCATCGTGAGAACAACTTTGTGGCAGCTGTTTTTATGCAAAAAACGGTTATCGGTGTGGCTTTTTTAGATATTTCGACAGGAGAATTTCTTGTTGCCGAAGGGACGGCAGAATATGTTGATAAATTGCTTAGCAGTTTTGCTGCAAAGGAGGTGCTTTTTGATAGAAACAAGCGGCAAGAGTTTGAAAATCAATTTGGTATAAAATATGTTTCTTATCCGTTAGATGATTGGGTTTTTACTCCTCAAAGCGCACAAGAACGGCTTTTGAAACAATTTGAAACCCGAACTTTGAAAGGTTTTGGGGTGGAAAATCTGTTACTTGGAACAACGGCGGCAGGTGCAATTTTACATTATTTGGATATAACGCAACACACTCAAACAGGGCATATTACACAACTTAGCCGAATTGAGGAAGAAAAATATGTTTGGTTAGATAAATTTACGATTCGTAATCTTGAACTTTTTACATCTATCAACGAAGACGGGAAATCGCTTGCAGAAGTATTAGACCGCACAATTTCACCAATGGGAGCGCGTCTGCTCAAACGCTGGATTGCATTCCCGTTGAAAGAACAGAAACCGATTGAAGAACGTTTGGATGTTGTTGAATATTTTTTTAGAAATAAAGAGAACAAACAACTTTTTGAACAAAATATCGCTCTGATTGGCGATGTGGAAAGAATCATTTCGAAAGTTGCAGTCGGGCGGATAAATCCGCGCGAGGTAATGCAACTCAAAGTGGCTTTACAGGCAATAAACCCAATAAAAAAACAATGTTTGGAAAGCGAAAACAAAACTTTGCGCAAAATTGGCGACCAACTTAATCCGTGTTCTTTAATTGCAAAAAAAATAGAAAAAGAACTTGCACAGGAGCCTCCAACGGCAGTTAACAAAGGGAATGTTTTTCGTAAAAATGTGGATGCAGAACTCGATGAATTGCGGCAGATGCAACAAAGCGGCAGGCAGTTTTTACAACAAATTCAAGACCGCGAGACCCGAAAAACAGGAATTCCTTCCCTAAAAATTGATTATAACAAGGTTTTCGGATATTATCTCGAAGTAACAAATACGCACAAAAACCGCGTCCCTGCCGACTGGATTCGCAAACAAACGCTCACTAATGCAGAACGTTACATCACTCCCGAATTAAAAGATTACGAAGAAAAAATACTTGGTGCAGAAGAAAAAATCCTCGCTATCGAAACACGACTATTTTCCGAATTGGTTCAAAGTTTGACAGATTATGTCGCTGCTATTCAATTAGATGCAAACCTGATAGCACAACTCGACTGTTTGCTTTCGTTCACAAAAATTGCAGCCGAAAATAAATATATTCGCCCCGAAATTAATCAAACCAAAACTATAGAAATATCAGGCGGACGGCATCCTGTAATAGAAAAACAACTTCCTGTAGGCGAAAATTATATTGAAAATGATGTATTTCTTGATGACAATACGCAGCAAATAATTATTCTGACCGGTCCTAATATGGTTGGGAAATCGGCATATCTGAGGCAAGTGGCTCTTATTGTGTTGATGGCGCAGATTGGAAGTTTTGTCCCTGCAGATGCAGCAAAAATAGGTTTGGTTGATAAAATTTTTACTCGCGTCGGAGCAAGCGATAATATTTCAGCCGGAGAATCGACTTTTATGGTTGAAATGAATGAGGCAGCAAGTATTCTCAACAACCTGACTGACAGAAGTTTGGTGCTTTTTGACGAACTTGGGCGCGGAACAAGTACTTATGACGGGATTTCTATCGCATGGGCGATTGTTGAATATATTCACGAACAACCGCAAAATCGTGCAAAAACCTTATTTGCAACTCATTATCACGAACTTAACGAAATGGAAAAGTCATTTTCCCGTATTAAAAATTTTAATGTTTCGGTAAAAGAAATTGATAATAAGGTGATTTTTTTGAGAAAACTTGTTCGTGGAGGGAGTGAACACAGTTTTGGTATTCACGTTGCTAAAATGGCTGGAATGCCGCAAAGTATAATTCGCCGTTCTGAGCAAATTCTCAAACAACTTGAAGAAGATAACCGTCAGTCAGGAGTTGCAAAACCCGTTAAAGAAATTTCTGCTTCGCGTCAGGGAGTGCAACTTAGTTTTTTCCAACTTGACGACCCTGTCCTCGAACAAATTCGCGACGAAATTAACAATATTAATATCAATGAATTAACTCCATTGGAAGCATTGAACAAATTAAATGAAATAAAAAAGATTGTAACGGGAAAATAACAACATTCAGCAAAAAAATACAAATTACTTAATACAATAAGACAGATACTTATTTTATATGCTATGTTTTTTCGGCTCACCAACGTGATTAACTTAATTTTTAAAGAAATTTATTTTTTAATAATTTGCGCCTTACCAAAAATTGAGGTTCCTATGCAGCCACTTGGCATTTGGATTTGCAGTAATGCTGCCAGCGTAGGTGCAATGTCGGTCGAAAAAACTTCTGTATAAGTTGTGGCGTGCGGAATTTTCCATCCGAAAAATAAAAGCGGAATATGAGTATCGTAAGGATTCCACGATCCATGAGTAGTACCTACACGCGTTGAGCCGGTGTAATAACCTGCCTTGAGAATAAGTTGCACATCACCAGAAAATTCACGATTATATCCGTTTGATATCATCTCTTTTATGCGATCTGGAATAGTTGCCTGCCATACGTTGGTGGCATCTACAACATATTGAAATTCAGGGAAATTACTTAGAAATTCAATTGTCTCCTCTTTTATCTTTGCATAATTCAGATTTGAATTTGTTATTCTTTGAATATCAAAATTCACCTGATAATTATCCAAATTAATTACCAAACTATCGATGTTATTTTTATTTTTCAAAAAATAGTTTAGCGTATCGGCACAAGTATATTGATTCCAATTATTTGCGGAAATTTTATTGTCAATTAAAAATTGGGCGTTATGTGCAACAGCATGATCAGCAGTCAGAAAAACCAGATAATTCCCTTTGCCGACTTTATTGTCAAGGAAATCAAGGAAGTCGCCTAATTCTTTGTCAAGACGCAAATAATTATCTTCAATTTTAATTGAATTTGGACCGAAGCGATGTCCAACATAATCGGGCGAAGAAAAACTTATTGATAAAAAATCGGTAATATTATCAGCGCCGAGTTGTTCGTTTTCAATAGCCAGTCGCACCACGTCAAGTGTCATATTGTTGCCAAAGGGCGTTTCGCAAATCATATTTCCATCTCCGATTTTTTTACCTATTTGTTCTAAATGGATTGGAAATTTGAAATCAAAATTTTTCTTGTCGAATTTCATGTTTTCATAATTGTTGTTATCTGAGGTACTTTGAACATAAGTTTCTATTGGGAAAAGTGGTACCCAGTCCTGATGTACGTATTTTTTCCAAGTTTGTTTTCTGTTATAATCTGTCAACCATTCGGGTAATGTATCTCTGTATTTCGTACTTGTAATCCATTTTTCCGCGTCTTTATCGAACCAGTATGCGGCATCGGCAGTATGCCCAGCAGGGAGAATACTGCCTCTGTCCTTGATGGCAATGCTAATAACTTTAGAACGAAAATTGGTAGCAAATTTCAATTCATCTGTAAGTGTTGTTACTTTAATATTTACCGCAGAATATTTACCACTGTCGGCTTCTTTGTTACCGTTTCCCACACATTTTGCGCTATCGTCCTGGATTGCGTGAATTTCTTTTCCAGTCGATTTAATGAAAAAATCGTTACCGGCAATTCCGTGCAATGAAGGCACTGAACCTGTATAAATTGATGTATGTCCTACTGCAGTAAATGTTGGCAAATAATTAATTGTGGTATTTTCACACGAAAAGCCTTCGTTAATCATTCGGCGAAAGCCACGATTGCCGTACCGGTCGTAAAAACGATAGAGATAATCCCACCTCATCTGGTCAACAACAATACCAACAACGAGTTTTGGTCGTTCCACTCCCTGTGAAAAAGCGCAATTTGCTGCAAATAAAGCAATGACAGCAATAATTATTTTACTTTTTTCTAAAAACATAAAGATAAAATTTTTAATTTTCATATAATCATCAATTTTTTTGTTTATCGAAAAATCTTTTTCTCGAAGGAAAATTTATTTATTATTAAAAAAATTTATCTGCAAAGATAATAAAAAAAATTAACTTTGCAGATAAAAATGAATATAATGTCGAAGCAAAAAATTGCCTTTATAATAAATCCCATTTCGGGTAAAAAAACAAAAAAATTTGTTTGCAAAACAGTAGAAGAAAACCTTAACAGCGAAAAATTTGAATGTGTTTTTGCACATACCGAGTATGGCGGTCATGGTCAACAGTTAGCTCAAGAGTTTGTTAATCAGGATTTTAATATTATTGTAGCAGTTGGAGGCGACGGAACTGTCAATGAAATTGCACAAGTCCTTGCTCACACAAGCACTGCCCTTGGCATTATTCCTACCGGTTCGGGCAATGGGCTTGCGCGTTATTTAAATATTCCTAAAAATTTAATACAGGCGGTGCAGTATATCAATACCGCAACTATTGTTGATGCCGACTATGGGTTACTTAACGAACAATTTTTTTTGTGTACTTGCGGAGCAGGTTTTGATGCATTAGTAAGCAGCGATTTTGCAAATGATACGGTTCGCGGTTTTTCAGGGTATTTAGCGGCTATATTACGACAATTCTTTGCGTGTAAGCCGGAACATTATCAACTGGTTTCTAAAGATTTTAATTTGGATATCAGCGCTTTTATGATAAATTTTGCAAATATTTCTCAATGGGGATATAATGCTTACATTGCCCCAAATGCAGATATTCACGATGGAGAGATGGAAATTACTATTTTGAAAAAATTCCCCGTTTGGGCTGCTCCGCGCATTGCCGCTCAACTCTTCTTAAAAAATATTTCAAAAAATCGTTATGTTAATACATTCACAACCAATGAAGTAACTGTTATTCGTAATCAACATGGATGGTTTCAATTTGACGGGGAACCGTGTAGAATGCCCAAAGAAACAAAAATCAGAATTATTAGAAATGGAATAAAAATATTGGCAAAATCGTGATTTCTTATTAATTTTTTATTAATTTTGCACCTGTTTTTTGCATTTTATTCATAATAAAAATTTTATATCCTATTGAAAATCAAATACAAACAAATATTAACTCCAACCGAAATTATTATAGTTTGTTATATACTGCTCACTGCCATTTATGTTTTAGTGTTTTTTCGTCATATTGAAAGTGCGCCGCAGCGGCTTGCTTATAGAGGTATTTTCCTTTTGATTACGGCACTGCTCGCCTGGCTGACGATTAAAAGCAATAACAAAGTTGTAAAATACATTCGTTACATTTTTCCAGTTTTGCTCATTGTATTTTGGTATCCCGAAACTTCTTATCTTAATGATTGTATTTTTAACAATTTGGATAGATATTTTGCTGATGCCGACCAATTCCTTTTTGGGTGTCAACCGAGTTTGCTTTTCAGTAAAGTGTTTGACCAACGGTTTTTTAGTGAATTAATGGCATTCGGCTATTTTTCCTTTTATTTAACCATTGCATTTACAGTTATTTATTTTTATGTTAAATTTGATAGAAGAATTTACGAAAAAATTTCTTTCATTGTTCTATTTTCGTTTTTTGCGTACTATCTGATATTCATTTTGTTGCCGGTGGAAGGACCGCAATTTTATTTTCCGTGCAACAAAATTCCTGAAGGTTTTCTGTTTTATAAAATGCTGGCAATAGTACAATTTTACGGCGAAAAAAGGACAGGTGCTTTTCCCAGTTCACATATTGGGATATCCCTGATTTTCCTTTTTATTTTTTTCAAATACAACCGCCGAATTTTCTTAATTTTGTTACCGATTTTTGTTATACTTGCTCTATCAACTGTTTATATTAAAGCACATTACATTATTGATGTAATAGCAGGATTTGTAACTGCTCCGCTGTTTTATTATTTGGCTTACAAAGTTTTTGATAAAATGTGGCCAATTTCTTATTCACTACTGGATGTAAATTTTAGTAACAAAAAATAACTGCTAACGGGAAAATATTGAAAATTAAGCGTAGATTAAAATTCCTTTATTTCAAAAGTTCGTACTCAAACAATTTGGGCTGTATAATTTCTTTGTAATACTTTGCAAGTTTGGTTTTTAATGCTATGATTTTTGTATTTTATTAAATGATAAATATTCTTTACTTTGTAAAATATAATTGAATCTGTATATTAAAAGGAAACCCCAAGTTTTTTTGTAGTAAAAAAATGCGTAAATTTGCCGCAAAAAACTTATAGACAAATTGTAGTTGTTTATAATATAATAAGTTAAATAAAATATATTGAGATGCACACAAAAGAAGAAAAATTACAGGAATTTGGGCGATTGTTAGAAATCTTAGACCGCTTGCGCGAAGAATGTCCGTGGGATAAGGAGCAAACTTTCGATTCGTTGCGTTCGCTCACTGTGGAAGAGACTTTTGAACTTGCCGATGCAATTTTTTCAAAAGATATGTTGTTGATTAAAAAAGAGTTAGGTGATGTTTTATTACATGTCCTTTTTTATTCGAAAATTGGAGATGAAAGCGGAGAGTTTGATATTTTAGATGTCTGTAAATCATTGTGCGATAAATTAATATATCGTCATCCTCACGTTTTTGGACAAATTGAAGCGAACAATGCACAAACAGTTTCTCAAAATTGGGAAAAACTCAAATTGAAAGAAAAAGACGGCAATCATTCGGTGCTCGCTGGGGTTCCACGTACTTTGCCTGCACTAATTAAGGCGTACAGAATTCAAGATAAAGCACGCAGTGCAGGTTTTGATTGGGAGCAGCCGCAGCAGGTCTGGGAAAAGGTAAAAGAAGAATTAGGAGAACTGCAAACCGAAATTGATTCAATGAACGCCGATAAAATGGAAGTAGAATTTGGCGACCTGCTTTTTAGCGTAATCAATGCAGCGCGCTTGTATGGGATTAATCCAGAAAACGCTTTGGAGCGCACAAATCGCAAATTTATTAAGCGTTTTAATTATTTGGAAAACAATACATTAACCAAAGGAATTGATTTGAAAAAAATGTCGCTTGCGCAAATGGACAAAATTTGGGAAGAGGCAAAAAATGCTGAATAACAAAATGTTAAGTATTCTCAAACAAAAACTTATTCGTTCGCTGAGGATAAAAAAATTTCGTGACAGCGAGGGACTATTCGTTGCGCAAGGCGTGAAATTGATATGCAACCTTATTAGCGGCGGAATGGATTGTGTATATTTATTTTCAACGAATAAAAATTATATATTTGAAAATAAAGAAGTTATTGAGATTACCGAAAACGAATTAAAAAAAATATCTGACCAAAAAACTCCTCAGGGAGCTTTGGCAGTTTTTAAAATTCCCAAATATGAAATTAATTATAAGAATATAAAAAATGAACTTTCGCTTGCCCTGGACGATGTTCAAGACCCAGGAAATGTAGGAACGATAATTCGGCTTGCCGAGTGGTTTGGAATTTCAAATATTTATTGTTCGCTGGGTTGCGCCGATATTTTTGCGCCAAAAACCGTTCAGGCAACGATGGGAGCACTGGCACGCGTGAAAATTCATCGTGTTAATTTGTACGATTTTTTATCTGTAAATTCCAAAAGTACAACAATTTACGGGACTTTCCTTAATGGCAAAAATATTTATCAAGCCCAACTTTCAAAAACAGGAATTATTGTGATGGGCAATGAAGGAAAAGGCATTTCAGAAACAATTAAACCACTGATAACTGATAAGATAACGATTCCTTCTTTTCAAAAAAATCATCAAGACCCAGAATCTTTGAATGTTGCCATTGCCGCTGCGATTGCCTGCTCCGAATTTTGCAGGCAACACACTGGTTCATAAATAATTAAATGAGCTTGTACGATAAAGTTATTAAGATTTTTTCCCTGCATGAAACCAAACGTAAGTTACATTTCATTTGAATTTATTTAGTCATTCCTTAACAATCATATAACTTATTAACAATTAGTTAAATAGTTGTGAAAAAGTTTGTATATTTTCACCGATTTGCGAATCTTATGACTTCACAAAGCAAATTATGGTTAAAAATTATCAATTATTATTAAGCACATTCAGCCTACGGATTTAGGTAATACTAGTGTCATGTCACGTTTTAAAAGTTGGATAAAGTTTTCTTAGTTTAATCCTGGCATCATCTGTCGTGAAACTCCATTTGATAGTTGCGTTTTTATTATAGAAACCATTTTTAATCCGCTTGATTTCTGTGTGCGTCTCTTTGTACTCTTTAATCCAATCAATACATAATGATTATTGTTTTATGTTAGACAATATTGTTAATAAGTAACCTAATATAGGTTGTTGTAAAATTAGAAAAAAAATTGATATTACTAAATATAATGCCGATTTTTTATATTTTTGAGATTAGACGGGATAATTTTATGCGGAGTTAGGTTTAATAGAATTTTCCATTTCAGTATTAAATTTTTTTGTAAATTTCCCCTATAAATTTTAACGTAAAATTTTTATCAGTCTGTGTGTAATCCCAAAATTTTATCTATATTTGCAGTGTGATATTTTTCCGATATTAATCTAACCTTTAAATGCTTGAGAACATAATTCCGGATATAAAATTTCTTGCGGGTGTCGGTTCCAAACGTGCCGAAATGCTAAAAAAGGAACTCGAAATTGTTACTGCCGATGATTTAATTCGTTATTATCCATATCGTTACGTTGACAGGAGTAGATTTTATTATATTCACGAAATTAACAGCGATACACCTTTTATACAGATTAAAGGGCAAATTCTACGCTTTGAACGGCAAGGAGAAGGGCGTAAGCAACGTCTCGCTGCAATTTTTTCAGACGGACGCTCAACCATTGAACTTGTATGGTTTCAGGGGATAAAATATGCCTTGGACAAACTTAGAACTAATACTAATTATGTGGTTTTTGGGCGTCCAACGCTATTTAACGGCAAATATAACATTGCACACCCTGAAGTTGAACGTCCTGAAGACCTTCCCCCTGCCGAACAAATGGGGTTGCAGCCATATTACAACACAAGCGAAAAAATGAAACATAATTTTCTTAATTCCAAAGCGATACAGAAAATTATGACCAACCTGATGCTGCAACTCCAAGATGTAACAATTCAAGAAACATTAACTTCCGATATTATAAAACAATATTCTTTGATGCCGATAAAACAGGCACTTGTTAATATTCATTTTCCACAGAATGCCGAAAAACTTAAATTTGCGCGTCAACGATTGAAATTTGAAGAACTTTTTTATGTTCAACTATATATTTTACATCAAAATAAACTGCGTGAGCAAAATGTTAAAGGTTTTATTTTCAGCAAAATAGGTGATTTTTTTAATACTTATTATAAAAAATATTTACCTTTTGAATTGACTTCAGCCCAAAAACGAGTGATAAAGGAAATCCGTAGTGATGCAGGTAGTGGCAAACAGATGAATCGTTTGTTGCAGGGCGATGTTGGAAGCGGAAAAACAATAGTCGCACTTTTTGCAATGTTTATGGCGATGGACAACGGCTTTCAGGCAGCGATTATGGCTCCAACTGAAATACTTGCACAGCAGCATTATGATACGATTTCCGAACTTTTGGGAAGGATGAATGTTAATGTTGCCATTTTAACAGGTTCAACTAAACCCAAAGAACGCAAAAAACTTCATAATGCGTTGATTTCAGGAGAATTGCATATCCTTATCGGCACACATGCTTTGATTGAAGATACTGTAAAGTTCAAAAATCTCGGACTTGTAGTTATTGATGAGCAACATCGTTTTGGCGTTGCACAACGGGCGCGTTTGTGGCAAAAGAACACTCAGCCGCCACATGTTCTTGTGATGACCGCAACTCCTATTCCGCGCACGTTGGCAATGACATTGTACGGCGATTTGAGTATTTCGGTTATCGACGAACTGCCGCCGGGACGCAAGCCGATTCAAACGTATCATTATTTTATGAATAAACATCCGGCTCTTAATCAATTTTTAGCAAAACAAATTGCTGCAGGCAGGCAGGTTTATATTGTTTATCCTTTAATAAAAGAATCGGAAAAACTTGATTTACAGAATCTTGAGCATGGGTATGAATATATTTGTGATGCTTTCCCAAATCTGAAAATAGGAAAAGTTCACGGGCAAATGAAACCGCAGGAAAAAGAGGTCGAAATGCAGCGTTTTGTTGGCGGGCTGACGAATATTTTAGTTGCAACGACTGTTATTGAAGTCGGGGTAAATGTTCCAAATGCTTCTGTAATGGTGATTGAAAATGCCGAGCGGTTCGGACTTTCGCAGTTACATCAGTTGCGTGGGCGTGTTGGGCGCGGTGCAGAGCAGTCATTTTGTATTCTTTTGACTGATTATAAAATCGGAGCAGACACACGAAAACGACTTGCTATTATGACCGAAACTAATGATGGTTTTCGTATTGCTGAAGCCGACCTGCAACTGCGTGGACCGGGTGATATGGAAGGAACACAGCAAAGCGGGATGCCTTTTGACTTAAAAATTGCAAATATTGCCCAAGATGGACCAATGCTTGAAATTGTACGTTCTGTTGCACAAAAAGTTTTAGAAAACGACCCTGTACTTTTATCTGAAAAAAACTTAATATTAAAAAATCAATTAAAAAAATTAAAGAAGGAACCTGTAAACTGGGGAATTATTAGTTAAAAATGGTTAAATTTATTGTTAAAAAGCAGTTTTTTTATTAACTTTGCAATTCTATCTATTTTTAATCAAAATTATTTACAAAATGCAATATTTTATATCAAAAAATATATTTTTAATAATAATATCAATTCTTTTATTTTCTGTCTCAAATATTTCTGCACAAAGTAATTTAATCAATCGCATAGAACAGAGTAAAAAAGATTCAACTGGACAAAAACAGCCAAAACAGTCAATAAAACTTTATAATACGAAGAATACCATTAGCGTCGATTCAATTGATTACGATGATGACCTGATGGAAATGCATCCGGCAGATGACCTTTATAACAATATTTGGACACGTGACAGGATAAATCCATACCAAACACCACCTTCGTCTTTGCCTGATTCGGTCTGGATTGAATGTTCAGGATTTCAATTTCCGTTGAAAGATACTTATATTACTTCACGTTTTGGTCCGCGCTGGCGCAGGATGCACTATGGAACGGATTTGAAATTACAGATTGGCGATACAGTTTTTGCTGCCTTTTCAGGCAAGGTACGAATTGTTGATTATGAGGCGCGTGGATATGGAAATTATATTGTTTTACGGCATAATAATGGACTTGAAACAGTTTACGGTCATCTTTCAAAAGTATTAGTAGAAGAAAATCAGGATGTTATTGCGGGTGAGGCAATAGGTCTCGGCGGAAGCACAGGCAGGTCTTACGGAGCACATTTGCATTTTGAATTTCGTTATATGGGCAATGCCTTTGATACAGAACATCTTGTAAATTTTTCAAACAGAATTATTTATAACGAAAATTTACTTATTACAAAAGACCGAATGTTCGGTTATCAGGTTCAAGCACAACGCCAAGCAGTCCAATCCAAATCGAAATATTACACGGTTCGCAGTGGCGATTCAATTTCAAAAGTTGCTGCACGCAACGGCGTTAGCGTTCGCGCAATAACTCGTCTGAACAATGTCACCGCAAATACAAAACTCAAAGCAGGTCAGCGATTGAGAATACGGTAGGAGTTGTTTAAAAAAGATATTTATGTTGTATTATATTTTCCTACGATAAATAATCCGGTCAGAATAAGTACGGCACCAATGGCAGCAATCGGTGTAATAACTTCGTTTAAAACAATAGCCGAACTAATTAGAGTGATCAATGGATTAAAATAAATGTAATTTGTAGGTACAATTGAACCGAGATGTTTTAGGGTTATATTCCATAGTACGAAACATAACAATGAAGCTACCATTCCTAAAAAAATTAAATTTTCTGCAACAACAGGCCTGGTCAATAGTGCCAAATCGGTTTGTAACCTGTTGAACCCAAAAAACGGTATGATCGTCATTAGTCCGTAAAAAAACACTTTGCGCGTAATAAATATAATATGATATTTACTGTCCAACTTTTTTAGTAATATTGTGTAAAAAGCCCAAAGCAAGGCAGCAGAAATACTCAAAAAATCACCTAACGGATTTGATTTAAGTACAAACCTACCATTGAAAATGACGAATGACACTCCTAAAAACGCAATCAATGAACCGACAATCTGCCATTTTTTCAATTTCTCAGTTTTTAAAAACAAACGCGAAAGCAAAGTTGTAATTAACGGGGCAGTGCAAACCAATAATGCAACATTATTTACAAAAGATATTTTAAGAGCTGTATTTTCTGTCAAAAAGTAGCATGAACCACCGGTTATTCCTAAAAGTAAAAAACGAAATTCATCTTTCAAATTTTTGGCAAACAGTGTTTTAGGCGAAATAAACCATATTGCCAAATATGCCATTAAAAAGCGATAGAAGAAGATAGAATCAGGTGAAAGGCAGTTGTTAAGAAGGGTTTTTGTAGATACAAAAGTTGTTCCCCAAACAAAAACGCAAAAAATAGCCAAAATATGGAATAAATATGTCGGTCGGCATTTCATTAAAGAATTTACTTTTTTTGACCGCAAAGATAACCCCTTTTATTTATTTTACAAAAAATGTTTATGGATTGAATTTTTTTGTACTTTTGCAGATTATATAAATCGTAATTGAAAGTTACACATAATGTATTTGTATTTTATTGAATATTAATACTTTATGACATTTATTTGTGTAAATATTTTTTGTAAATTATATAATAAGTCATTATCATAAAAAAATTTATTAGCAATGAAAAACTTAAATATGTTAATAATTACAGTAATGTTTGTTTTTTGCTTGGGTTGCTCATCGAAAAAAACAGTAACGGTTGTCAATTCATGCGATATAACAGGTAAATATTGGAAACTCATTGAGTTGAACGGCGTAAGGGTATCTGCTGAAATAATGCAAACTCCTTATATTATGCTTACTGAAGGGCAAATAAGTGGGGCAGGAGGATGCAATCAGTTCTCCGGAAGTTATACCATAGATAAAAACGCTAATTTTGTGCGTTTTTCTGGAATTATAATGACGCAAAAAGCGTGTTTTGCAGAAAATGTAGACAATGAATTTGCAAAAGTAATAGAAATGACCGATAATTACAGTATTTCTCCTGATGGCAAATATTTAACTCTCAACCGTTTGAAAATGGCACCTCTTGCTGTTTTTGAACTCGGTGATTTTTCAAAGTAAAAATAATAAATTTATGAATAATAAATCTACGGATGAAAATAGGCTGGATTAATAGGTTTTTAAAAAAAATGCGTTTTAAATACCGCGTTTTTATTGTGAATGAGAATTCGTTGGAGCAAACGTGGTCTGCACGTTTGTCGCGCATGTCAGTTTTTCTGTTTCTCTTTGCCTTCGCAATGATAACTTTTGTTATTCTGACGGCGCTTATTTTATATACTCCCGTGCGTTATTATCTTCCTGGTTTTAGCGATTCGGTTGACCGTTCCGAAGTGTTGAAAATTTCGGCAACAGTAGACAGTTTGTCAAAGCAGTTGGAAATGCAGGCAGCTTATTTTGGGATTGTAAAAGGCGCTATCAGCGGTGAGATTAAACCGGATTCAATTCAAATTTCTGATTCGATTCAGTTCATTCATCGTACTGATGAGTTTATTGAAAAACAAAAAAAAATTGAAATTTTTGAAAAAGATTTTGAAAAAGAAAGACAGAGAAATAAATATAATAAACGCCTTAAATAAATGCGGATAATTTCATCAATTCATCATTTGGTTTTACAAATTGAGCCCAATACTGTTTTAAGTCATACCATAGTTCTTGTAATGAACTAAAAAAACGATTATGAGTTA
>Ga0123357_10005954_pt1 | contig 14729 bp, 8 predicted proteins | sample TergutEmb28metaG_FD_89873 | JGI IMG/M metagenome (GOLD analysis project Ga0123357, IMG submission 89873) | Embiratermes neotenicus P4 segment gut microbial communities from Petit-Saut dam, French Guiana - Emb289 P4 | ecosystem: Host-associated > Arthropoda: Insects > Digestive system > Gut ...
AAGAAGAAAGAGAAAAGAAAAGAGGAGGGAGGGGGGGAGGGGGGGGGGGGGTGGGGGGGGGGGGGGGGGGGGGGGGGGGCGATCACATTGTTAGAAGGGTTCCCAACTTCGCTCCCCCGTTCTTTTGCTATGAGTAGTGTGAAACAGAAGACGTCAGAATGGAGAAGAGTGGCTTGAAATGAAGGCCAAGGAATTGTGATTTCATAATTAACGTCACAATGTGTAATTTTGAAAGACAATTTAGTGGCGTATAGAGCGAGGGCTTTAACTTCGATGAATTGAAATCGTGAGGACTGCAGTGGGACTGCAGTGGCAGTCTGGAACTTGGAACATTCAGTTTGAACTTCGAGGTCCACACAGTGGTGTTGATAAAGGTTTAGGTCGTTCTGAATTGTTACCGCTTGTCGACAAGAAAGAAGCTACAGTCGTTTCGGAGGAGATTAAGCCTTTCATCCTCAGGGTCACGCAGTGTGCTACTTCATTCTGAACATGCAGGAACTACCCTTCTCCAGTACATCGTTAACTATTTACCAGCCCACACGGCGTAATAACTCAGAAGACATGAATTTTCACTTCAGAATTCGCTTCAAGACTGAAGAACACTAAGGAGACCCCGTGTCAAGGCGGACGATCGCACAGCTTACATGATACAGAGACCAATTGGTGTCAATGCAGTAGACAGGCAAATAAAGAAAAGGAAAGGGCCTATTATTTTCCTAAAACAGGCGCTGTTCCTTTATTGATAATCTCGCTAAGTGTCAAATACAGATAAGCATTCAAGGAAACTAAATATCAGGAATATACAAAACTTCTTATAATAAAACCAAATAGATGCACTAATTTCTCGTTTTCATTTTTGGAATAAAACTCTGTATGTTTCGGACAGTTCCTCTGTCCATCATCAGGAGTTTTTCACTGTACACACAGCAATAGTATATGTCATACACGTTTTGCTGACAGCTTGCGAGCAGGGCTCGCAAGCTGTCAGCAAAACGTGTATAACATATACCATTGCTGTGTGTACAGTGAAAAACTCCTGATGATGGACAGAGGAACTGTCCGAAACATACAGAGTTTTATTCCAAAAATGAAAACGAGAAATTAGTTCATCTATTTGGTTTTATTATAAGAATATATCACGAGGCACGGTCATCTGGACATCAAAAATACAAGATTTCATTCTGCCGCACAGAGCAGAACACAGCCGGTTTCCGTTATACAGATTGCTCAGTTTATGTGTCTTAGTAAACAGTCTCTATTTAGTGTGAGAATCACACCAAACACATAAATAGACAGTTACGAGGAACAGCGCATAATTTTTATTCTCATCAGTAGAAACTTAATGAACGTTTATACCTATAACCCAGGCATTACAAAAGTGTCCTCTGTTCTGCGTACTGGCAGCTCACTTGTTTCTGCATACGAGCATTTCCTTTACCAGTTATGCTACATTCAGGAGTCAGCGCACATTCAAAGAACAACGCATCAAAGTCCTCAAACTCAGTTTCAAAGCTCCAGACTCACGCGTATATAAAATTACCTTCAACTTCCAACATGTACATATAACGCGGGATGTTAGGGCTTGATTAAACGATTCTCATTTCTCGAGCTAGATTGCCATGTGGGGCTCAAACCGCGTGGATGGAGGCAGGACGATATCGTAGGGGGTTGGTTGGACATGCAGAGACGAAGGAGTAAATTACCAAGGCACGGAAACTTATAATCAACGGTGTCTACATTAACGATCTTGCTAAAAGTGAGACAGAGAAACTGTATACCGACAGGAGTGTGGAGACCGTCTCCTCTAATAGAAGGAAGAGGGTGGGGGGTGGGGTGGGGGGTGTTGGACTTGAGCAGTAGCACATGACACTACTGTGAAACCTAATGAGCTTCCTTATCCAAAGCAACACCAGTTTACCGCATGTCATCTCGGGACATTTACGGTCACACAGTAGTGCTAATGTTGGCTATGAGGGTAATAACCACACACCCGGCAACCATGATCTACCACAGAACAATATACGTTATTCTCATTCAGTCTCTGTCTTTAAACCACTTTCCTCCTGTTGCCACACACAAGATACGGACGCAAGAAAGGCGTATAGCACAGACATCAACGGATGGGGAAAGTGGGGTAAAACAGGGGACTTTATGGAAAAGTTCTATCTTGAAAAATACCGCAAGAAAAACTAGACCTTTTTAATAGGATATCAAACGCACATTTCTCATCAGACTTTGGTGTTAGTATGCAGTTCACTTCTAACGGTGTAAGAACACCCATTGTTGTAGGTCACATAAGGTACAAAATGAAGACACGTAATTGTGTAGGGACAAAAATACTTTTCATTCTAAATACATTCCTGATCCTTCATAGTATGTAATATAGAAGCAGGAGGCTTTGCTATGTTCTAATGCCAGTTGACAAAACTCACAGACCTTATCTTCATTACCAATCTCTGCACATGCCTCGTTAAAACAGCTATCACGCTTTTTGCACTTATCTGACCTTCCTCTGATTTAGAATTAGCAAACAGATGTTCACAGAAATGCAGGCTGCATTACCTTCTGTTTCTTTAAACACTTTCGAATGGTTCTCCTTTCACGATAGCTGTCTTATTTCTTCTGAACATTCATTCACCCTCCCTCTTCATCTTTGCTTTTCGAAAAATCGAGTTCCTCTTGCCGAAGTTTTACGGTTTCCCCTTCTGATCAAACGCCCACTCAGGAAACACGCCACGTTGAAGTGGAAATGTTCGTCTTGTGGAATCCATTCATTGCAGCCTTAACTGATGTAACTCTAAACAAAAAGGCTCCGTACAGTTATAGTTAATAAATGCATGTAACAATAACTTACAACAGAAAATTGACACGGCGTACTCTCATATGTGCTTGTGTATTGGAGCCAGGTAGGTGCATCTCCGTCAAAGTCAGAGCCGGTGCCTTTGTTACGTTGTCAAAGTCACGTACCCAGATTACTGTCTTACGACATGTGATGCCGTATGGGCCCGTAGACGTTTACCACCATTAAAGGAAAAAGGAGTCCTACTCTTCTCCTTGAGACGTTAACAGTCACTTAGTCAACCAAGAAATTTCCTGTCTCTCACAGCATCTGAAGATTCAGTACTGAAGCTTTTCTTTTTCTTTTCGTGTTCACAACAGTCAGGCATTGAACGCGATCCTGAGGCAGATAAGCCCAGTTCACAACCTCACATAATATATCTTCAAGATCCATTTTAATGTGAATAAAAATCCAACAGATGCAACAGTATGTAGATATTTATTTACTGCAAAGCTACTATACATGTTTCGGGTGTCACAGCACCCATCATCAGGAGTATTAAAAACTATACCCGCAGCCTCCGGTACAAGTAGTATGACCTGTACCGGAGGCTGCGGATACAGTTTTTAATACTCCTGATGATGGGTGCTGTGACACCCGAAACATGTAGAGTAGCTTTGCAGTAAATAAATATCTGCTTACTGCTGCATCTGTTGGATTTTTATTCACACTGAATTAAGATGCACGGAACCACGAGTTTAAAATCCATTTTAATATTATCCTTTTTCCTAGACTGTCTCCAGTCTGATACCTTCCGTACAGCTGAACAGCGATTATATTTAACACGTGATCACAAGGAATGTAGTCTGTAAAATTTATGTAAGCATGCGTGATTATTTTTTGCTGTCTAGATGTAGGCAGAACATCATATCGTGAAGAACTTTAAGGAACAGAAGAACATATCAACGTGTTAAAAGTGTTTTAAATTCTCATATATAAAACTATACATCTAATTGATAAGTACATCAGTCTTTCAAGACGCACACATGCTGAGTGTTGAAGTTTTTAAGATTTTAAATTTTAACTGATAGACATACATTGACAGGTTCAGATATAATTTCAGAAAATGCATTAGTTAAGATATTAAATACTGAGCAGTTTATTAATCTACATGTCCGAAATTCTACACAGCAAATGTAAACAATATGGGATCCAATACTGTAGCACTGAACATGTCATGTCAATGTACTGAAATGTCTGCTTGATGATGGTTACTTGTAACCGAAACATGCAGCAAACTTTACAGTATTGAATATATTGTTGTGTTTTGACTGAATGACTTCTTAGTTAGAACTTTAACAAAACGGGTTGGCTCCTATCAAACATTTTGAACTAAGAAAGTTAGTTCATCACCCGAAACCAACTACGCATGTTAACACAGGCTCTACAGAAATGACGATGTTTGTTTCATTATGGTTCACTTATAGATGACATTAACCGCTCCGAGCATCCAGCGTAGAATGGTACGAACTTTAGAAACATACTGGAAAGGATTTGGAAGGAAGTAGTCGTAACTCATTTTGAGTTACTATTCTGGATTTCCGTGAAGAGACTGAGGCAATCCATAAAAACTCTCAATCAGGGTACCCGGACAGAAATTTGAATCCGGGACCTTCCAAGTACGAAGCAGCAGTGCTACCAAATAAAGAGTGATGTCGGATTTTATTCAGTAACACAAGAGCATTTAGTGTTTAGAGAATTATTCTTCGCTATTCATACAAGCACATCTATCACACTATTACCAAGTGCATAACTTCTGTTTGTGAAGAATGTGACGAAACGTCACCCAGCACGTCGTCAAAGATCTGGCATGTTCTTTCAGCTCGGTGGAATCATAGTTCACAAGACATAAGTTCGAAGAAGTGCACTGGCCACGAAATGTTGTTTTTTCCCCCTATCTACGCATAATGTCTGTCACAAGCTGTATCCGCTCTGATAAATATTTAGCTCACTACACACCTCACACTTCGTCTTCTGTGTCGTCCTCTTCTTCTTCTTCTTCTTCTTCTTCTTCTTCTTCTTCTTCGTGTTTTAAAATGTCAATAGGCTTTCAGCAGTAAGAATGAAGCGTCAAATAAAAACGGGGGGGGGGGGACCAATATAAACCGTCAAAATTTGCAAAAATATCCTTTCTTTCTTGCGTTGTGGAAGACAGGCATGTTGTCTGGCTGTGAGACAGAATGTCTGACGCCCTTTCTTGTGAAATAATTTCGACGTTTTATAAGCCCTTGCATTCCTCTCTTTGGGAAGTTGTAAAACGCTCCTCCAGCCTTCCCAAACACTAACAAGTAGGTGTACTGCTATTACATGAAGTGCCCCGCAAAGATGTTCCCTCACAATCCCACAACCTCTTCACTATGCTACGATCTGTCTCCATGGTATTGGGCTAGTCTAACTTCATATGTTTCCTTCTCTCTCTTTCTTGAGAATGTAACTTCTAAGTTGTGGTTCTTTTATTATGCAGTTAGGGATATAAGCTGGCGAGGAAAGTTGTATAAAGCAATATACAAAGAGCTAGTAAAAAGAGACAAGTACGGTATGAAGGAGTAATGACCTCATTTCAAAACAATTTGCAGTCATAATCTAAACATGGGAAAGAAAGTTAGGTTTAATCACACTTCCTTTGGCTCTTCCTAAAGGACACAACACAAACACAAATAAAAATACGTAAGTATAAGAAATTAGCAAGTCCTTGACCGGATGTCTTTAAATCAAACTGTATTGAAAGAATGAGTTTTGAGTTGCGGTTTGTTACCTTACGTCAGTCAGTGGCGTGCAACAACAGGTTCTTGCGGTACACAGATTATTGAAATGCGGTATGCGACTATTTATACTCGTTTAATCTCTTATTTTACAATCCGTATTCTATACTACTTCTACTGCTGCAACACTACAACTTTTCCTCCTCTCTCCAAAAATATCCTCGTTTCTCTTTCTAATCCCCGTAGCCTCCAATAACAGCTATATCTTACTCAATTATTTTTTTAATTTGCGTCTGAATATACATATATATATATATATATATATATACATACATACATACTTATTTCCAATACATCCGTCTCTGTCACAGCTGTAGCGTGTAGTAATTTCCTATAACCTTAACCATCGTTCACGCTTCCGGTGGGGTTAAGCCTCCTCGTCTTTGAAGTGGCGATGTCACACTCAATTAGATACACACACACACACGCACACGCACACGGACGTGGCCTGCACGGTCCCCCGATTTAACCCCTTGTGACTATTTCTTTTGGGATTACGTGAAGGACAAGGTGTTTGTGCCACCACAATCCGCGAGCATACGTGATTTAAAGAACAGAATTACCGCGGCTATGGAGACCATCACACCTGATTGCTGAGCAGAGTATGGCAGGAATTGGGCTATCGCCTCGATATGTGCCGTGTGACGAAGGGTGCATACATCGAACATTTGTAGGTATGTGTCATAAACTTGTTGAGTTACTCTAACATTTCTACTAGAATTTATAATTCTGTTCACCATACTTGTGAATATAATCAACTTCAAAACCGCTCCAATCATTTTGATACACCCTGTATAATCTGAAGATAAGTAGAAGCAACGTGTAATTTAAGGTCGTTTTAATAGCAGCTGATACTGCAGCTACGCACGAGTGATTTAATTTCACAATCTTTCATCGATAGCCTCCCAGTACAAGAATTGGGACGAATATGTTGCGAGTGGTATAAAATTTCAAATCTCATTGATTAGAATAGGAAAGAAGGAAAGAAAGGACGGAAGAAAGAAAGAAAGAAAGAAAGAAGCAAACAAACAACAAACAAAGGACAAAGATAACAAACAAAAAATAAAAAGGCTCCTCTCTCATATCTGAGAATGGAGACAATGTGTTCCTCCGAAATGTTGCTAGCCATGTACGTGTACCGCAACACGCAGCCTTACTCTGCATTAAATTTTGACTATTTTGTAACATGGACTGCAAGGAAACACGAAATTAAACTGTCTAAAACTTCCTGCACGGTACGTCGTATTTTCAATGGGCAACCTTACGAAGGAAATTTTGTATGTTCGAAAAATCTCCCGCCTGTTAATTATGGCAACATCGTTTTAATGTTTCACAATTAATAAAGACCTTAAAAAACTAAGTAGCTCCGTATTTGTAAATACTGTTGTCACACACTGCCTGCAAGGAATACACACACACACACACACACACACGTCTGTAAAAGTAATCATGGATGAAACAAAACGCGTATTTGTTTTTAATTTTACGTTTATATGGTTCGATCCAGTGTCATTTCCCTTCTATGTTATTGTGGCGGGTGGCCTCGGCCAGCTTTTTTACCGGTGCTTTGAGGGAACTGCAGGAACGTGATCAGTCCTACGGCGGCAGGTAGTTACACCGGGGTGTTAACTTGGTGCATTTAAATTTACTGGAGGGGTATGCATGCCAGAATGTGGTGAAAGAGTTTAATGAATTACCTGTGAAGTAGTAATGATCTGTGTCAACATTTGGTGTTGTCGGAACCTCAGATAAGTTTTAGAGAGAGTCTAAGTCTGTTATATAGTAAGTTCTGACGAAAGGCGGCGTGACAAAAGCACAGTCAATACACAGGAAGCAACAGCCTCCGTGTATTTAACAGTCAGCAGTTGACTGCAGAACCTTTTCTTATCAGGATGGATATAGCCTGCGGAAAGCCACTATAAGGAGAATTTTCTGTCCACCTGATTTTTCTGTACAGAGTCTGGTAATTTTCCATGTAGGGATTTTGTTTTCCAGGTGTTCACGTCTTCTTGTGTTATTGTTACATCATCTTCCACGTTTTGATCATTTAGTTTCAAATGAGTGTATCCTTTATCTGCCTGCGCGGCCCGTCCAATTAGGTGTTCTTCAGTAGATCTCAACTTGTTCCTCTAATTCTTTCTTGTGTATAAAGTGTCCCCACTCTGGTAGTCGGTTATCTTCGGGCCGGTTAACGTAGTAGTATGTGTGCATTACGGTGGACATGCGTGTGTGGCGATCTCTTCTTCGAGCAGTCCTAGCGAGTGACAAGCTAGCACTTAAGAGTAGCGTATCGTTCGACAGCCTTTTCCTGGTCCTACACATCCCAATGTCCATATTGGGCTATTGCTTGTTGTAAGACACGAGCTCGTTTCCCCACCTTCCTGCCACCGATGCCCCGCATACGGTCGTGTCCGGCCCGGCAACAAGCAAGCCGCGGCGAACCCCGACAGCTTCTCTATGTCCCACTCGTTATTGGACGCAGTCTGCCATGGTAAGTGCACCGAATCGTAGGGAAAACGGCCCTCGCCTCTAGTATCTACCCCGCTACCCACACGGGGTATTATTATTATTATCATGTTTCTGTCTCTTGTCGCAGGCATTTCTTCCTGGTACTTATCTTGAGCTCAACACTGATTCCCACCTCTCACGCTTCAAGTTTCAGACTGCAGTACTTTCCGTATTATGTGTAATATTCCAAGAACAGCTGTCTTTGCAGTTAATCTTGAATGTTTTCCTGGTAAGGCTTCCAAATTTTTCTCTACACCTTTTGTTACTATTCCGGTGGCTCCAATTATTTCTGGTATAATCTTACATTTCAGGTTTCACATTCATTGTATCTCTGTACATAAACTCTTGTATTTTAGTTTCTTTTCTGCTTCCTTTTGCACGCAATTTCTGTCAGAAAGTATTGCCACACCTATCAGTAGGAATTTTTTGTGTTAATTATATCTGGCCTATTTGCTGTACCTTCTCTGTCTGATTCCATAACATCGTCATGTTCACATACTGGTTTGGGTATGCGTGTGTGTGTTCACCATTTCTCTGTCGTTCTGATGCTTAGTGCTTTGCATGTTGAGTAATGCAAATGTGTACAAACATTATCGAGCCTCATTAAGTACTCATTCTTCGCCAGAATGGGGCATCCTGAGGTTAAGTGGTCAACAGTTTCTTCATGTTGTTTACACAACAGGTATTTACTGTTAATTTCTTCCTTGAAGGGGGTTCATTTTTAAAACAGTTTTTACTAACTGCTTGATCTTGAGCTGCCACTATTGTACTTACTATTTCTCCCTTGATATCTCCAAATTTTAGCCATCGATATAACTGTTCATTATCCAACAGTTCTTCGTCTAAGTTACGTGGGAATTGTCAGTGCATGCTCTTCCCTCGCCATCCTTTTTTTTACGCTGTGCTGTCCTTTATTTGTCTTGTTCTTCTCTGTAATTCCCTCTTGAGGCGTCTAGCTGTCTGAAGCGTTGTTGAGTTGATGTGGTGGTGCGTTCTGACAGCCTGTATTAGTAGATATTCCTTGTTGTCTACATAATCCACCACTTATGTAATATCTACTATGAAGGCTTCTTCTAACTGCATCAGGCCCCTTCCTCCCTGTTTTGTGGTAACGTACAAGCGATCTACTTCTGCCTCTGCGTGATGCTGTCCATGGATAGTTAACAATTTCCTCGCTTTCCTATCCAGTGTTTGCAGTTCTTCTTGGCGCCAGTAATAATTCCAAAACGGTGTCATAGTACTGGTACTGCCAATTATCCATTTGCTTAAATTTTATTCTTTGCGCTTAATTCTGTGCCCAAAAGTAATCACAGCCTCCTCAAGTTTTCCTTCTTCAACTTTACTTTCTCATTCTTATGCTCAGTGACATGGCTCTTTTCTATGGCTATATACTTATATGTTTTTCTCGGGTCCAGTTATTCAATGCCCTTCTCAAATGTAATTCCTATATTAGTTTTGCTCTGGACCCTACTCTTTTTTAAACAAATTTTTGCACAATTTGCTAATCTAAAATTCATTTTAATGTTTTTGTTAATTGTTTACAAGTTTTATTTCATTCCCCAAATCGCCCTCACTTCTACCTACCAATTCCAAATCATCCGTATAGAGTAAGTGACTTATTTTCCTCTCAGTTCCGTGTACTAGTCATTATTATTATAATTATCACCATAACCATTACACTGCTGCGGCTTCCAAACTATATTACATGGGGTCATACCCACGAGTCACAATTCAACTTTGTCCCAAGGGCTCATCATGTAATAACATCACGAAAATTACAACGGAAATTAAATTAAGTGCTACGTCAGTATCTCCGTCAAGATGTGAGCCGTTCCCAGAACAGCCGTCTTCTCAAATTCTGCGTCGGAGTGTGCAGCGAATGTCTTCTGAATACTTGAGGAACGATCTTGAGAGATTTAAGTTGCATTATTATTATTATTTAATATTATTATCGCCATCATTACCATTACTTCATCTAGTATTGATTAGTGAACTCAGCTGGCAGGATATCAATGAACTTCAGGAGACTGCCAACATTCGTGGGTAGGCCTGCATTAATCAAGTTGTTTTGAGTAACAGATTTCAAATAATATGAATCGATTTGAAGTGTTTAAGGCGCCATCATGACACTCCGTAAGAAGATAAGACGTACCAAAAGTAAAGATCTGTAATGAAGTAAACATATAACTTCAATATAATATTAAAATAGATCTTCTTATATAGTAAAACATGTTACTAATACTGAGGAGTCACTGGCTGGATTTGATGGCGGAATGTTAACAGGATAAATTCTGCTATCAATATAAAATTTTAGTCTCTCGCATCACGAAGGCTTCGTGCGAGTCAAAGTGCTGGAAATTCAGGGTCACCCAAAGTGATGATCTAGTGTCAACACATAATAACTGTTGTGACCAGACAGGTACTGAGACGGTGTTTGCTGTAATGTCAGCACATCATGCTCTCGCACATACCTTAGAATACCTCAACGTCTGCACCGTTCCTAGCCCTGCATACACTTAGAAGGTACTCAGTTTCTTTCTATATTGGTTGAAGCATTTCCGGAGTAACTGGCACTACACATATATTAATTCTCACTCGCAGTTGACGCATATCTCGTATTTTCGCTGCTAAACGAAAGCGTTTATAAAACCGAACAGAAAAAGTCAGTGGTGAGAGATATGGACTTTCCGAGGACTACGACTTGTCCTGCCTCTTCCATTTCACCGATTAAGAAATCTGAAGTTCAAGGCACATCGTACCTCACGAATGAAGCTGTATGGAGCATTGCATTGTAGAAACAAAAATTTCACTTTCTTTCTGTACGTTGAATGCCATTAGTTTGTAGGGAGACACATAATTTTGACATAACCAAGTACATGTTTACCGTCATACTGTTATCAGCAAAAATAAACGTCCTATAAGATGAACAGGCGTTTGTCCACAGCACATATTAACATTCGGCAGGCCCCGCACTTGACCGTAAATTTACTATGGCTTGTCCTGTCCCTAAATAAGACTGGTGTGTTTGTTTATCTAGCCACAAATACGGAAGGCTGTCTCATCTGCGTAGGTCACTCATTGTAAAACTTTCTTTATCGTCATCAATTACATTGAGCATAAAATTCAAAATTTCCGCTGTTGGGGCCGACCTGCAGTTTTTGATTTAATACAAAATTTGAATTTTGTAAGCGTGCAAACTTAGCTTCTTTGCAAAATATTCCGGATTTTAGTTCTCCAGCTGCAAAATCTGAAACGAGTAATAGACGTCTTTATGCCACAGTAACACGACAGTCTTATGCGTTAAACAGTCTCGTCTGATGTCCGCGGTCGTCCAGGTTACGTGCGATTTTCCACACTTCCACTTTCCACCACATCGAGTATGAGAAAGAAAATGTGCGCCAGCGTGTTTAAGGAAATATTATGCGTTGGTAAAAATGTTAGCGCAAGTCCGATCTGTGTATCTCTCTTCTCATAAAAGTTACAACTTCTCACCGTTTGGCTAATAGTTTCGATGATCCTTTATACTGCAAACAATGGCTACATTTACCTGTCCCACGTTACTTTCCTAGTGGATGAGCTGCAAAAAGCTGTGTTCACACTATTAAGAGTTTTACGAACTCGGCAGAGTTTGAAAAGTCAGCAGTTAATTAATAATCTTACATATTTATTTCGATTTGCGGTGCATAGCAACACAAGCTGTCAAAATAACCCCTGCAAGCACAGTGATAACCATAAGTATGCCGGTCACGTCTTTGACATTTGAAAATTTTGCAAATCCCCACAGAGCGGCTTATGTGTTTCACGTGAATCGCAAAATAAAAATGTACTATATCCCTTAAAAACATCAACCGGTTTTACTTGTAATGGAGATTGTGTTCTCTGTGAATTAAAGACTAATATTTTTATATATTATTTAGTAGAATGTGGTACTAATCCCCTCGCCTCGCGAATTAAGTTACTTTCTTCTCTCATTATTTTCTCTTTCATCCACCCTTCTTCTCACATTTCTAGCGTCTATCCTCTTCAAGCCGCAAAAAAGAAGAGATCCTGCTGTAGTTACTTGCCACTGTAATTGGATCACGAGAATTGTTGGGATGGTTTCCTTTGAAATTCAACACCTAATATTATATTACCAATTTCAGATATGGAAAAGATATTATATCGTTAAAAAAGTGTAATTCTGTAGATACTTGTGTTTCCAAAGTAGGCAGTGTCACACAAGCAAGTCATTCGTTGAAAAATAGTGCCCGGGCATAAAATGAGGTAAAGAATTAGATGTGACATATCGTATAAAATTAGACACGAAAGAAATAATCTTTTGGCTTTCAAAAAAAATCTCTGTCCATGAATGTCAACCTTCTAATTTCATATTCAAACTAAACTTCTTACTAATTTTTTATGTTTGTGTGAGCGTGCATCACAGATGTAATAATATCAACAGCCAACTAGATGCAACAATAATAATTTTATTAATAATTTCTATCAGCTCAACATGTTTCGGGCGTTACTTTCGCCCATCCTCAGGAGTACTAGACTGTGTTTACAACTCAGTTCCACGGCATCCTGGTCACCAGCAGGCAGCATCGTCGGTGTTTTATACCGAAAACTGTAAACACAGTCTAGTGCTCCTGAGGATGGGCGAAATTATCGCCCGAAACATGTTGAGCTGATTGAAATTATTAATAAAATTATTACTGTTGCACGTAGTTGGCTGTTTATATCATTATGTACTAATTACTGTTATGCGAAGTTTAAAGAAACAATAAACTCTATTGCAATTTAGGCAACATGAAGTATACACAGAAGAAATCAATAGAGAAGAATAAATACGAGTAAGTCACGTATGTTATTACAGTACAGCATGCAATAAGTGATAAGCCTTTCCATCGCCAGTAGCACCAAAAGTACCTACAAGAAACATGTCCTTACGCATCACCAAAACACTCGCACATCCTTACTATTGACTTGCTTCTTAAAGCCTCTCGGATATTCTGCTATTTCCTTTAGTGATGACGCAGGTGATGGCATAGCCGGCAGCAAAACGCGTCACCATATAACCATACACGTATCACACGAATCTCGTTGACATGTCACCATTAGCTCTTCAAAACGATACACTTTCATGACACTGGAAACGAAACCAGAACAGACTTGAAACTTCTCTTTTCTTGACAGACAGTTGATCGTTTCACAAAACACTACTGGAGGTTAATATAACAAATGGTGACGAGAAGAAAATACCAGAAGTATCCAGATATCACATCTACTGCATTCTAAAATAAGCCACTGCGAGCAGGATTCAAAGTCTGACTACCTACTGAACACATTTATACTCCTATTAGTATTACTTTAATACCCGTACCGTGCATCTTTCATTATTTTGTACAATGACCAACCAATGCACAATCAATAAGTAAATTATATACCGCTCCTACATGTTTCGACACTAATGTGTCATTACCAACAACTGCCTTGACATACTTGTGTAACTAAGCGAGGTACTAACTACGAGCTCCCTGAGGATGACACAATAGTGTCGAAACACGTAGGAGCAGTATAATAATTTATCTATTGATTGTGCATTGGTTATTGACTGTACAAAATAAAAAAAATCCTATTAGTATTGTTATGTTACTTGATTTTATTTTGTGACACCGATTTAGTGCAGGCGGTATGTTGACTTGGCTACAGGTTGGAAATCATGATTACTGACAAAGGAGAAAGGGATTTCTGTCTTTTCCAAAAAGTCGAGGCAAATTCTGAGGCCGGCCTTACTCAATAAGTAAGAAGGAGACGCGTTACCCGGGGGTAAAGCGAACGTGACGTGAAGCTTACCACTCACTTCCATCTAGTTCCGAGGCTAAGAATGCGTGGATCTGTAATGCAGTCACCCCTATATGCTTCGTGGCATGTTCGAGAAAGTACAGAAACGGTACACGTTAAATTTGTCCGACTCAGGCTCAGAAGTTCGCACCGTTACATATCGCTAATTGTAGGCTGACAAGTATAGTTTTGCATAATATTGGGTTGTGGCTATCGTCTATGTGCCAGCTGTCACATGAATAGCTCCAGTGATTCACAAATAATTCCCATCAGAGAAAGATGACGACAATTTTCTTACGATCGCGAGGTATACATACATACATTCATTCATACATACATATATAATACATATACATACATGCATATATGTATTCACAGTCAAACCCAGTTGTAACAACATCGGCTTACGCGACATCTCGTCTATACCGTCAGATATTCTGCCGCAACAATAAATTTCTCGCCGTTAACAATAACAAAATACACTCCGGTTACAACATCATGCGTTTATAACGACCTTAGTAACTCTATAACTGAGTTCGACTGTATATATTTCAGCACCTGAACGTACATGACATGTGCACTTCTGCCACACAAATTCGAGCGTTAGCCGTGTTATTGTTACTATATTTAGAAAATAAAAAGTATGGCTTCGTGTTACATCCAATAACATAACTTTCACACAAGTTTCGTGAAAGCCGGTAAAATGTTTCAGACTTTTAAATGGATGACCCCAAATCAATACACACACACACACACACACACACACACACACACACACACACACACACACATACCGC
>Ga0123357_10005957_pt1 | contig 14725 bp, 14 predicted proteins | sample TergutEmb28metaG_FD_89873 | JGI IMG/M metagenome (GOLD analysis project Ga0123357, IMG submission 89873) | Embiratermes neotenicus P4 segment gut microbial communities from Petit-Saut dam, French Guiana - Emb289 P4 | ecosystem: Host-associated > Arthropoda: Insects > Digestive system > Gut ...
AATTGTCTAATACGGGTAAAGTATGTGCGTTGGTCATTTTTTTCGAGGTGGGGAGAAAGGAGAGGACGAACATTTCTGGTACGGGGGGGGGGGGAGGGGGGGAAAGGGATGCGAATGCCTCTCTAATGTTTATTCTACACAAGAATAATTTTGTTTTTTTGGCTAACTTGAAGAGGGGAAAATAAAAAATAGAAATAATTTTAGAGACGATTACTTAGTTTGTATAAAGACAGAAATAATCATGAACCCCCTCCGCTGTACAGGACTCAGAATGGAGGTACGGTTGCTTGTGACCCCTCCCCCAGTCGTGGTCGCGGGCCCCCTGCTCAAACTTGGCGGATCCCTTAAGGGCCCACGTATTGGAAGTGGCCTCAATGTGTCTTGCGCTATCCACATTTGGCGTTCCCCAGTTAGTGCAAAGCATTGTATTTGTATGAAGTTCGCATGACGTAGCTGCAGTGCAATAAGGGCCTAAGTCCAACAACGCAATTTATAACTTGCTTCAGGGTTTGGGAAAGAGAGAAGGAAATTAACGGAAGGAAGAGAGCAATAGTGGAGAGGATGTGGGCACAGTGGGTTAAACCAGCTAAGGATCACAATATGAATTTAGTGTCAATCCCTGCAACAAGCTTTCTTGCCACGTTTTGAAACAGTCTAGTGTTGCAGTCAGAACTTTCTCGATCCTAATATGTGAGGTCTGTTCAGATGTTGCCTTACGACAGACATATGGTGAGGCTGAATCAGCTTCAAACAACCTGGGAAGATTCTTCGCAATTGTGAGATTTGTCCGGGCATTATGGGGCATCAGAGTGTCAAACAGGGGCATTTCGCTGTCTCTGAAGTCACACACGAATAGACAGGACATAAAAACGCAGTGTTTTGGCACAACGTGCCTATATGTGTGCCATGTGGCACTTACAGAAACATCCTACGGCTCCTGGCTGTGCTCATGTTCTTACATCCCCACCCGCGTGTATTGCCTTGTGTTCATCGTCGTTCGGAAAACATGTTGGTACAGGCAGCTGAAACTTGCGGCAGCTGAAATACGCGTGTTCTTTGTACGTCTTCATTACAAAGGGCACAGACACAGAGAACGTCCGACCTTTAAACTCCGCTGCCAGTTTCATAACGCACTGATTGTAAATTAGTCGATTTTTCACATTCCGACTTGATGCTTTGTGCATATGTCTGGGGTATGATAATACACGTAACGCCAGGCATTGCAGTCTCTTATAAAGGCTTACACGTTTCTAAACTTAAAACACAGTATCAGATTAGATTAGCGTTAGATTAGCGCATGTCTTGCCTGACATTACTGCCAATGCACAGCATTTGAAACATTTTTTATAATTTTTTTAAATATTAACCGAGTTCTCAAATCGACTTTCTGGAAACCACGTCTAAATTCACCATATTGTCGACAGTATGTGTTCTTTTCTTACAGAGTCGATCGTGTGCCATTCACACGAACGAAATGCTGTTGAAGTGATTTTCTCTGTTTACACCAAGCTTTGAATGGCCACCATTTCCCTAAATTTCTTACTTATTTGTGGGGTACGTTATTAGAAGTTCACATTGTATTTGCACTTGCTTCGGTCCATTGGATCATTATTCTGCAGCGTCTAAATATTTCGTCTGAAAATCCAGCATTTAAAATGAATGGCTCACGATGTTTTTGAAACCACGATAGTCTCTTATCTATCCTTCAGAAGGCAGCATTCCAGGCCTCGGCGACGCATGCGCCTTAGTGCTCTCAGGAGCAGCTCGTTCAGTAGAGCTGACTCTGTCATTCAGTGAAGATGGAGTTGGACGACGTGACGCTGTGATAAACGATTGCTTATTAGTGTATTTGCTTTTTGTTTTATAAGTGATTAGGTTTTACTTATTTCCGCGACGCGTGTGTGAGAGATAAGATTAACAACAAATTTTGGGACTTTCTGTATGGTTAGTTGCTATTGCGTAAGGTCTTTTTTTTAAGTGGTGAAAAGATGGAGTTGAACTGTCGAGCAATGGTGGTCAACAGACGTGATGTGGTTTTCTGAAACACCAAGTGTTTTAACTTCCTTTAATTGTGTTATTGTTCAATATTGTCGGAAAGCTATTCACACTGCTTCGTGGTGGCTGGCGCGCCCTGCCCAAAGCGAGCCACGACATAGCACAGCTAGTAGAGGCCCACGCGCAGCGTCGGCTTCTTTGTACATCTGTTGATGTTTTGTGTGATGTGTGTGTGTATGTGTGTACTTACAAATGAAAAAGCAGTTTTTCGCCGTGAAGTTAACAGTGACTGAAAATATTTTCAATAACTAGGGTAGTTCCTGTACACTTTTCCCCTTCGTATTTGTATCCGAAGTTTTATTGTTACAAGCAAGTGTGTATGTGTTTGTCACAAGAGATTATTTTTATATACTTGCTGGCTGCCAGCAATACCTCCAGGTACGTACATTTCTGTATTGAAGTGAGGGGTTACAGAATGCTGGGACGGGGTTTGTCAAGCATCAGTAGGATGGTGAGAGGTGTTCTCCATCTTGTTACCTCTTCATTCTTTTGCTTGGAAGTGAGACCAATCGGAAGTAGTGAAAATTGCTGACGTTGCTTAAACGTAAAACGCCTACACAGAGAATTGTATTATTTTTGGTTTTGAATATGTACGTAAATGCTCGTTGGTGCAATTGATTTACGGCTATGATTCTCGTGCTCGACACAGCGGCTTTATGGGCCTGTCGTAGATGATGTCAGATGTTTGAGAAAGTTATTTGTGTAGATGTATGCAGTGCCTTTTCACCAGATATATTCATGGAAATTCGTTACTAAAAATTTTCCATTTCAGTTTTAGATACATTTTGAAATTGGCGTCTCGTCGTTACTGCCGATGAAATTCTTTCTGAACTAGTTCTACCGTAATTAGTTCACCCATATCTTGTGTTCATAGCATGCGGAAGTGAGCACTTTACCGATCATGTAAAGCCTGAGCAAACCTTTGGGTATTAGGAGCCTGACCCTTCTCATTCATTCCTTTCTCCAACAGGATCCCCTTAATATCCAATGGGAGATACAAAAGAAACGTGACTTCAAATGGTCTGTGTAGTTTGAAGTAATGGCAAAAGAAGTGACGTCTGGCCATATGGAGCCCTCTTAGTGGATATAAAGTGGATCTGAGGTTATAGTTTCGTGGGAGTGTTAACCTGTGTTGAACACCATCAAGTATCTCGGATTTTTAGGATAGAGTGGAATGCTAATGGTGGCATACCATAAAGTGTTGTGTTGTGGGGTATGTTGCTTAGGCAACCTTGCATGGATGCTTAATAATCAATATGAAATTGTATGGATTTGCTAATGATTTTTATCATTTACATTGTTGTAGAAGTTTAAGAATGGAATTTGTGGACTGTATATTTTGATATCAGGAATCTGATAAGACTGGTATGTTATAGATTATCTTGTATTGGAGAATATTATTAATTGTTACAGAATTTGAAAGCTCGTAGTGGACATTTGTGTAGGTTGTGGTCCTGTTTTTTTATGTAGGAGTTCGTTATTGTTCTAGTATTGACTAGACAAGAAAAGTATCTTAGATGTTACAGCTAGTGGAGGAAAGTGTTCAAATTGTGGAGTTACCATCCCTGATATGAGATTAACCCCACATATTGCTGTATTAGGTGCTTTTGTGTAAAGTAGTCAGTAGTTTGATACATTGTGAATAAAAAATCCAACAGATGCAACAGTATGCAGATATTTATTTACTGCAAAACTCATTTTTGCAGTAAATAAATAAAAAATCCAACAGATGCAACAGTATGCAGATATTTATTCACTGCAAAACTCAGTTTTGCAGTAAATAAATATCTGCATACTGTTGCGTCTGTTGGATTTTTTATTCACATTGAATTATGATGCACAGAACCACGAGCTTAAAGTTTGATACATGTTACAAAGCTTGGCGATATGTTGCAGCTGCTCCCTATGACGTGACGGTGAAGAGGCAGGATGCAAGGAATGATGCTTCTGGTGGTAACACTGAGCCTGTGCCAGGTGGTGGTGATACAAGTAGCTGGCAACATTGTCCGAACTTTCAGCGATGAAACAGGCACTGAACGCTTCAATCACCTGGTTGTGGACAAGAACACAGGACGAGTGTTTATAGGAGCAGTGAATCGCTTGTATCAGCTGTCTCCTGACTTGGAACTTGTCATGAGTGAAGTGACTGGACCCCGTGATGATTCTCCAGAATGCTCAACACTAGACTGTCCGCGTAGTGTTCTTAAGAAACCGACTGACAATGTGAACAAAGCGCTCGTGATTGACTACACAACTACAAGGCTGATATCATGTGGGAGTGTGTTCCAAGGCATCTGCTCGGTGAGGAATCTGCACAACATCTCTGATGTGGCTCAGGTGGTCAGAGAAGCTGTTGTTGCAAACAACTCCACAGCTTCAACGGTAGCATTCATTGCTCCAGGGCCTCCGAACCCACCAGTGACACAGGTGATGTATGTTGGGGTCACTTATACTGGCAACTCTCCATACAGGTCAGAGGTGCCTGCTGTGTCATCAAGGAGCCTTGAACGTGACAAGATGTTTATGATTGCTGAAACTGCCGTGACAACAGGAACTCGCATGTTCGTCAATTCTCTGGCAAGAGAACGCTATCCCATCAACTATGTGTATGGTTTCAGTTCTGAAGGATTCAGCTATTTTCTCACAACCCAGATGAGACATACAATTCCATCTCCATTCATTTCAAAACTGGTGCGTGTTTGTCATGACGACGAGAACTATTATTCATACACAGAAATACCGATTGATTGTATTAGTGAAGGTGCTAAGCGGTACAATCTTGTACAGGCGGCATATGTGGGTAAACCAGGATCGGATCTGGCTGCTGACTTGGGCATTACGGCCCAGGATGATGTTTTGTTTGCTGTGTTTTCTGAGAGTGACCAGTCAGAGGGTGAGGTGTCCAGCAAGCCTAGCTCATACAGTGCACTCTGTGTGTATTCTCTGAAGGCAATCCGGCGCAAGTTTCTGCAGAATGTTAAGACATGTTTCGGAGGGGTAGGCAGTCGAGGTTTGGACTTCATCTCACCAAGTCATGCGTGTGTGCTTACGGTGAGTACATGAATTATACATGCTTGATATCAAAAGGTTATGGTAGTGACTTTATATATTTTATTGTATTCCAAATGAAACATAGGGGATCCATTGTGTTTCCAAATTTTATCTGACAGCAGTTGTTAGTGTCTTCCTGTCAACCTGCTTAAAGCGGCCCGAAGATGTTCAGCATGATTGCCTTTAATTAATATTGTGCAATATGATTCTCTGTAGACTCAGTATTATTGTGCAATATTGCATTCAGCTTGTGGGTTATGATGCATACACAAGTTGAATCATACTGATGCTGTTTGTGTATGGCTATTGCTGTTGCCCTGTGTTGAAACAAAGAAGAACATTTGGACCAGAGAATAGTACAGATGATGAGGCCACAATACACACACACACACACACACACACACATCTTAAGGCAGAATTAAGCCTGAGGGAGACAGACAACTACAAAGTTTTTTGCAGTTTGATGGTCCATAATTTAATGAGCTACTCGAGATGGTTGCTCCTGCAGTCACTAAAGTAAGTATGTGAGAGAAGCCATCACTCTTCATCAGCATTTATCAATTTCTGGATGTGTTTGTGATACTGGAAATTCAAAAATGCTGTATATCCTCGATCCGCTGGGAATTGTGCCGGAGACATGTTTACTGCTTGGCAGATGGATGAATATTGTGCAATTATATCTGCAGATCATTCAGTATCCTATTTTCATTTGTACACTTTTACAACTAAATGTTGAATAATAATGTGCAGTATTAATCACTGCAGTGTTACGGACCGTCTTAGTGCGCCTGAACCTGTTAGTTCATTGTGCAATGAACAGCATAGTTGTTGGATGTGACACATGTCTGTGAGCTAAAGGAGGACTGTTCAAGTATCTTTTTAAAACCTGATGTGACTGAGATACATTGAAATAACTTGTGTGGACCTCAGCTCACAGCAGACTAGAAAAGTGGTAAGTGCCATGCTGTCTGTCGTCATGTGAAGCTGTCTGAGCGGAGGGTTGTGAGTTGTCAGATGAAAAAATACTCTTGTGTTTCAGGGCAGGGTTGTGTTATGACTGTATTACATTTTGACACTTTTAACTTGTCTGCTGTCAAAAAACTGTGTGTTCAACAACAGCAAAATTCCCATACTTACGCAAAGGTAAGACGATTCTGCCTGTGAGATATCCTCACCTTACCCACAGTTTTCAGTTTCCAGGAAGGTACATGCACTGAACATGTTTAATTTTGTGCATGATATTAAGACATCCCTACATTTTTTTGTTGTTAATAAGGGCAAAATATCCTCTCATATATCCAACCATAAATGTTCCTGAGTGAAATGTCAGTTTCGAGAGTCGTGTTGAAGTTCTGGTGTTGAAACAACAAAATGAACATAATTGCATATTCTTATGGTATAAGGATTCAGGTACCAAATTGTGTAATTTTGGTAAACATTGACTTTCCTTAAGAGCTAATGCTATATCAGGTCCTTGTGTATGCTAGAGACAGATTTTTTTGTTAGATGAAGAACTCATTGTTGAACCTTGCAAGCCAAAGATTCAGCTGCCCCTTCTGTCAAATCATACTGCTGGCAGAACCAAGAAACCTACAGACAAAACACACAAAACTTGCCCAGATTACAGCATAAGTTTGAAGTGTTTTTGTTTGTTTCCATATTCGTTCTTAGCACCTCTCTCTGTAAAGTTTACATTCAGGTGTTGGGGATGTTTGAAAATAGAGAGGATTCCATTTGTGTATTTTCTTTCATTTCTTCACTAGAGTGAAGGTTTGATCTTTAAACTTTGCTTTTTTGGGTTTCTCAAAAGTTTCTGGGTTTGGACATGGGCTGCAATGATTATTCAGTACCTTTATTTTATGAATAATAACAGTCCTGGAGGAATGCATCCTTGAGTTCATCATCTGTTAGCATAACAATGGGCAGAGTGTCTGGTCCTTGTGCCTCGCAGGATTTTGTGACTGAAGCAAATCAGTCGAGTGACTGTGTAAAGTTACGCAGTATCGTACAAACAATTTAGCACCTTTGTGTTGCTGTATGATGATAAGGAGCTCCAGAATGTACTCTGGATTTACCTTTCTTTCAAGCTGCAGTACAATGTTGTCAGAAAACAAAAGTGGGCGGGAGTCACATTGACACAATCATGAACAGGCTGAGGGAAGGATATGTTTCCAGAAATCTACTCCTGTGGTCCAGTCGTGTTATAATTCAGGCGCTGCAATTCAGTATCGTCATCCCGTTGCGTTTGAAACCATATTCAGTTTTTATGTTCACAAACCTAGTCACTGCACTTCACATAATGAACTTTGTTATTCAGTGTACTGAATATTTGTAGCTGATTGCAATATAATTGGAAGGAATCAATGCACATTTTATATTTAAAGGGTTTTAACTCTGAGCTGTTTGCATTACAGATGAGAAGTGTCCAATTTATGTATTTTATACTCAGCTAGTTTTATTATTATTCTATATTATTGCACTTTTTGGAATCATAATTTTAATATAATTGTATTTAAAGTTTATAAAGGTGAGGCCTTGTCCTTACAATTTTCTTGTTTAAGTGCACTCTACTGCTGCCTGATGATGGCCAGGCCGAAACATGTCGTAGAAATATTGGGAGAAGTTATGACATTCCTATTAGTTCCTGTTTTTCCTGAACATAAAAATTGCATATAGCTACTGTTGTTTGTACAGGGTTAGTTGGTGGTGGCCTGTGGCAGTTTGTGTTGTTATAAGTGGAACTCTGATCTCTTGTGCAAGGTGGCCAAGGGATTTCCAAGATACTCAAGCGTGGCACTGATTTTATTCAGTTTCTCTTCAGTGAGCACTCAGTGTTTTATTTTTTCATGTTTGTATTTTCTGAATTCTTTTTATCGATTGATGCTCAGTTTTACTTCAAAAGCATACAGATTATTTTAATTCAGTAACATTTTCTGGACAATACTGGATGTGTGTCAAATGTAGCATTGGATTATTATCAGCAGTACGCAGTTCATAAGGCACTTCTTTAAAGCTTTTAGTGTCATTGACATTAGCATCACCACCTTACTGGTGCTGTATATCAGTCTTTATGTACGGTGAATGCGGCAGATATTTAAAATACTCTTAATTACAAAGATTATGGTAACCTTTAGGGGACAGATTTAAAAGCCAGTTGTATCTCATTGATGCCTTGAGTTTGTCTGTCTTAGCATGGACCTTGCAATTTGGCATCACGTTCTAATGACCAGTTGCTAGGGTGACAAGTTTTAGAAGGCAGTATAATTTAAAGAACGCCAGGCTCTCATTTTTCTCCAGAACGGTGTTTGCCCTAGGTGCTCCGTATGAACAGTTCCAGCATGTATCTCGCTTATTGAATGCAGATACAGGAAATGACAGGATTGTATGAATGACTGGTTACTTTGCAGGTCATGCATAGTAGTGTGGTGTAGAGCAACATTAGTCTTAGGGGAAAGGATTGAACCAACTCTTGCAACATGTAAGGTCACTTCATGGCCTTGCTGTGAAGAAAATTCACTGTATTTGTGTAATAAGATTAATGACTCATAGTGACAGTAGAGCAAGTGGCCTTTGAGCTGTTGTTTTGCAGGCCAGTGTCAGACATTTATCTTTCCCTATTCCATATCCTGAAAACAAACAAGATTAAGTAGGTTAAGCAGAATAACATGAAAATTCTGTTGGGTTGATGTAGGAATGTGATTTTTGTAATGTAATTAATGTCTTGCAATGTGAAGCTGGAGAAGGATGGAGATGATCAGTTGGGTTGATCGTGTGAGAAATGAAGAAGTATTGTAGAATCGAGGAGAGGAATATCCTGCATACAGTAAAGGAGTGGAAGAATAACTGGATTGGTCACATCTTGTGTAGGAATTGCCTTCTGAAATATGTTACTGAAGGAAAGAGAAAGAAGGATAGAAGTGACGGGAATACGAGGAAGAAGACGTAAGCAGCTACTGGATGACCTTCAAGGGAACGAGAGGATAAGGAAAATAGAAAGAGGAAGCACTAGATCTCAATCTGTGGAGAACTGGCTTAGGAAGAGGCTATGGCTGGGTCACCAATGAGAATGAACACATGCTGCACATGAGCATGTATGTGCACGTAGAGAATTGTGTGTACAGGTGTCTGCTGTGTCTGACCAGCAGTCATTGGCAATCTGCCTTTGGCTGATAATCAGTTGATTCCAGTAAGAATTTTAGAATTTCTCAGTGTTCTTCACCAATAATTCTGAAGGTTGTGTGTTGTGTAGGCAGAATTTCAGCATTTGTTGCTGCTGCTGATTTTGAAATGCCAGTGTGTTGGGCCAGATGTGGTGAACGTTGTAGAGTAGCCCAGAGGTGCAAAAATTTCCCAGCAATCTGGGAGCCACATCATTGCAGTGCTCATGGCTCCAGAAGGGTGATGTGAGGCACGTTCATTATCAAGGACCCACCTTACAAAATCCAGTTGCCATTTTTACCTGGCTTCTGGGAATTGTGCACCCATGGACTAGCCCCTGTTCTGTTTGTCTTAGTAAGGGCACAACATTGTTTTTTAGTTTCTTTTCTGCCATTGACCAAGTTGAGCTGACATCACAAAATTTATGCTTCAGATTGTGACTGTTCAGAATTATGGGCAGATGTTCTGATGTTTCATAGCTGAACGTATTTTTTCACACCACAATATTGTAGTTTTATGACACTATGTGAAATTGTATTCCAAGTTCAGTGTTACACAACTGCATCCCTTATTGGCTATTAGGTACGATGGATTTAGAGTGAGCAGTCTCATGTGATATTAGTGGTGTTATTTGGTCTGAGTCATTCTAGGCCTTTGTGTTGGCAAAAAACTCAGCCTGATTGTGCATGCAGAGGACCAGCATTGGCACCTTATAATCCAGGTAAACTGCTTCACTGTCATTTGGTAGGTTCTGCACCACCTAGAAGTAAGGTGGATCTTGTTTTGAAATGTTTTACACTTCATACTTATTTGCTTTCATCGAACCAACATTTAATGCACTTTTTAACTAATATTGCGACATGTTCTGGTGCTCTTCAGCACCATCCTCTGGGGGTGTAACTTGGTGCATGAGAGGTGGTGAATTGTGTTGGTTTTATGAACCGAATAGTTGTGGATGAACATCATGCATGTCATGCTCGGCGTTAATGGCAGGAAGGAGTATGTAGGTCTTGCAGTGCGCATAAGGCTGGAGGTGTGGAACAGGGTGCTGTGCAGTGTGACTGAGCACAATGGTTAAGATGGCAGAAATGGCATGACACTAGGTCTTACCCATTTTGTATTGAGCAGGTACATGACTCTTCCAGTGGCCATGCTGTTGATGCTGGAATGGGAAGTGTGGATGAAGATACCAGTCTTCAGGGTGTGTCATTGTGTCATTGAGCTAGTAGTTGGCAGCAGGTGGAAGGATTGTAGCACCTCTAGGTTCAGGCATTCCATGGAAAATAGTTGTATGGGGAAATGGTGTGTGTTATGGAGGTTGTTTGTTGTGGGTAGTGGATGGCCTGTGGGGATGCTGAGCCAGTGGAGTAGTAGTGGTGACCTGAGGAGGAAGGCTGTGTAGTACTGCAGCATGTCTGTGACTGTTCCAAATGTATGATGGTGACACACAAGTCTCAGATCTTCAGTTACACTACTGTGAGCCCCTTAGATATCATGAAAGTGTGGATTGGTGTCAGGTGGTGTGTCAGTCAGTTCATTGTTGTGTGAATAGGGTGGGGTCCCTTTTTTCTTGGGTGGCTTGGATGTTCAGTGTCTTGTTCACTGTTTATGAGGGATGTAAGTTTCATGATCTGAAGATTCGAGTCTTCTGAACATGACAGTGTGTCTCTGGGAAAGTAGTTCTTGGTGTTTGAAGCTTCATAGGGCTTTCTTTCTCAGGCTGTGCCATCTTCTTTTGACAGCTTGACCATGAAGATGCAGAGGTAGATGCTTCCTTCTACACCGGCACACAAGCCTTGGTGCCATGGCGGTACAAATGCTTAAATGTCAGTTGTGACTATGCGGAAGTCTGGTGTGTGCCATCTGCTACACATTTGCCGTGTATACATCAAGAGTCAGAATAAAATTCTCGGCGTCAGAGCAATTGTTACCAGAATTTTTGAAAGTCTTTTTGTACATTGATGTGGCAGAGTTCAGATGTTTTGTGTAATGGACTACCTAGGTGGCCAAATGAATGGAATTCTGTTTGGAAATCAATTACTGCGCTTCATTTTGTGTGAATGGTACAGCCCTGTCCTGTATCTGGTTGCTCATTCCGGGTATTGATGTCCGAACTTTAATTTTCGAGCTTCCTGCTGTGAACTATCATTTTGTTGTGGATTTGTGTTGTATTGTCCATTGTAAGAGTTCTTGTTGGATTAGAGGTCTGCCGGTGTTATTTTCCATCTATATTTGTACACGGTGGAGGGTTTTCTCGGGGATCGGTGAAACTTGTTTCACATTGCAGGTTACTGATAGCATTGCCCGTCATTAATCTTGGAAGTGTCGCAGCATCGAGTTCTTTCTTGACCAGCAGCTCTTCTTAAAATTCTGACTTTGTCGGTTTATTTTCGTTTATGTATGTTCCAATTTCTTGGAGCTTCACTGAAAAGCATCACCAAGTCCTTCTGCTGGCCCTCTTTGTATGAAATCCATACCCATTTTTTACATTTTTGGGCGCCTCAGTAGGATCGCGATTTGTCATGTCCGTCCGCACGGAACAGCTCGGCCCCCACTGGACTGATTTCCATGAAGTTTTATAGTTGAAAATTGTTAAAAAAATATGCCGATAAAATTGAACTGCCACTAAAATCTGCAAGAGTAATGGGTGCCTTTGTTGAAGGCCTATGTACATTTGTGTTAATATTTCGGCTGAATTCTTTTGTAAAATTAGAGATGTTTTTGACTAAAATTGTAGGGAGGGAAAAAAACGATTTTATGTTAATAACATATTGTACGGAAATCTTGGCATGTGTGAGATAAAACAATGTGGTAGAGCCAGACAGGCCACGCGTGACACTATAAATGCAGCGTAGAAAAGATTCGTTTTGCGTACCGACTAAGGCACGAATACACACATTAACACACACACACACACACCTATAATATTTAATACGTATTTTTGTTAACAGCAGTACGAAATATTTTGTAGCTGGATATCGACGCAAAGGGAACCCAGTGTTGTAGCAACACTGCACACTTCTGATCTACGCCAATAACAATGAAAGGGTAACGTGCCGGTATTGTTGCGGTTACACGAACTTGCCGCACTGTAACGTACGTACGTGGTGTTTCATGTCAGTTAAGTTTGTATTGGTTTTAAGTTTACTGACCGCAAGCAGCATTTTGCTGTCCGTATTAAATTTGCTGGATGGATGTGTGTGGAGTCTGTTACCAGTTCCTTCTGTATTTTGCGTAAAGGGGATGGACAGCATAATGGAAACACAAGACAGTAGAGGAATAAAACTGTGTCGGCTGTTCTGACAGAACATTAGTTGTGAGTATCTATCCACGGTAGAGCGGCCATTGCTAAACCTCTTATTACTGAAAGAACACTGAAAGGCGAAACAGATGGTGTGAAGATGATAAAACATGGACGTCTGATGATTGGAAATACGTAATGTGGTCTGACGAGATGCCCTTCGCGTTGTGTCCAGCATCAGACCGAACGCCCAAGGAAGCCTGTAATCCTGAATGCCTCGTTCGAGCTGTGAAACATGGAGGTGGATCTGTGATGATTTGGGCAGCAGTGTCGTGGTATTCTGCTGGTCCTATAATTACTCTGAATGGTCGATATACTGCCAATGACTGCGTTGACAGTTTAGGTAGCCAGATGCATCCTATGGTCCACACTCTGTATCCTAACAATGAAGCAGCTTTTCAGGATGACAGTTCTCCCATGCACACAGCCAGAAGTGTTCAGTCTTGGTCTGAGCAGTATGAGGATGCACTTCAGCATGTTCTCTGGCCAGCACATTCGCCACTGTTAATGTCATCGAACCGCTGTGATCATTTTTAGAGGGTATGGTGACAAGCAGATTGCCTCATCCGTCACCTCTCAAGCGACCAGAAACTGTTCTTCACGAAGAGCAGAACATTATCACACTGGAGAGTTCTCAGAACTTGTATGAGTCTATTGCCAGAAGGACACAAGCTTATTACAGGCAAATGGTGACCCATCTCCGTGTTAATAAAGAAATGTGTCTTTCACAACTCTCCAGTCATTTTGTGCATCCACTGTACAAGCGGATGAAATTATATTTTCTTATAGTGGTCGTAGTTTCATGATGTATCTTGATGCACAAATGGATGACGTAATTTTTTAAAATAATTTCACTTTCACATAACGAAACCTCCCAAAGTATATAAGTGTGACCGCCATGTATTTGACTATAGAGCGTAGGGAGGTGTGGACGCAGCATATTTAGTCACCAAGCTATTAAAATATTTATACATTAATCTATAAAGTACAACGTCAAAACAAAAGGCGCAGCCGTTCGAACGACTGTTTTAGTGTAGTTTACTTAATGACAAAAGTACGCGTAAAAGTAAACTCCATTATTGTGCTATGGCGCAACACAGCAGTTCGTGAGCTCTGGCGGGTCCATTATTGGGTTGCCCACTGTCACAAGGTTTGCAGGACTGTCACTCGATATTATAGGAGAGTAGATTTTGTGAGGTCAGCTTGCAAATGCTTGTCTAGGTAGTCTGTTCCAGCCTGACTGAAAGTGCAGTTCTGTGTCTTCTTCAATTACACTAGACATTTCATTGTAACGTGCGTAGTGTGGCATGACAGAACTTCATTCTGCTGGCCACTATATGCATTCCAGCGGTGGACTGACTACAGCTCGTTCAGTTTTCACTGTTCACTGGCACTAACAAAGGCTTGCTGCTCACTTTGGTCCAAGGTGCGGCGAGTCTACTCATGACTGGATGATTGCCTGGCCGAACGGGTGGGAGTCTGTAGAGGTGGAGGACAGAAACTGAGCTTTGCAGGGGAGGCGCTGGGGGCTTACCGAAGACAAAGAGGACCTAGGAATGCAGATGCTTGGTGTAGATACCCTTCTCAAATTAGCCGTCATGAAACAAACCACACATCCACTCCTTACGTCTGTCTGTGTCCGCGCGCGATTTTCCTTTCTACCCTCATCAGGTGCAAGGTGTGTTCCGCTTCTCCGAAACGTCCGCACCGGCTCTGTGTTCCTTCGTGCCTTTTATCCAAGGGGCACCGAGGGCTGTTTTTCGGAGGCTAAGTCCCCCAGAACGTAAGGTCAGCCGCTTACCTCCGTCTTACCCGGAGATTCAGAATGAGTTCAGCTGTGTGTCTGTACACACTGTATGCCTGTACCGGGACAGCTTGACACTGCTAACCCATCTCGACAGGTTAATGATTCTGAAGGCATTTTTCAGCAGTGCGACTCCGCTCCCAGGGAAGTTTCACGACGTGTGTTTAGTGCGGAGCGAAAGAACGTTACTCGTTCGGTCGTGACTGTTGCAAGGATCGAATGCAGCAACAATTATTGTAGCTGTTTGATCGGTGCTGCACCCGGGGGGGGGGGGGGGGGGGGGGGGGCGCGGCGCCGGAAATGAATGCGGGCGCAGGGGCTGGGGGGATTGGCGAAAAAAAAAAAAAACTCCCGCA
>Ga0123357_10005958_pt1 | contig 14723 bp, 6 predicted proteins | sample TergutEmb28metaG_FD_89873 | JGI IMG/M metagenome (GOLD analysis project Ga0123357, IMG submission 89873) | Embiratermes neotenicus P4 segment gut microbial communities from Petit-Saut dam, French Guiana - Emb289 P4 | ecosystem: Host-associated > Arthropoda: Insects > Digestive system > Gut ...
AAAAAAAAAAAAAAAAAAAAAAAAACAACAACAACAACAACAACAACAACAACCACCACCTTAAAACTTGTGATTAGTTTGGACATAGAAGAATCATAAGCAAGTAGAACCCACAACACAATTTATGGGGATAGAATTATTGCACTGCATTTGTGTTTTGTTTGTCTCCCAAAATAATACATGCATTCAAGTGTCTACATGGGAGCAAATTTTAACACACCAAACTACAGAAACCTTAAATGAAGGGACCTTAGCTATGATGCATGACACACTAATACTAGGACCACGGAAACATTTTAAGTGAGGTAAAACATTAAGCTGGAAAACATCAACCAGGTAACATATTAAACTTACAAAGTTGAAGAACTGATTTAAGCAGGAGGGCATAAAAAATACTGTCCTTCAAGTATTGCAATGCAATAACAAATCATGGACTTTGTAGCTTTGGAAAATACAGCCTCAACTACACAAGTTACAAACCAACCTAAATTCTCTGAATTAGACTATAACCAGATCAAAACTATAGATTGTAGTAAACAAAATGTTCTTACATTCCTATGCTACATTGGTTATCAAGTGCAATTTCATGATGACACAAAAATAACAAACATACCAGTTGAATGGGTTTATAAGATAAGATACTGAAAACATATTATAGTAGAATCTTGATAATTCGAGGTGACCTCGGATTACTGAAGACTCAGATTACATGGATAATAACAAGAACGCATTTTCTCGTGCCTTTCGTATTCACTGTTTGGGCATGTTACAGTACATACTTAAGTCACACTAAAATACAAAACAATACATAAAGAAGCATTCTAAAAGGCTGTACAATAATGCCTGAAAGACAAGTATGCACAGAGATAAGCATTTCAACCAAATTCTGTACCCAATATAGAAATGACCTTGACTACACATATCAGCATGGATGCAACAGAACCTCAATCAGGACTCAAAACTATCAAGAATCTACCATTTATTTTCATGTGCTGTATTATCTTTTTAAATTCATGCGACTATTTACCTGCCCACGATCCTTTTTACGTTGTTTTTCTGAAGGCAGTAACATGCTGGTACTTAAGGAATCACACTGATCTATGTCCACAGCACAACCCAACTACAAAAACAGATTGAAAATACACACATATATAAACTGTAGGTACAATGACTAGTACATTCTACCAGACACAAAGATGGAAACTGAAAGGACAATTCAGGCCACATGCTGTTCCAATATTATTCAGGAAAATTATACGTTGGCTAATATTTACAGAAAGTGCAGAAGTCAAATGTTGCATTAAATTCATACTGTCACTGTTCGCATTTATTTTTTCAGTCCTGGTTTGCTTCATAATGCTTTAAATTGCTCAGAGTACAGTGTTAAATGACAAGCCATGTCACAATTTAAAGAAATGCTCCAACATCTGCCTGGAGACACAGGCATTCTTTAGTACAAAATCTAGTTAGGAAAGCCATTCTCTGCAGCAAGACGCAAAACCAGGACCTCCAAACTACAAACAGGCTTATACACTCAATCACAGTGCTCATTAAGTGTTAAAACTTACACTGCACTATAAAAACTTTTCTGCACTTATTTCCACGTTACTGATCTTCCTTTAGTTGCTGACCTTTAACGGCCACAGCTCACTCAATTACAACATACGCACAAGGTAGAAAAAACCCAGGCTCCTTTCTCCAATACCAGTAACACTACCCCCATACAAAACCTGGCACCCAACACCCAAATATAGAGAAGTCTTCTGTGTCCCTAACAAGGTAAACTAAAAGTTTGGCCTTCTGAAGGGAGTGACTGATGTGCTCTTTGTACTGTCAACAATTTTCATAGGCACTGCCTATGAGTATTTTATCACGTTGAACAAAACAATGTTAATTTGCAACACTTTTTACACTAAATGGGGATGTAAACAGCCAGAATAACAGATATGGGTGTTCCAAAAATCCCCATGCAGTTCATGAAGTTCCTTAGCTGACAGATTCTGATGAACAGTGAGTGAACATAAAATGAAAGTGCCTACATCTTTCAAAGAAACTGATTCCTACTGTGCTGTCAGGTTAATTCTGAAAACATTCTTCACAGAATTAAAACAAGGAAAAAATGCAGTTACTTCATGCAGGACAATACAACACAACAAAGTTCTCAACAACTTGTCTAGAAGAGGTAATCAGTAGTTGATAACTCACAAACTGTGGCCTCCAATATCTCCAGATGTAAATCAACTGTAACTGTTTTTGAGGGACAGCAAAAGACAGAGTTTATGTGAACAATCCACATCAGAAACACAATATTCAAAGAGATGATCCATACAGTTCAAGAGAGGAGCACTCTCACATCAAATGGTATGTACTGCCATTGTTATGTGTGAAGCCTGCTTAGGAGCTGGAGGTTGTGAGTGAGATTCTTCTCTGAAATACAGTATGGTGACCCACAAGGTAAAAATTCCCAGCAGGATGCAGGCACCATACGCAACAAAGCCCCTCTGTTAAGGGACATGAAAAATGGACACCCAGGAGAAAATAATTTAAATTTGCTGTTCCCAAACAACAAAGGTTAATACTGCTTCAGCTAATAAAGAAATTTCCTGTTCTTACAGCACCAGAACATCCATCATTTGCATCAAAAACACTTGTCATTTGACCCTACCTAGTCCAATTCAAACTAGTTTACATAACTGAAATCCATGTTCCTAAAGACTGTTCTAACACATGCACACTAAGCAAGATCCCCTAGTCTGAGACGTCTGGATTGAACATGCTTACTTTACATTGTGATGTAGCACGCAATCAGTCAGATGCTATTCAGGGGATCAGTTATTGTACAATGGCAAGAAAATTGGAAATTTTGACCACAAAGAAGTTTGTAGGGAGATTTGCATTTTATGGGTGAAACGTGTTTCCCCCCATAGAAATTTAGAACCAACTAAAAGTGGTGTAAGGTGCTAGCATAATCAGAATGCAATGTGTCAAAAAAGGTGGCAAGTTCAAAAATGGAGACATGAAACGACTATCGCACCATTTGACTCCGCACACATAGTATGGATAAGAATACAGCACAAGTGGAGGACACATTTATGAAAAACCAGCAAACCAACAATTCAAGACCTATCCACTGAATGTGAGTGGTCAATCAGAAGTGCAACAGCCTGATTTCAACCACAACACAGTATTTAAATGTGCCAAAATGGAACAAATGCATCAATGTGCTGAGATTATTTTGATAAATAATGGCACTTCAGTGAAATAAATAAGCTATATTTAATGTCTTATGACTTATTTACTTTTATGTCCTAGGAAACATTACTTATTTAACATCCTTCATATTATCTATTCTCCATCTATGTTAGTTGTGCAGCTTAATCTTTACATATTTGGAAATCGAAATGAACAGATAATTACTAACTTCTAGTTTACTTTGTTATGCTCATTATTTATCACAAATATGGAATACAAACATTGAGAAGAGTGATGCACTTTCATTTGTCAGAAATGTTCAATATTTTGCTGTATGAATTGCTTCTGATTACTTTTTGCATTTTTTAAAGTAAATGCTTCCAATCAGCAGACTTCAAAGGTTTCCATTTTATCAGTACAGCAGTAATTGATATTCCCAGTTTTCTGCACAAATACAAATTTACAGAATTTTTTTTTAATAACAACAATTTCAAAGTTAAATAATAAAAATTTACTTAAGACATAATTAAGGTTCCAATATAAACTAACTGCAATAGAACTAACAGTTCCTTGTAATTCCTGCTCAGCACAGTAAAAGGTAAAGCAATCTGTACACAGGCCTGGAGAGGGCCTGAAGGCTCTCAAAGTTGAGGATCCCAGAATTTCCAGATCATCAGCATATGAAGGTGACAAGGTCGTCACACCAAACCACTGGATATCTTACACCCCAGGGCATTATCCTGGTACCCCTTTCTTTCAGACTGGGTGGACCTCAGGGCCACAGTGCGGTCAGAGTAATTAAGTCACTGAAAAATTCACCCCACTGGATATCAAAACCAGAGGCCTTCCAGCATATACTGCAGTGCCTCAACCAACTGTCCAACTGTGTACTCTCAGCATACAATTACTCCAAAATTACAGAGATATATTATCTGTTCTTTTGTGTATCACCTTGAGATCTTCATCCCTGTATTCTCGTGGATCATGGAACTGGGTCTCTGCTGGATAAGATGATTTCAGATGTGGAAGACACAAGGAGTTACGGTACTGTAACTCACTTATACGGCCTTTGTAGCCTTCAGGTATGCAACGTCCTGCTTTCAAATCAGCCAAATTTGTAGTGTTAAAAACTTCACCTTCTTCATCCTCAGGGTCAAACATACCTGGAAGCAATCACACATGCATTTGCCAGTTTTATAATCACCAAAGTTTTTAAATATTTATCTCATATATTTGTAACACCAAATGTTTACTTCACAATTTTGACTTGAAACTACATCTTCATGTTTATACAAATGGTGCAGTTGATCAAATTTAAATCTAGAGCTTACCATGTTCTGAGATATAATGCTGTATAGTGTGGCAGAAATTTATCAGTTCAACGGAAACTGCTGCCTCTGTCTTCACTGCAGAAGAGGTAACAGGTTCCTCCAAAACATTAATATCCTTCTACCAAACTACATATCATGACATACCACAAGACAGTAGCCTTCATATCTACTGCTCCCATGTTCTTATACCGTAAAGTAAAATCCTTCAGGAACAAGCAATTAACATTTTGGTACCAAAATGCCTTGTGAGGAGTGTGATGACACCTATCTAAATTAGATTATTTAATTTCTTCGCACTGACACATACAAAAACACACACACAAATTCTTGTCTGTATTTTGTGCCTTATTCTTTCTTAGTCCTTTGGGAGGCTGGGTAGTCATGAATATTGTAGCAGATAGGCCCACTGGTGTAACAAATTAGTGTTTATTGTCATTATAGTTCAAAAAAGATCCCGTAATTGAAACAGAACAATGATAAGAATTACAAGAATTGTATATAAGAGATTACCCTGCCCTCGTACATTCAGTAATCCGTGCCCACAGTCCTAGCTAAAGTTTTCATAGTTCTGTTGCCTCCTGATGCTCATAGCACTGACACAGGTCTTACTAACAGTAATTTACAGATTCAATGATACAACATTTGCACAGCACAATTCAGTTCTGCAGTTACAATCACCCCTTCACTGCATCGTCCACTCTCGCTGCGATATACGCACATGGCAACTCATTGCAACACACAACTACATGACTCTTGCCTTATATGCCACTTTATGCACTTCTCGAATACTCTACCCCCTTCTAGTAGGTATCTTTCCAGAGCATTATGGAAGCATCTATCTCTCTCCTCTTCATTCTGGAAGAGGGATGCCTAGTTGTGTGCCATCAGAGGCTTCACAGGTCATCATGCTACTAGACACAGCTGTATTCTGCTACAATATTATTATTTCTTGCATGAAGAAGCCTCCAGACTGATACACATCCAACAGTGGTTCCAGATCATGGTTTGCCTACTTTTGTTTATTTCCTAGCTTGTTTTTTTATTTGCCATTTTTGTTCCTGATCTTCTTCTCTGCTTATTTGCAGCATTTGTAATCACTGTCTTTGTCGTACTTCACTGTATTCTTTTTTATTTTGCTCACTATATTTGCCTGATTCAATGTCAGTAGCCAATACTTCCTTTACGGTTTCATCGTTTCTCCTTTTTTATATGTCATTCACCAATGTGGATAAATGGTTGGCTCCCAAAGTGACACAATAATCTGGGCCTGTTTATAATTATTAGCTATATCACTCCCAGATCTCATAACAGAAATGCAGAATACTGTTTTCTGGAAAAAAAATCCAATCCACAAGAACCCACAACAAATACCAGTATCCTGCAAAGTGTACCCCCCCACCCCCTCTTCCACCCTTTCCATGCTGTGGGGTCTTCTGTGGGAGCCTTATCTCCACAACTGACACCAAGGTTGAAAGTAACTACACTACACTGCGCTGCCTTATGTACGACTGTGGAAAAAAATAATCCTGCAAGATATCATGTGAATGCTGTGTCAAGCACACTGTGATTCAGTGCTGGACCCAAAAGTAGCAAAGAGGGCTGTTCTGCACTTTACTCTCCCAGCTTTCTTCTTAGTACCTAGGTTTACACAAAGTCACCTCAAGGCACTCTGCTCTAGCTATAAACCTTGATTTTTGCTTTTTCCATTTCTTTGGTAATTTTGTTGAGATAAATGTCACTGAAAACATGTGACAGGGTCAGGGGCACTGCAATGCCTCCATACACAGTGAGAACCTATGCAAACCAGCAAGGAAAGATTGTTTTGTAGAAATGTAACTAAATCTGGGGGGTTAGGGTGGGGGTACAGAACAGGCTGAAAAAGCTATTTCCTAACCCACTATGTGGGAGAGAGCCAGCATTTTCAAGGTCCCTGGGAGGAGGGAAGAGGAAATACATGGCCTATACACGGAAGGCAATAAATGGTCAAGTTTTATAGGCAACCGCTGGCATTTTCAAAAGCACTTGATATGATGCCTAAAGTGGCATTCAGTGTTATGTGAACACCATAATGATTTGAGCACACAATACTTTCCAATCAGCATGTACTTTACTGGCTATACATACACTACAATTATGTATCTTGAGATGCTTTGTCCAACTTCTGACCCCTTGGCAGCAGAATTAAATGTCTTGTGTAGCATGCTAAGACTGGAATTTAAATTACACGAGTCAATTTTTTAATGCATATTCTTACAAAAAAAAGTTCTTAAAAGAGTTTTCCTTCAAATTGCATAGAACAAAATTCAACAGGCTCTTTATGAATTAATTAACGCCTCTGACTGGAGTTCCCAGCTTTGTTACTCATAATGTAAAATTCAGGTGACTTCAGAGTCCCAATATCTTACTACACTATGCATGCTCACACTCATGCTGCTGTCTCTCGAACACACGTGAACAGAAAGCAATCCGGCTGCTTTATTCCAAAAGAAAAACAAGCTGGCTTTCAGCTAGTGTACAAAAGAATTGAAACTGTTCTTTTTTATCACCTCACAATGTGGATCAATTTAATTGAAGTTTCTATACGCATGTACTGTTGCATGCTTCTCTCTATTAGTGACATGAAAATGCATCTGAAGTCTCTTTCATGAAATGTTGCATGACACCTGATGTCATGAACCAACATCAATCTTCCTTATCATTTCACAAATACTATTAAACTAGGTTTGTAACAGAGGTGGCAATCTTAGGACAGCAAAAATGCTGATATATATGAAATGGGTGAAATTGTGTATTTATACTTTGCTACCCTGTGTGCAGTCATTCTTTCAAAGTATCATCTACTTGTGAGGCACAAACAAAAACAAATACATGAGCGAGGTTGTAAATGCTGTTGGAAGTTATTGTGGCTCCAAGGTGGATCCAGGAAGTTCAGTGTGATTGAGGGTTGCATGTTGTAATTCGCTCTCTCAACTGCCCCTGAGCCATTTTGGTGGTATCTCCCAGGAACTGACCTAGAGCTACAAACCTTGATTTTCTCTTTCATAAAATTTATGTTAGTGACAGAAAAAACGAGGTTGAGGTTTGTAGTATGTTTTTACGTTACTTTGGTATGATCAATACAATCTGGATATACACCACTGAAAATTCATTATAAAATCAGGGGATACTTTACTCCAAATAATGCCTTTGTACTTGCCTGAGAATGGAATTCAGTGCCAGTGACAAGAAAATGAAGTCCCAAGAAACCAGTCATACCAGCAGAACCAGCAGTTAGTCACACAAATGTGTTATAAAATCTATTTTATGAGCTCAAGAAGAGTGGGAACATAGTGAGAAAAATGTGTTTAACTGTTGGGCACAACACACCAGCTGCAGGGATGCATATACACAACAGCACTGTCCACAAAGTCCCATTACTGGTACACGCATGGTGCCAATTTAAAGTGGCCTTCAGCATCTTCAGGATCACACTGCATCCCAGATGAACACGCTCTTTGGTCCCAAAGGGTTAATATTTCTCTTTTCCCACAAGAGGTGCACAAGGTACTACTTACCAAGCAGAGAAGTTGGTTGCTGGCAGATACACTGTACAAATTTCAGAAACTGATTAGTTGAGTTTCATTTAAATAGTGGGATGTTACTGGTAACACCGGGTTTTTGCCAGTACATATCCAACATATACTGTGCAAATTTGATAGTAATGGTAGAATGAGGCTCTGCATTACATAATAAATAATTTTCACAACTTCAGTAAATAAATGCCTCAGTTATGTGCCATATGGTACGTTGGAAAAATAATTTTCATGTAATATACATACCCATGCCTGACGGCAGTGATCTAGGTACACTCTTTTTCTGTCTAACATACGTAATAGACTCATTTATTATATCCAGTGTATGCACTTCTCTGGAAGAACCAGCAATTTTTCTTCCTCTTTCTAAATTGCTGAAATAAAATTAATAAGTTGTACATTCATATACATCCAAATGGTACAAAATGTACAAATTGTAACTTTACCTTTCGTTTGGTATGGGCGTAAACACTTGGGGTCAGACTCTGAGGGAAGAACACAGACAACACATCCTAATGAGCAAGTATATTAAAGGAAACATTTTCTTTGACCCAGGAGCCAAATAAGTGGCAATCACCTATATGAAATGTAAAATAAGCTAAAACAACAATTGAGTTCCTAATGTTACTTTTCAGACATGTTTTACTACAGTACATAACACATTAATTTCTTCACATTTCATTTATACTAATATTGTACCAGCTATACATATTTTGAAACTTCTGGACTACAGTATGTACAATGTATATCATACATGCATTAAATTGAGTTCATTTATTAAAGTACTTGGCAAAAGTAAGAAAGTGAGTAGAGACAACAAGAAAAATAATTAACACTTGACAACAATGGGGACAAGTGTTTACTAGCACAGAAGAAATGTTTAAAGTTTGCTTTAATAAGGATGATGGCGGCGGCGGCGGGGCAGCAGCAGCATATGAGAGAAAAAGTACCCCCTCATGTTAACAATATGTTAGATAAGCCTGTTTGAAAATAGGACTGTCTCTCAGAATTATGCTTAGCACTTGATTTGGAGTGTACCTGGGTGGACAGCAATTTTCATGATATATTTTATAATACCATGGCCATAAGTCTTTACTAAAAAGTATAATTACAAATTTCAATGAAAGACTGTTAACAGCAAATGTATTGGAGAGGCACTTATTTACCTTAATGCTCCATGCCTGTCTAAGAAATCATCCTGTAACAAGAAAGTAACACACATTAAGAAACGTAAAGATTACAGAAAGAGGACAAATTCTCATCCCCTGCATAGAAGAGAGAGAGAGAGAGAGAGAGAGGGGGCAGGGGATCCTGACTACACCTGAAAAATGAGTAAAATGAAACACAAAAAAACATGCCAAATATCAAATTCAGCACTAAAAGGATGGATCTGATACAAGACATACAATTAAGTATTAATATATGAAACCAAAACTCTTTAAAGTTAGACTTTGAAGGGCCTGCTGATTCAATGAAGGCTAATTCACACATACTGGGGTGCTCATAAGTCCTTAGCACGACCAAAAAGGAAACAAGCTTGGAAGCATGTCAACAAAATCAAGGTGCAAGCTGTCATTAAATTTCTTTTCCTGCAAGGCAAGGCGCCAAAGGAAATTCACGCTATTCTGACATGAACATTAGCTTGTTTCTTTCCTGGTCGGGCTAAGGACTTATCAGCACCCCTGTACTATGCTGTGCCCCTGCTGTGTCTGTTGTGAAAGTCTGTGTGATAGCCAGAAAAATCTGAACTGCTAATCCAATAGTTTAAAGGATCCTGTTTTGAAGTCTGCTGCTACTACTTTTGACAGTAGTCAGCAAGGATAGTTGTGAGGAAGATTAATTACTGCACATGCACTTTATCTTCTTTCAGAAGAATAAAAGCAAGAAAAAGGAAAAATATTGGATTCATAATGTGCTTTGAGCAAGAGAAGAGGAAGAAATTTATGTTCTGTTTGAATGTCTGAAAGATGACGAGCAAACTCTTTACAAGTACTTCAGAATGAGTATTTTGAAATCTGAAAACTTTAAACAGTTGTTGTAAACAGATAATGAAAAGAATGCATGATGGAGACATAGCATAACGGGAGAAAGATTGGCTTTAACTTTAAGGTTAGTTCATTAAAATGTACTCTGCTGTATAATCGGCTTTCTCCATCATCACTGAGTGAATTGAAAGCATCCAAAAGGCAGTAGCATTCTGATTAATGACTTTTGTGAATGTTCATGTGGTAGCCAGAAAAGGCCGAACTTGGGCAGGTCACACACAGGCCATCAAGGGACAGCATACTTTCATTCACACATGCCATGCCATGCCGTGCTGTGGCCTTGAAAATTTGTTTTCAAAGCGGCCTAGGCAGTGTACAGCAGGGGCATGGCATGTGTTAATCAAACACTGTTACACTGTGTAAATCAAATGGAAACTACACTATCTCAATCTTTTGAGATACAGAATGGCTGGGGCATGACACTGGCAAGGCATGGAATGTGTTATTTAGTCTTTACAGTACTAGGAACAAAATTTGGATCCATTAGTTTGTGAAAAAATATACAATGTCTAGTAGCAACTGAGAGTACTTCATTTTAGACCACATACTAATTAAAATTGAAATAAATTATACTTCATCATTTATTTCTTCTGTAGTGTATATTCTACATGATCTTTAAGATTGACACTTGTTGGAGAAAACTATAAAGTAAATATGTACTATTATCACTGGGAACCTTAGTTATTTTTTTAGGTAAGCAAAATTTATAGTTTGGATGATATTGTTAGGATGTTGCAGAGACAGAAAAGGACACAGCAGCACAAATGGCAGTTATGCAGGGAATTTACATTAGCAGAACAGAGTAAGCCTTGAATCCAGAAAGGGAAGACTGAGGAAGATAGAATTTAGCAAAGGATAGATAGATAGATAGATAGATACATCGACTTAGTACATAGGATATATAAGAAGAACCAACAAAATGCACACTTTTTTCATTACTGATTTAATTCAATTATATTGTCTTCGACATGTTTTGAACAACTAAGTGTTCATCACCAGGAAGATGGTACAAGCAGCTTTACAGAACATTACCATGTATCTATATAAGCAGTCTAGTCACTGTCAGGACGTGTTTGATCAAACACATCCTGACAGTGACTAGACTGCAGATGGTAATGTTAAAAAGTTCCCAATGTCAAAATCAATTGGGTTTTGGAGTGAACTGGGAGAGACAAAATTCGAGATTTTGACACATTTTCATAATGTCAATCAAGTGGAGGGTGGATGCCACGTTATCTACGGTAAGTAAGTAAATAAATAAGTAAGTTCACTCTAGAACAGACCATGAAGGTCCAGAAGTGGAGTAGAGGTATAGCTCTACTCCTTCTTTAACCTCGATGCTAGATGGGGTGGGTGATCAACGTCACGGTCTGGCCACTTGCCCCCCCCCCCCCGGGAAAAACAAACTACTCATTTTATTGGAAGCTGGTTAGAACCCAGGGCCGGTTTGGAAAGGTGCAGAAATCTCACCCCCCCACTGGGATTCGATTCATGGACCATCCTGCCCGTAGAGTCGTTATACCGACTGTGCTATCCCAGCCCACATGTTATCTATGGTATCACTTTAAAGCTGTCCAATAAGAGATGCATATTCGGGGTTTACATATGTGACACTAAAGGAGACCACGATATTTATTAATAGTCAATAGCAAGAGAGTATTCAAAATTTTAATTTTTTGGACCTCTTAGGAAATAGCAGAATTAATAGCCAATTGGAGATATTGAGAAAATACAAGCAGTAGATTAATTCTGGCCAGGATACCAGTTACTGCGAACAGATGTATATGGGAGAAGCCATTTGGACTTGGCTAAGTGAAGACATGGTTTGGATCACTCCAATTTCAGCAGTTACAGTTGAAATTTTATTACTAATGATTCATAAATGCATCACTGAAAGAAGATTACAGTGACTGATAACAAAATTGGTCATTTAAAAGTGACATCTTTTTATATTGAACAAACGTGTAAAGTATAATTAATATTAATACACAGTGACTGACAAAAGTAATTAGTGTCACAGTTAACAAGAAGCAATAATAGTAGAATCATTTTAGACAGGGTTTATAACAACGTAAAATGAAGTGCAGTGCCAAAACAGTCAGTTAAATACAAAATACAGTGTTATTTATTTATAAAAGTGTTCCTGCCCCCCTGACGAACATATATCCCAGATATCTAGAGCATTTAAAAACCGACCAGAGCTAAGAATAGGTATAGTATTAAGATGGTTTATGATTTATTTGAATTTATTGTAGTAGTACTGTTTTGTTGTTCTTTTTTAATGACTCATCCTGTCATGTTTACTACATAAAATACCAATACAGTACGCTGTCAAATACAACACTTTAATGCCACACAACAATGTGGTGTTTCGGTTCATCAGAACAATAAGCAGGCACTTTTTTTTTTTTTTTTACAAAAGTCTAAAAACGTAAGTAGCCTGGCAACAAGCATATTCTTCGTTAATGAGATGTCACTAATTTGAATATTTATTAAAATAATAAACATATGTCATGTTGATAGCCTAACATGAAACCCAATTTTTGTTGTGTACGAAATCTCTTCATGTTTGTTGAAAAATCGAAACTGGTATGTTTGTCATTGTATTGTTATCCAGCTCCCATTTGTACTTTATGAATTAATGTCATATAATGTACTTTTTCAAGGCAGTTTCATGTTTTATGGTGTAAATTTTATTAGGTTTTCTTTTTTTGGAGGGGCAGGGCATAGAGTATGCATCATTTACTTAGTTCATATTTGCTTTATGGTAGAGTATGTACTATTTATTTCATTCCTATTTTCTTTAAGTGAAAATGGTTTACATTCACCACTGTGCATGTGTGATGCTGTGGGTATGTCAGGCAACTGAATAAATAGTATATATTCTACCCCAGAGCAAGTAGGAACACATTAATAAACAGTACATACTCTACCAAAAAAACATGGCATTAAAGTGTTGTGTTGGATGGCATACTTTTTATTTTAATATAGCACTACTGCTAATTGTATCTAACGAAGGTGTATAGATCTTGCAAGTGCAATTTGTCCGCATACTTTTAAAAAATAAGGCAGTCCTATGTGACATGCAGGGGAGGGGGGACAAGAGACAGAAATGAAGCCCAAATCTGAAAATGAGGCAGTCTATATCCAGTAATTCACATGTATCACTGTAGGTAGGCAGCTTCAAAACTGCATTCACAAACAGTGATGTGGTATGTTCTTGTTATGCTGTTGATAAGAATCAGCAACAATGATTTCATATTATTTTACATTTTACTGATATGGTATATCTTCATGCACTTTGTCCCCATCCACATGAACTTGTACATATCCGTCCTTGAATAATTTGATGCATGTGTGACATTTGCATGGCAAATCTATAGAGATAATACTCTTTGGATGGTAGGATTATAAATGACACCACCTCCAAATTTATTACATTGATCAAGTGTTCACTGCATTAAGACCCAACTGATCTATAGGATTTTCAGTTCCCAATTCCCATACTTTATCTCAATGCATAAAATATTAAAACTCTTATACATTCTGATAAAAATTCAAATGCTATTTTTAACCTGTTTGCCAATAGGTTGTACAAACATCTCTTTTTTTGAAAGTTCTTCTTCCAGTTTCTTTTTCTCTCTCTCAGTCAACAGTAGCTTGTCCCCAATTTCCCACACCTGTGACTTCAAGATGCCTACATCATTTTCGTAACTCCAAATCTGAAATAAATTCAATGAAGACACACTGAGAAACAGACAAACACAGTAGAACAGCAGGCACTACACCACTACTGCTAATGTTGTATAGCTGATGGATATTATTGCTGTGGGGTTGATATACATTGCCTTTTTTAATTTCCGCAGGATTGTGTTATGTACTGTATTTAAGTCATAAGCTTATTTCATCATGCAGAGTCCTCGCCTTTTTGTAACTGATACTATTTGTTTAAACTTTCACTTCTCAGTAAGCAGACCAGGCATGGGAGGAATATAGTCTCCTTCTATTTCTTTTTGTTTATGTGTGATCGCGCTAAGTGTTTATCGCGTGAGCAATGTGTGGGATCGAGTGCAAGAGTAGATGCCTTGTGCTCCAGTTACAGTCTGCAGAAGTATCTTGAAAGGTGACCAGCAGCTTCATATGAAGCTGGATGATCAGTGCTAATGATAATGAAGGGGTCCAAGATCCCGAGAATTGAACTCAATACAGTTCATTTGTATCAGCATTATTCACTGTTTATGCCTAATAAAATCCGGTACTCTTGATGTGGGGTTTATTGCAAGTGTGTTTGGCCTGCCCAACTCCCCATCTTAACTGAAGTTCAAGCTCCATCCCTCCTGGAACAATATCCACGATACATTCCCCACTGGGACAGTGCAAGATACAACAATAATAAAAAACATTATTGAAAGGAATGTCTGAAAGTTTGTGATTAATTATATTTAAATAGATCTATTATATAGTAAATGTATAAGCTGAGGGAAAAACCATCACTGTCATGCATGATCTCACAACACCCCCCCCCCCCCCCCCCAAAAACAAAATTTCAAACAAAAAAAAAACACCCCCCCAAAAAAAAAAAC
>Ga0123357_10005959_pt1 | contig 14723 bp, 8 predicted proteins | sample TergutEmb28metaG_FD_89873 | JGI IMG/M metagenome (GOLD analysis project Ga0123357, IMG submission 89873) | Embiratermes neotenicus P4 segment gut microbial communities from Petit-Saut dam, French Guiana - Emb289 P4 | ecosystem: Host-associated > Arthropoda: Insects > Digestive system > Gut ...
AAAACTTAATAAAACCAAATGTATTAATAAATCTGGTCTTTTCATATGTTGGGTATTAAAGAAACAAAAAAAAAAAAAAACTAACGAAAAAAAAAAGAATGGCCCCCTACAAAAAAAAAAAAAAAAAAAGATATATCTTACAGCTCAGCAACATAACTGTCCACAACCACGTAAATGATCCATGCATTTTATTCGCACAGTATTTTGCAAGCAGTTTCTTATGTTTTTAAAAGTGGCTGCAATGCTTTTGCAACCACAGTTGACCCCTGCCTGCTGCTGCCTTCATCATTCACACACAGCAACACTGTTAAGTTCTCTTGGGCACTTCTCCCACTGTGACATAAACGGTAACAAGTAACAGAAATAACATTACCAAATCACACAACTGTTAAATGTGCAACTCATCAAGGTAAAACAAACAAGATGATGTGAAACAATACTAATAACACATGCAAAACATAGTCGCAATGTTTGCCACCCTACAATTTGCAGCCTCCCCCTTCACCAACCATCCCCCATTCTTCATTTTAACATGGCATGGTGATATTTCATGCATACCATTATAGGGGGAAGGTTATCACTAATGTTTATTCAAAACATCATGGTAATTTCACTGTTCTTTTTTTTCCCCCCTCACTAATGATCATTCTGGGAAGATTATGGGTTGGAACCAAGAATCCTGACTAAGCAGTAAAACAATCCTTCAAGGAATGATACACGCAACACAATTATGCATTATGTGTATAAGTGATTTAACAGGGCCAGAAAAAATAAACAATACTGGCAGAACAACAATGCAGAGGGAAAAGAATGATAAAGGTATCACTGTATCCCTATTCTTCAAAATAAACAGAACTGGCACTTTCACTTACTTAGTAATTTCTTAAGTGTATTTATTCTTTTTACCTTCAACAATGTTGCTCATATGTCAACCAACAGAGGCCAAAGGCCTCTGGTTGCATGATTGTTGCGTCTAGTATTGAATAATCCAATCTGAAAGATTTATAGTATTTTATTTAATTATTATTTATGTGCATTCAATAACTCAGATTATATGGTGTCAAATGATAAGGTAACAATGAACTGGAAACAATACAGGAAAAAGCAGTCACAGCTCAGTCTGAGACACTATCTTGGGCAGGTGGAAATACGAAAAATCACAAAAACCATAAGTCACAACAGTCTGTCTCCAGACTTAGATTAGGACCTGGGAGCTCCAAAACGTAAAACAGGAAATTGTAACAACTCAACCAAAATATTCAGCACCATTTATAGTAAATACACAACACATATGAGCAAAATGTATATGAAAAGTCCAAACTGTGTATACTAACTGGTGTGGAGAGACTGCACAGTTGTAGCAGCAAGAGCAACTAAAATTTTTAAGACAAAACATGGTTTAGAGTTCAAAACCTTTGAGATGCCTGGGGCAACACCCAAAAAGACTGAGAGGATTCTTTCTAACACAGTTTAGTACGAAAAACTATGTTCCAACAACCAGTATTTGTGTCCACAGCTACAAGTTTTGCATGACATGCTACACTTTCATCTCTCATTGCAGACCCAGAGTTCAGTGTCATTCATATAAATGCCAATGCTTGGAACTTACACAATTGCAGAGCAACAAAATATAACTATTTTTAAAATTCATACCTATGGGATACATTAACTATCTACACTCTAGTCCAAGATATCATTTTCCCACACGTACAAACCTTTAATTGTCACCACCTCAAAACATATTTTCATTAAAATGGTGGTGTCAGCATAACACAAATATGTTCCTTGCTGATAGCAATTCTTTTTGCAACTAACATTTCAGGCTATCATACATCAAAGACTGTCACAGAAAGTGAAGCCACAGCACCCAAGATACATGACAAAACCACAAGCACTTAATCCAAGAATATCAGCTTTCAGATATTATGACAAAAGGAAAAGAAAAAATAGTAACCATAGAGGTTAGTCTTTGAATTTTCATTTGGTGACAATCATACTGTTTCAGGCTCCATTATGATGACTGACTCTGAAGGTCAATGAGTTCTCATTTTAGGAACAGAAACTTTGTTTGAGGCTTCACTATGCTGATTGAAACTGAGTCATCAAATACTTGGGGCATCAAGCTTATGCCTTTGAGTGTCATTTTACTGAATGATGCTCTGGGGAGTTAGCTGTCCAGGTTTTTACTCATGCATTTACGCTGTGGGTTTGTGTATCTGCGTGCGTGTACATAACACGGTTCTAATGCTTTATCATTACTCGCCAACCAATATCTCGAATTGGAAAGACTGTTTCCCACAACTTTTTAAACAAATCAGCTATCGAAGGGGTTCGGTTAATTTTTACGTCAACGTATTTTTTGGGTCCAGGATTCAAAAATACAACACGAAATTTTATAGGCGGTTCTAGAACCTTGAACTCGTACTCTGGCCTGTGCGCTACATGAACATACAACACATCAACGATCATTTGTACACTAACCAGCTTAAAATTGATTTTTATCATCTGTTTCAATGCTTTGAAACCCCACTCGCCCTTTTCTCCTCCTTCCAAGTCAAGCACTTTCTGGAACGAAGTAAGGGCAGCCTTTGGATCGTCTTCCTTCAAAGCCTTGGAGTTGTAGTACTGGTTCTCTAAATCCACATCTGGTTCGGAGTTGCTATCTTCCGAATACTCCTGTATCCATAAATGCGTAAATTAAATGTCACTGTATATTCCACTGGCCGCAACAGATACAAAATCTACCCACAATGAACTCTTACCAATCCGTAGTCCTCCTCCTCTTCGCACATAAAATCGTCCTCCACATCAGACATGTTTGTCTCGCCACAAGCAATTCAAAATTGCTAATAATATATACAAACTATTTTTTCTTTAGCACAAAGTCACAAATTTCCAAGACATATCCACGCATTAACAGCCACACGTTCACATCACTTATGCATACAACCACCGGCACACAACCGACAACATCTCTCATCTGTGGCCGGCAGCACGGATTAGAGATAGCCAGAATATCACCAAAATACAGTGATAACATTAAATCCCATCTGCCATTTCCTGGCATTGTGAGGTACTCACCATATTCTCCACGTTAGCAGGGTAAGGGTTAAGGCCCAGAGAGGAGTAGAGGTAGGGGGCAACTCTTTATTTAACCTCGGCATTAGATTGGAGTTCGGTGGTCAATGTAACGCCCGCCCGCTTTAGCCCCGGGAAAGAAACCCGGTACCTATTGTACAGGGGTTAGGTGGGCCCCAGGACCGGTATGGACAGGGGAGAAAAATCTTTCCCCCAACCGGGATTCGATCGCCCGAACATCCAGCCCTAGAGGGTAGCTAATACACTTCAAAAAGCATTTCTGGATATAGCGGAATCAAAAAGAAGCACTGAAGAAGGTTTTCCGTAGCTGAAAAGAGAGTACTGAGGCTCGCAGAAGAGCTATGACGTGGCTTCAATTTCCGTACATAGAAGTCTTCGAGATAATTCGTGAAAAGAGTGTTCCTGTACGCTCTATGATAGAAACTAGCAGGGTATATAGCATTTTACAATGTGATAACAATATTTATTAATGTATTTAAGGTGTATGTTACGACCGTATCAGTAAGCCAGAATTTATAGCGTCGAAGGGGACAATGAAAGTTAATAGGAATTTGAAATAACATAAGAGAAAACGGGTGTGGTCTAATTTACGACATTACCACGGCGTTTACAAGCAAACCTACAATAAAATCGGTTACAATGGTTGGTGTCTCAGACGAGATACGATCCGGGGAACACCGCATGTCAGTCAGATTCGTCACCGCTGGAGCCATTTGTTCACTGCTTCAGTCCGTAACCAGATTATTTAAAAATAATATGTATGTTGTTTATTAATTATTGTGACAATATACACACCGATTAAAAACTTCCCCTACGACCACGGTTCATCTATCCACCTACAGTGTTTCGGAGCACATTTAATGCACAAATTACATGTTCCGGTATGCGAGATATGCGAGATACAATGAGTTCACAGTAGTCGACCTCATTGGAATTCAGCTGCAAAATGTATTGAATGCGACATCTGTTCGTTAGAGAAGGAACTTGGGTGACAAAAACGAATCGGTGACTTTTTGTTGCAAGTTTCACTACCTCCAACTATCCACAAATCGGAGTGCGACTTAATTAGACATAGAGTATATTGTTTTTTGTAAACGTGTAAGTTGAATTTCTTGGAAGTGTTTGAAAATGACAGCTTTACCTCGGAGAATAATCAAGGAAACGCAGCGTTTGATGCAAGAACCAGTCCCTGGGATCAGTGCCGTGCCGGATGATAGTAACGCTCGATATTTCCATGTAATTGTCACAGGCCCAGAAGATTCACCCTTTGAAGGAGGATTATTCAAGCTGGAACTGTTTCTACCTGAAGACTACCCTATGTCAGCACCTAAAGTTCGTTTCATAACTAAAATCTATCATCCTAATATTGATAGACTTGGACGTATTTGTTTGGACATTCTAAAGGATAAGTGGAGTCCGGCACTACAAATTCGAACGGTGCTTCTTTCAATCCAGGCCCTTCTCAGTGCGCCAAATCCAGATGATCCTTTGGCAAACGATGTGGCAGAACTCTGGAAAGTAAATGAAGCTGAGGCCATCCGCAATGCGAAAGAGTGGACCCGAAGATATGCTATGGACAATTGATAAGGAACTGAACTGAGCCTGGCTACCTGCATTGGCCAATTTGTATCATTGTAAATGAAACAACACACTTTTATGTTTCAGTTGTCTAAAGTTTAGAGGAATGTTAATTTGCAGGTAGGAAATTTCAGTCAGCTTTATTCCAATTGGGGTTACTGGCCACCCATGCAGGGCTCTGAAGATATCAAGAACAGTTTCATCAGATGTATAGCTGATTTGTAAATTACTCAGTCAAGGTCGGTTGTGATATAGCATGTTCTTGTCACAACATGTCATTTGAAAATGGCCTCAAAATTCTACTAAGTGATGAATAAAAATCACTGTTATGTTAAGTATTTTGCATTCATGGCTACTTGTAAACTATGCTCCATTGGTGATTTTTTCCTATTGCTTCAAATGAGAGTTTAATGTATTTTCCATGACTGTAGGAAATGGCAGCCAAAATATATCGGTTAATCAGTGGCATCATGAAAACCAACACATCCATTGATTTTTGTGTTTTACCTGGCCTAAAGGCTGCATTACAGCAATCTGGTTTCGGTATTCAGTATTTACACATTAAAGAGCATATATGTACATATGCTTATGTTACAGTTTTTATGATATAAAATATGTTATCCACTCACTGATTCATGGTCCCAGGAACCTGTAGATTGTGCAATGGAGAGCAGGGGCTGTTGTTTATATGTAGAAGTATGTGCCTGGGTCATCACTGTTGTACAGTTCTTAATGATTTGAATAAATTAGACATAGGAAGCCAAGAAAATTGTGTTTGTGGTCCAAGAATGTGCTGTGGCAGTGCAAGAAGTATGAGCTGTGATCACTTTTTTCTGTGTAACTGCATATATTTTGTATTCCATGCTGCCCTCTTCACATAGTAGACTTGTGACTGGATGTTGAGTGAGTATACTGATTGTGCTACTGTTAAAAGCATTTTAAGACATCCTGTGTTTTTAAACCAGCAAGTTATTCTTGAATTATGACAGTGGTATCAAATCTCCCATCAGTATAGACTTAAGTATGGAAAAAGGATGAAAACCACTTAGGGAATTGTGGGTCTGTGAGGTTACCTGAAGGTTGTGACACACATTGTCATGATTCTGTTTTTGCCTGCCATTTTTGCAGCAGTCTGTTGCATGTTCAGATCTTGTGTCAGTACATTTTACCATGATCCATATGAGATCCACATCTCATTTTTCTAGTTGCAGATATTGATCCATCTGTTTTCATGTACAAGTGCCTCGATTCATGTCACATTTTTATGTGCTCTGCTGATGGACATCTTGAACATTCAATATTGTTAACTGGTGTCACTTTGCTGTATAATTTTAAAAGCCAAATATTCTAGCTATGGTCTCTTCTGTGGAAGAACGTTTTAATATCACATAGGTTTGTACAGTAGTTTTGTGTAGTTTGAAGGAAAACTTCTTGCACATGTGCTGTTCTTTGAAGCCAGCAGTTTTGTAACCAAATACAGGTCAGATGGGACACACAACACTGACCATTTTACAGGTTTTACTGCTAAGTGACAAGCTACAACTTTGAATGCAGAATGAGGTTTTAACTGCAACAATGTCAGCCTGGAAAATGATCACACCACGTAGACTAAGAGTGATCCCTTTTTCCATCTTCTTTAGTATTTATATATATATATAGGCATCAGCAAAAGTTTAGAGACACATGTAATCTAACAATGATACCTTTGTTTCAAGGATTAGCACCTCCATATATTTTTGTTATATCCCCTGTACTGACACCAGAAGGTGTCACTATGTGTTTCATGGTACACTGCATCTGACTCTTGTTCACACATATCTAGGGCATTTTCAGGGCTTGAAGCAGTGACTTTGCATATTCCTCCCATGATTGTTTATGCTTTCATGGGGAATGTTTCAAGCCACTGGGGACAGTGTTTTATGGTAAAGTTGGTGGGCTGACAGCTAATCACCTGTGACAGTACAGAAACTGGGAAAGAATCATCAATGTGGGATGCTGAGCATTCCATGGCTGAAGTACACTCACAGTTGTGTTTGGTTGTACCTTTTTTGTGTGGAGTTGACTGTATGAAACCAGAGGGAAATGTGACAAATTCATGTCTTTTGCTGCCTCTGTGTCATCAATCTAATCGTGGTTTACACACTCATGTGATCACGTATCCTGTCCATTATTTTGAGCTCTTCCCCATCCCCTCTGGAATTCCAGAAAGACAGAAAAGATGTGATATCTGATTGAGCAATTTTTGGAAGAGCCCAAGAGACAGACTGTGATTTCAATCATAGAATCTCTGCATGACAGGTGACGGGCTGCAGCACATTGTGACATGTTTGAGATCACACTGCCTATGAAAGGTGAGCTATGTTGGTACCAGTATAACAACAAGAAATTGCACGTTATGTTAAGAATTCATGTAATAATTACAATTTTTGTGATTGGAGGATCCCACAGCAGTAACTATGAAGATACTGTCTCTTGGCATGTGACACCTAATCGTCTCTGTTACAATCTTAGGATAAATGGAGGGAGCAGGATCCTCCAAAATATGAGTAAATTTCTACCAGACTACAAATCATATCTTAGAATGCTAATCTGCATAATTTAAATTTGTTTTTAATTTCTGGCATACATAATATAACATACTGTAATCATGAAAGATGTGATCTCAAGGATTTGGTGGCTGTTGGTTTTCAATGCCAATGACTGTGAAAGTTTTTTTTTTTTAATTATGTATATGTGCATATCTGTACGTAGGAAATAGGACATTGAGGACATTTTGTTCTGATCTGAAAGGTATATATTCCATTTCCGTAAATGTGCCTTTTGTAGTGCAAAAGTTAACACGACTTTTGTAAAGCTGAGATGCAGAAATGTTGATGTTCTTAAAACCAGCCGAAATCATATGGTATTCACTGCACATTACAAAAAACATTTGAATAGTGCCCACTAGTTTTTCTTCCTTCTGACAACGGATACACACAGTTTAATTTTTACCAGCTAAAATCACCATCAAGAAAGTGAAAGAAATCAAGTGAAATTATGCATTGTTTTTGTGTTAAGACAGTGTTACTAACCTGTCAAACAGTAAGTACTGTCCAGTGGTTCATTTGTACAATTATTATAACACTATCTCTGAAAACTAGTCCTGCCATTCCAAATGTTACCAAAATATTAATTTACAAGTATACCTTACAATACCTGCAGTTTGTCTCCTCATAATTCTTAATCCAAAATTAAACCCTTATTATGGGCAAAAAAACCATCTACCGGCTACTTGGTGTCACATCTCACAACAAAGCAGTCTTAATATTTACTGCTGTGAGAACACTGATCCCAGTAGCAAAAAATACTTCCTTGACTGCAGCAGTTTGGAAGCAGATGGTGATTTAAGGGTGTGTATTGTGTATGGAATTTGGTAGTACTGGAAGAGTACACAGTACTGGACTCAGAATTGCATGACGGTTGAATACGACTGTCTGTATCACAAATCTTCTCATCCTCAACTGCTGCAGTCTGTTGTGGACCTAGACTTCCAGTACAATCTTCCTCCATTTCTGATGGTCTCTGGCTATTGTCCTACCTGTTTTTCATTCATGTTATATGTAAATCCTCATCAAGCTCATCTCTCCATCTTTTATGCAGTCTCCCTCCTTCCCTTGTTCTTTCCATTGTAGCTGCTACAATTTTTTTGACATTTCTTTAACATGACCACACCCTCAAAGTCAGAGGGATTTTATAAATTTTACAATATTTTCCCTTGTAATATGTCCCCCATCTCCTTGTGTGTTCATATTCTCCAGCATTTTTGTTATTTTGTATTTCCCTTACAGCCTTCCTTTCAATTATTCTGAGCATGTTTGTTTCTTCCGTGGTCACTGTCCAAGTCTGACCTGTAGGTCATTATGGGTCATAATAGAGGTTTATATAGTTTTAATGTAGTATTTTGGGACATGAGTTTGGACACCAAGAGTTTAAATTTGCTAAATATGCTTGGTTTGCTATCATTTTTGGATCACACGTCTGCCAACATTTTGTAGTCATTTTTGACAACTGATACCAAGTATGTGAAGGTGTCAATGCATGTATCACAATTATTCATTCAAAATTAAATATTTATTAGAAACAATTGCAATTTGAGAAATGGTTGAGTAACAGTGTGCTTATGAGAGTAGTAAAATGGGAGAGTAGACTGCTATAAAGAATGAACTACAATTTATTAAATAAATGTCTAGTTTTTATGTTCATTTGAGAATTAAAAAGTTGCAGTGGTTTTATTTGTATGTCCATTTTGCTGAATGTGGCACATGAGAATTGTCTTTTGTATTTGTGAACATTCTGGTCCAAATGCAAACAGGTGTGATTGTGCATTAACACCACGTAGTACAAGGCCTAGTAAATTTCGAAGCTGCAATCAGTCATTGGTATAGCACATACCCAACAGAAGAGGGCTGCATTTTGTTAGAAGATAGCAATTTCCACCTTCAGTTTCTAACATTGTGTGCTGCAGCACTAAATCTGAATTTCACAGAGCAGTACAGTGCACTCTTTTAAACTGTGGTCAGTGGGTGCAAGGCTTCCAAAGGACATGGTCATGATGAATAAGAACACTGTGTAAGTCTTCAGTGGTTATGATCTCAAATCCTAGAGTACAGGCTTTGCATTCTTCAGGGTTGTAGTCACAATCCACATTCACGAACTGCTGCCAACAGCAGTAACGAAAACTCGTACGTTAGACTCCCTTTTCCAATTACATGAAAGTCTGTCTGCAAAAAATTTGCAATTTTGGTTTAACAATTATGGCACACCTTTGAGTTTAACTTATTCTTATGGGTAAACATTTTGACAGCTGATACAAAATGATGGCAGAAGTTCTCAGATGTAGTGTGTTAACAAACAGTGAACTAGCAGGATGGTATTTGTCATTTTATGGCTTAGTAATGCAATATACAAATGCTTTCCCTAAGTCAAAAAAACAGTGCAATGGATAATTTCAACAAGCTGTTCCAAGCAGAACTCAAAGGCAATGTTCATAACATATACATTTTTAGTTCTTCTATTACTGTTATTTTACTTTTTTTTAATGAACATATTACCAAAGTAAATGTTCTGTAAACATTAAATCTGTTGGATATTAACCTTAAAATTCTGCATCATCACCATGTTTAGGAACTGACTTAATATTTAATATAAAATTTGCAGGTATGTGTAGGGTGTAGCCACAATGATTAAGCAAAACTATCTAGAACTGCTTTTGTCAGATCCACATAAAGCTGTCTACAAGTGAACCCCACATTGGTGAACAAAATAAGCATCTTAATTGTCGTTGCCAGGAAATCATCAGATTCACATTACGATGTAGTTGCACTCTTGGTCTGGGACTGGCACACACATTAATCTGAAGTGAAACTGGGAATTTTGCATGCATCCTATGAATAAGAAGAGAGTGGCAAATACTGTGATTTTGTCCTTGTTGGAGGATCTTCATCAACATGAAAACAAGTTCTACAAATATACAAGTATGATGGTAGAAACCTGTGAAAATTCATTAGAGCCTGCTGGTCCCACCATCCAAAACACATATTACAAATTTTTAGTATTATGCTACAGCAGTTATTGGTGTCACTGAGGTGATTTTAATCCATGTTGTTATAATTTTTAAGGATAAATTAATAAGCACATCTTGTTTGAATAGATACATATTTTATTTTATAGTAGAAATGACTTCAGTAAATCAAAAGGGGAGTATAAAAAATCTCATTGTGTAAAAATGCCCACTGTTAATTTCTGATAAGCATCTGCCTGGGGTATGTGGCACCCCATCATTTGAGCTCCTGCAGCATACGAGTTGTAATAGGATGCTGGAATGGCTGTCATCTGAGGCATGGAATCCATTATTGATGTAAAACATGATCAGGTCTTTAAATTTACATTTCCTCCTGTCTGAAAGACAGTTTTACAGAAAAGTCAGCAGCATCATGCACCTTATTTTCTGGTTTTGACTTCAGAATGTCACTCATGGACCTTGCTACACTTATCTGCAGCTGAACCTTATTTCAGCTTTTTGAACTGCTGTGCTGCTTTGACATCATGATGTGCAGGTGTTCTCATCTGCAGGCGAGAGGTCAGTTTGACATCATGATGTGCAGGTGTTTTCATCTGCAGGTGAGAGGTCAGTTTGACATCATGATGTGCCGGTGTTCTCATCTGCAGGCGAGAGGTCAGTTTGACACCATGATGTGCAGGTGTTTTCATCTGCAGGTGAGAGGTCAGTTTGACATCATGATGTGCAGGTGTTCTCATCTGCAGGCGAGAGGTCAGTTTGACATCAGGATGTGCAGGTGTTCTCATCTACAGGCAAGAGGTCAGTTTGACATCAGGATGTGCGGGTGTTCTCATCTGCAGGCGAGAGGTCAGTTTGACACCATGATGTGCGGGTGTTCTCATCTGCAGGCGAGAGGTCAGTTTGACATCATGATGTGTGGGTGTTCTCATCTGCAGGGGAGAGATCAGTTTGACATCATGATGTGCGGGTGTTCTCATCTGCAGGCGAGAGGTCAGTTTGACATCATGATGTGCGGGTGTTCTCATCTGCAGGCAAGAGGTCAGTTTGACATCATGATGTGCAGGTGTTCTCATCTGCAGGCGAGAGGTCAGTTTGATACCATGATGTGCAGGTGTTCTCATCTGCAGGCGAGAGGTCAGTTTGACATCATGATGTGCAGGTTTTCTCATCTGCAGACAAGAGGTCAGTTTGACACCATGATGTGCAGGTGTTCTCATCTGCAGGCGAGAGGTCAGTTTCCAGATTTGTTTCCTTAGTCTGTAGAACAGTATCTCCCATGTCTTCCATTAATGTCACATCAGAATTACTTCCAACCCTTCTATGCTGACGTGTTAAGTCAGTTAACCCTTACCCTGCTAACGTGGAGAATATGGTGATCTCCTAATAATGCCAGCAGATGGCAGATGGGATTTAATTCGGTGTTTAAAGGGTTAAGAAAGATATGGCATCAGCATCTTCCATACTGAACCACATGGCATGTTTCTCTTCCCACATACTGTTCTGCTATACAAATTTCTTTGTGATGTCAAATGGCTGTACATTTTAGCAATACAAAAAATGGGATTGTGCTGAAAATATTCAGTTGCATGATTTAATAGCATTGAAAGAAATAAGTTATAAAGTAATTTGTATGGCTGAACAATACTGTCCTGCAGGGATGCTCAATGAGGATATACCCCAGGGTGGGTGAGACCCCCCAGAATATATATATATATGCAGTGTTATATTATTACATAATTAAGGGATACTATATTATCAAAGGTTATAGGGAGGTATTATTATTATTTCTATTCATACATTTTCTTCTCTGAAGTTTCCTTTCACAGACACTTGGCTGAGATGGAGTATTTCACATCATTGCACTTTCATTTCAAAGTTAGGAGTTCTAACTATATGCAAAATAATATGTGAAACATTAACTGCTTTATGAAACTTTCTTTACCTATCTATATGCCAAAAACTAAGCAAAGATAAGTGGATAGAAATTGCTGAATAATTTAAGGAAAGACAGAGTTTTCATAATTACACAAGGTTTGATAGATGGGACACACATTACAGTGAAATGTCCAACATATTATGCCTCAGCTTACTGAAAATATGAACATTCCCGCTCTCTAGTGTTTCAGGGTGTTGACACAAGGTTTTTATGTGTTGTTATTGTTGATGAGTATGGCCATAATAGAGATAGTGGGATTTTTTAAAATACCACATTACTAACCCCCCTTAAGTTTGGCAAATGCTTTTTATACGAATTTCTAACATTTCCAGATCCTTGCTCTTGCAGGAGACATGGCTTAATCCTTTAACAGTAAATCTAATGAGGCCATTCCCACACAAGTCCCTTGCAAAAGAGGGGTAAATTTGTAACTACTGATTAGCATGAGCCAGATAATAGAGTAAGCATTTCAAATTCTAATGTTTAAAAAAAGGTGATGCTCCTCTCCCTAGAGAAGGCTGCTTTTGTTACTGTGGTGTCATGCACCCTTCATAGCATGGTATGGGTGCAAGAAAACGTTGCTGACATCACAGAAGAACTGTAAATGGTGTGTGAGACAAGTATTCCTGAAAAAGGCACAACTATACCTCAATCACACAGACTGTCAACTGCAACACTCGATGTTTGCACTCACAGTTTTGTGAATATTTGATCTCTGAAACTGGCAGTGTCTCATGGCAAAGTAAGCATATTGCTCAAATGATTTTGATGATTTTATTTTTACAACAAATTTTGTTGTAGCTGAAAATAAATAAAAACAATGCTGAAAATAAATCAGTGTATTAGTTTTGTCTAATAGGAGGGTTACTGTGAAAGTATGAATGTGAACCAGTTACACATTGCGTGGTTTTATCCACACTGTATCAATGCGTTATTGGCACGACATGTAAAAATCAGTCTTTATAATTTAAACAGTTCAGTCCATTAATGTAGCAACTTCTGTGCTTAATTTCTTGACAATCAGTTTGAAGAATCTTCTAAATGATGATCATATAAAGGCTTTCTTGTTTCTATCAGCAAAGTAAGTTTCTCAACACTGCTTTCCACTGGTATTTGCTGCCCACACAGCTGAAATGGGAAACTGAAGCAAACAGCATAAAACAAAGGACCATGGAACAGTTAGTCACGTTTTCCTTACCTGGAGCTGTCAGGCAAATGTTCTGTCAGTTCACATTGACTCACTTACTTCATGTCTTACAAACATCTTAGGCATGCTTACAACTGTAGCAGTTTGTTTTGTCTAGTCAGCATGGCTTCACCCCTGTATGTCCATACAAATTTCACACGCATACTTCAAATAGTCAATTACTTTTTACAATCATAACAAAAGCTGAAGAACATCTGTGCCTGACCACCCACGTTTTTCACAAGGCATAAATATTACCCCAACAAAATTGAATATTTCTCCCTTAATCTGTTGTCATACATTTGTTCAGGACCTTCAGCTAGGTGGACTAACCTCTGCTGATTGCAGGAAACTAAAAGTGTCAGTGGCATAACGTTCATGTGAAGTTTGATGAAAATTCGCAAACTGATTCTTAAGTTAGAACAGACTAATGGACCCCCTCCACCACAAGCACACAAACACAAAACTTAACCTCCTTTCTTTTTTCAAGGAGTTTTGGCCTGAATGTGATTTTTGAATGAAAATTGTACAACAGTAAAAGCAATATAACACTGCATGAATCATTTGCCACTGTAGATTTGTATACATGCAAATGACAAGAAAGAGAACACGGTCCCGATATGAAGTCGATGCTTGTGTTAACGGCTCACACTTCAGATGTACACAGTTTATATCCAGGTTTTACTTTAGTTTTTTTTTTTAATGGTTTTATTCAATACCTTCAATCACCTGTTGAAATACTATGTTAAAATACTGCAGAACTTGCTCCCAAGAGGGTTAAGAGTAATTACCAATCTCAGGGGAAGGAGGCCAAGGCTCACCCAGGGCTGTAGCGCCAAGAGGAGGAGGAGGACCAATCTCAGGGGAAAGGGTTTTGATGTTGGAGCAATTTGAGGTTTGCAGTATTAAATACACAAAAATCCAGTGAATTGGTATGTTCTGTGAGTGGTATATATTGCAATGTAGTCTTGTAGGAATTTACTGACATTTTAGAGTAATGTGTTGTATACAGTGGGGACAAAATATGGAGACAGCAGACTCTCCACAACATTGTTAAATTTCTATGAGACCAAATGGTATCACATCCCAGAAGGCACTGTTCTTCATAGTGCCACAGCTGTCAGAACCTGTATCTCACAAGGAATGATCTGTCACAAAGGAAGTGCTGTGAATTTCAATTGAGATTTCAGCTCAGATGAATGTACAAGGTGGTTCAAATATGACCAGGACTGAGTAATTACTTACCTTCTGTTCGCTCATCACTCTAGCAACTCCCAGACAGGACTGAACAGGTTCTAACCCGAGCAGGAGGGAGGGTGGAGGTTGTGGCTTCACTCTCTCAAGGTCGCACAGCTGCTGCGCAG
>Ga0123357_10005960_pt1 | contig 14723 bp, 4 predicted proteins | sample TergutEmb28metaG_FD_89873 | JGI IMG/M metagenome (GOLD analysis project Ga0123357, IMG submission 89873) | Embiratermes neotenicus P4 segment gut microbial communities from Petit-Saut dam, French Guiana - Emb289 P4 | ecosystem: Host-associated > Arthropoda: Insects > Digestive system > Gut ...
GCGAAACGGACGAGTCCATTTATATCGGCGGGGGTGTCAGTTCAGTCGGCTGCTGGCAGCCGAGGTGTGCGCATCAGCGGTAGTAATGCTGGATAGACCGTGTCCGATACAGTGCACGACTGCCGGCTACCCCCTCCATTCGCCTTTTCCCCCTTCACTTCTCCACCCGTGCATTTCCGTGTGCCATCACATTCCGTTTCTGCTCTACTAAAGTTTTATTATTAATGAAACAATTGCAGTGAACTTCATAACAAGGTTAATTTCTTTATTTCTTAGGCAACTAGCAAGCAAGAGAAATGTACCTGAAATGGAATTTATGTTATCAAGATCCTACTACTAATGGGCAACACTGGCATTCATTATTAATCTTTAAGGTATAAAAATATAAACCAAATAACAGTCCACACATTCAACCAAATCACATAACCATGACAACCACACCTCCATGGTCATAACAGTACATGTTTCCCCACACAGGGAATTCTGCATAAGACAGTTCAGAACTATGAATATGAATACTGTATTAAACAAAGAGTCTGTACAATACCCCATTGTAGCCAGCAATATTGCTGAAGTACCGCAGCTGGCAGACACGTGACTCCAACTGCTGTTCTGCATCCATTGGCTTCTTCCTCAACCTGCAATGTATGTATGTGTCCCACTGTACAGGGAGGTCTGTGCAGCAGCAGCACCAAATTTGTGATCTGTCTGCATGCTGTTATACAACTAGGCTAATGCAAAGGTGTAAAAAATGTGTCCTACAGCAATTTTCAGATATTATAATATTTACTCCTTAATATATGTGTCACTATTTGCAAACAAAGGAAACATGCAATACCACATTTTTATCCCAACAGTTTGACTTTTACCACAAATTACTGTTTAAATAGATATGAATATAAGAAATCCATAATGTCCTCAATTTGGATTTATCAGTTCAAACAGGTATATGCTGAGATTTTCACAGTTATGAACACAAACATCTATGCTTGCTCAGCTCACAAAATATCAGCATTTGCTGATGTTGAAGGGCATGCTAGCTACTACAGAACTTTGCTCATGTGGGTCTCTGGCCATTTTAGAGCAGTCCAATCTAATTCTTAAGTAAAAATAATTGCACAACTATGAATTCCTGCTCACAGAGTTAAAAATTTCTGGTCTCCAGCATGTTCATACTATCTTACCGGGATCGCCTCTCTCGGACGAGGATGTTGTGTGCCAGCCGCCTGAACCGGAGTTTCAGGTAACCTCGAGGGTAACGGTATGCCTGGTACAGCAGCAGTTCATCATCCAGTCTCACAACCAGTAGTGGGCGGCTGCCATGATGACCCAGTGCCACCATCAGGATCTCCCGCACCTGATTGTCATATGCTATAGGAGGAGTATTCTCACAGACCCCAACAGGTGTGGGGATGGCCCCCAAGCTGTCTACCAACACACGCAGCCCCTGTCCGAAGTTACGAACCAGGGAGCTGAGCTTGAAGTCTGGCAGTGTGTATATCTCAAGATTCCCATTGTCACGCGTCAGCAAGACCCAGTAAGTTGGCTTCACCTCCTGCATGTATTTCTGCCACCTGCCAGATATTGAATGATGTGAAATAAGATTCAGATGAATTGTAACTGATACTGAACACACCTAATTAAGAAAAGTAAAGTGGAACCTAAAAGCAACATAACCACATTAGCACCTCTTAGTAATGGGCCAAGAGTAACATCCTCGAAGCCCATAATTATATTTATACAACTGAAAGTCACAAAATCAAGTATATGCAGCCTGAGCGAATATATCACAGTGCCACTGATCAGCTAGTTTCAGACAACTGAGAATGAATACATAGTGAAAAGTGATACAAACAACTCACCATGGCATCTCACCATCCACCAAAGCTGCTGTACTGATGCTTGGTTCTGAGATTACAGGTGGTTCAAAAAGTGGGACTTCTGTTTCTCCATAAAGCATTTCATCTTCATCGTCAACCTCCCTGAACAAAAACAATGGGACATATTGGTGACTGCAGCTGTTAGAATACAATTCCTACCTGAGCTACTTCATTCAAAACTGGAAGGCACACCTCGGTTTTCAGATATGTACCTTGGCACTTCATGCCTTCTAGCCTGATCACTACATGTGAACATTAAAACAAGGAAGGCAAATATTAGAGATATAATTTCAGCAATGTCAAAGTCCCCAAAACCCATGAGAAAAGGAATAATCGTAAATGTAACGCTATTGTCTCTTTGCTTCAACATCATGAGATTAATATGTGGGAGTAGCGATCAAGCTCCACTCTCCCATAACAGATACAGACTCCAGTTGAAACGTGATGGCACATGGTGATGCAAAGGAGGGGAAGTGAAGGGGAAACTGGTGAATGGAGTGGGTAGACAGTACTCTTCACACTACCTCGGAACATGGTGTATCCAGCATTACTACCATTACTATCGCTGATGCGCACACCTCGGCTGCCAGTAGTCAACTGAACTGACACCCCTGCCAATTTAAATGGACTCATCTGTTTCACCAAAAAACGAAATCTGGTTTCTGCGTGTGTGCCATCACATTTTAAATGCAGTCTACTATATGGAGGTCATTGGTCAACTTATGCTGCAGCAGGCATGGTAGTAAGGCCAATGGTATCCTCAAAATGGAAGACTTGGTGGGTCCCGGCACTGGGCTGGGTGTGGTGGGAATGATAAAATTCCTTTCCATGACAGGAATTGAATCCCAGTCATCCAGTCCACATTACTAACTCAGCCTAAAAATGGTGTTGATACAACAACACACATATTAAAATTGAATTTAATATTATTATGAACAAACAAGTACAACAGTAAGTCAAGAGAGTTTGCGAAATCTTATTTTAAACAAATTTTTCAAATGGCTGCTGTCGCAAACTGTGGCAAAAAGAAAATCACATCCTGATAAGGATCAAATACAATGGCATATGATGGCTTACAATAAGGATTTAAATGACCTGAGTTTAAGCAACACAGAAATTTACTGCACTTTTAAGACACATTAAAAATATCTGTTTTATTTCCCACAAAATACCATTTATTTCATAATTTTATCTTTTTCTGTTCACATAATATTCACTTTTCCATAAAACACACTGTAAAATGTAAATACTATCCCAGTCACTGACAGGTTATGCTGAAACATGCAGCCCTGCTATAAAACAAAAACACTTTCTTTTAATAGAGTTGTGTTAGACTGACATGCCACTGTATATGATCCTTATATTAGAAATGTAATGGGATGTCTCACATAAAGATTGTTCCTAAGATATGACAGTGTATAAACGAGAAAGAAGTTGGGGCTTGATTCACAACTTACTCATTGTGACATAATAAATGTCACTGTAATAAAGGCACTTAAAATTAGAAGTAGTATATATAAATAATGACTGTCAAAGTGATTAACAAAATAACACTAAAATGAAACTGCAAATGAACTAGATGTTACTTTTCATGAACACAACACTAAATTATTCTGTTATAACCTACTTATCACGCAGTTATGAGTACATGATGGTTAACATTCCTGCATACCTCCTCAAATTATCTTCTGACTTCGTGTCCTTATTGGATTTAACCTCCACTTCGTCTTCCGGGAGGCTGGTGGAGAACAGTCCGCTCACATCCCGGTAAGCACACAATGTAAGTATGTATGGCCTCTACAAAAAACATCATACAAAGGAGGTGCTAAATAAAATGAAACCGAACATCTACTGCTGGTTAATGTATTGTGAATGTATACAAATTTGTCAAAACTGATGACAGCATAGTCCTCTTACTACCAACTTTAACTAACAATGTGCAAGCACAGATACTTTTGAATCTGAAAAATCAAACTTCATGAATCTGAAGCTTCCATGTAACACATCACACTTTATTACTTACTAGAGAAAGTGTGGGTCGTGTGACACTTAGTCTGCCCTGTCCACGGCTCTCTCTCAGTGTTAGCAGGATCACCTGGCCATCCTCACTAAGGATCACCACATGTGGGTCTGCAGATGAGGCATGCACAATGGGGGATCCCAGATCCAGAGGTATGTGCTGTACCTGATCCAAACCCTGCAGCAATCGCACACCCATCTGTGACACCTGCACACCAGAAAACAAGAACCCTTTAGAACTGCCATGCACCGTTCCCAGCCAGATCAATAATACAATCTATTTTGGAAGATAAAGGCAAAACCAAAGAATGTGGAAAAATAGCAACTCCTTTAAGGCTTCAAAATTAAACACTATGTCTAATTGCTAATCTGATTTCAGTGCTGCAATATACCTGGTGCTGGGAATTAATAATCATGGAAGCAAAAGCTGAAAGTACAAATTACATCTATGAACACTGATTCTTATGGGAAAAGTTCCCTTGGATAGTGCTGCTTCAATTAGCATTCAGTTTTTCTGGAACCAATTGAAAAAATTAAGTGAAAGACACCCCTACTGATAATTTCTACGTGGTACATCATACACGTGATAGAGTGAATCAACCCAACATGGCATCATGTCTGTATACCACTGAACAAATATGTGGAATATAACAATGTCACAGTCACAACTGCATTTAAATGAGGGTATTACTGTTGTTGGTGCACTTACCACTTGCCAGTTTCAAACTCTTAAAATAAGACAATCTTACTGCATAAGAGCACCATATCACATGTACCACTTGATAATAAGGCCTGCATACTATGCTGTTAAAACTCAGTGACTGACACACACAATGCTAATGTCTTCAGGTAAAAAATGAGTTTTTCAAGCACAAGTGGGGGGTGGAAGTGGGTGGGATGAAATATTGCTTTGCATGCACCCTCACCCACAAAGTTCACCCAGTGCTGCAGTGTTCATTGCCTCTATGTTCACCTCTATTCCCTAGCAATCCTCCTGACAAAGAAGTCCATTTTCGTTCCATCCCCTCTAGTGTGGGACTTGGTGTGTGCATCTTGTCTACCAGGGTAAACAGAGGTCTATATTTTCTTCTTTGGGAAAAGAAGGCATGTAAATTAGGCTCCTATTACAACTCAACAGCACGCAGTATATGGCATTGATGAGTTAGATGATAGCACCATCCCAAAACATTCCACAATGAGGAAGGAACAGAAAATATCACAAGTGTTAAGAACCAGCCCATCTGTGTGTGTTTCTCTTTATTTCTCTTAAATTCTCTGATAAATAAGAAAGAATGTAATGACTCTGACATAGGGTGAGGGATGGTGCAATAAATGGTAGCGCTATGCCTGTATGTAGACATGGTTGTATTTCACTTCTCAGCTTCTATGGGATAAACACTAATGCCAGTGGGATTACCTGCTGAGGTTATGAAAATCCCCAATGTTAATCTTGCCTTCCACCACTTCTGCGTACTACATAACCTTAAGAAAGTGAGACTGCAGCTAGCATGTGGATCCAGATCTGCACCAACAGCAGATAAATATAGACAAGGCCTTTCAAATTACTCACAAAATCAGAAAAGCTGACAAACACTTGCTATTACCAAACAAATTTACTACATACATAAATTTACGGTGCACCGTTGTACTGGACTTCTCATTATAAGCCATACTCATAATATGACTTAACGATGTTTTCCACCTGCTACAGGAGTATCCAAACTCACTTTGCCATGGTTCTGGTCAGCTCACAGCACCAACCAACCAACCAGATCTCTGGTAATTGCACCTGAATCTTTAACACTGCTAATACTGAACTCCACTGCTAGACACTATCCTGTGCCACTTCCATCCACCTTGGATCCTGAAAGCCTGCATCTGTAACTTCCAGCTTGCTGTATGCCTCTCATTTCTTTGTCAGTATTCTAGTTGGTAGCCCACCACCAAAAATGCAAATGAGCTTCATGACTTCCTTTTCCTTTCACAGCCTTGATGACTGCATTACACCAACACTACTATGTGAGGTATATGAATTCCCCCTAAACTGCCCAATTAACTTTCCTCATCCCAGGACCAAATATTTTGCTCCGTACTTTGTTTAAAAATGCCTGCATTCAAAATCATACTGTCAATTACCATGCAGAATAACTGAGGAAGCAATGCATCTGACTTGTGTTTGCAATGTATCAGGGCACTGGCTATCCCAACAATCTTCCACAGTACTTCTCAACCATTATTCAAAATTATACTGCCACTTACCAAGCAGCTCGTGGTAATAATCCATCTACCTTGTATTTGGGAGATGTGGTACAGACTACTCAGAGGTCTGCAAAATTATTCTCAGTCTGTCCTTACAGGTGACTTGACATAATTCTGCCGTATGCCAGGTGCTGATGTTTGTGACCAATATCTGGTCTGCCCATCCAGGTGCATGGTGTAATGAAACCTCAAATTTGTTCACCCAAGTCTGTACAATCTCATCTTCTCATTTCAACTTACGCTGACCAACTGAAACTGGTACAGTATCATTACTGGATTCAAAACTGAACAACCCACAGCACTTTCAGTGGCACAACTAAGTCCCCTACACACCCTGTGGCACAGAGGGGCCTCCCAGATGTACAGAATACTTAACCTTGTTGTGCATTCCTTTTGATTGGATTCCAGTGTTCTGACAAAAGGCAGTCTTCACAATCCCTGGTATGAGAGCTGGGAGTAGGAAGGTAGAAATTACAGACAGGTCCATAATTATTAAGTTGTGGAGGAGTTTCTGACCAGTTACCTACACCAATGATTCCTTGTTAGACACCAACTAGTGAAGGTACTGACTATGAGGTAGTTTCAGTCTCGACATTCGCTGGGATTTTTCTCTTTGCCACCATATCAAAAATAGCTATGGGACTGTCCAGTGTTCTAATAATGGCTATCATAAGCACATTTGTCGGTGGTCAAGCAAGTGCAGCATGAGAATCTCATCTGATACCAAGGTCAAGAATATGTCACTTCTTCCCAGTGCGTCCCTATACAATTTCAATAAGTGGTGATTAGACATACGAATATCATTAAATTTAAACTACGTGGCCAAAGCACTGTCAATAAATGATAAGAGCAGTATGGGCTTTCTGCCTGCAGTTAACAGAATATGTATTTATTCCTGCGGCTCACCTGAATGATGTACTTGTTGTAGCCAAGGTTGCCTGCATACACAGTAGGGCCCTGTGTGCTAAAGCCAGAGTTATCTACCTCATTGATCTCGAGGCCAGTCTGCAAAACCTATGATGGCACAAAAGAGTTCAGCAGATACATATAACACCAAGATCTGATAACAATATCATACAAATCAATCACAGGTCAAGCAGGGACATTCCCTGTTTCATATTTGGAAAGCCCCAGATTCAAATATCAGCTTGGAGACCAGCTATCCTAAGGTCTTTTGTGGTGTCAACAGACTCTATAGGCAAATGGTAGGAAAGTAGCTCAAATGAGAACCTTCCTTTCATAGTCTCTCCATTTCATTAACCACTAACTTCACAACATTCAACACTTTATAACCTGAGCTAATGAAAAGTGTTGTTAAACAAATCATCCACAAATACAGTACCACAGAAACCTGCAGCAATCAAACAACACAGAGAATGCCCTTACATTAAAGAGTAAAACCCTGAATTTACATTCCTACAGTTTAGGTTTTCTGTGTTTTTATACTCCCTTTGTATGGTTTCAGGCAACTGCTCATAAAGACATATCCTGTATTTTATACAATTTTCAGGTAGTCCACACAAAAATGTAAAATCAGTGCTGCACAAATCCCTGGTGTCAGATCATCCTGGTGACTAAATATGAACTGTTGTGCATAATATTTGTGTGTCCTCAGGATGGAACTTGCTTTTTGTCACCCATCTGGTGCCTAAATTTTTGACATGGCTCCTAGATTTTTGGAAAATCTGTGCAGTCCTCCATTATATAGAACACTTAAAAATTATAATTTCAGGATAATACAGACAGAATGACATAAAAAGAAAATATAAAGTTTTTTTCTCATCTTAAGGACAGTTTTCCATGCAGGATTTCCATACAGTAACTTCACACCAGTTGCTCTAAGGTCTTGCCATATTTCTCGTTGATATGCTGTGGTGCAGGTGAAAATAAAACACAAGCTTCTGTATTTTATTTTGAGGTCATAAAAATGTGGTCTTTATATACGATGTAGACAGGTGTTTGGAAGATTCACTGCTCTGGAATATGCCATGTCTACAAGGCAAATAGTTACCAATGTTTGGAAGAACTGTAGTGCCCATCTTCAGGGTCAAACAGTCCAAGAAGAGACACCACTCTTCTTAACCCTTCGAAAGGTCAGTAAATCTTTACCTGCTGACGTGGCATAACATTCCAGAGGACTTGAATCCTGAGCAACAGTGCTGTGAGAACCTCAAACCTCACAGAAAATGTTCACATATGCAGCACATGACTGCACAAAATACATCATCTGACATGCCAGGTACACAAGAGATAAACTGTATTGTCACGTTACTCCCACACCCACACCACTTACTTTACAGATCAGTCATGCTGTACTCTAAAAGTGGTAGATATTAAAAATGCAGGCAGCTGGCAGATTTGCTCATTGTGGCTTCATTACTTGTATTACATTCTAATTACATGGGTGGGAGAAAACAACAAGAATGAGGACTGTACTTTTTGATATATCATACTGACAATGTAACTATGATGGATACCATTTATTGTAAAAAGGAAACATTTTTGTATGGGTTAAAAAAACCACTTCAGCAAAGTTATCAGAGCCTCTACACCAACCTGATAGACAGACACCTAAGACACCTATTTGTGTGTGTGTTTTGAGGGTATGGTGGATGAGGATGTGGAGGAAGGAAGAGAAAATGAGATATTAATGAGCTTTTAATTCTATTTGAAAATGTGTCTTTGAACCAATATATGTCAATACTACTTTTCAGAGTATAATATTGTTGTTTTATTCAGGTCAGGACAATTACGTCATATAACAATGACAAAAAAGGCAATTCCCATTTGTTTCAATGTCCTCTACAGGCATTAAAGTTTTCAGGAAGTGTTCAGCAGAGCCTGATGAGCTATTTAATCTTCACAAACAGCCTGGAATTCTGTTGTCGGATACATAACTTACCATGGTGGAATCCTGCTGACTGAGGATCATGAAGGCATGTGTATACTCTTGTTCTCCTTTGTTTGGATCCTCAACTGAATCCTTCATTCCAATCACTGTCCACATGTCCACACACCCTGGTAACTCAAATGTTGTCACCACCTGCAGTAAAACAATCTTCATTCAGAAAATGACATGAACACAGAAAATTCTCTTTAATGTTTCTGAAAGTAAAAAAGCAAATCTAAGTACCAAACTGAGGAATATTGTAGATGGAAACAACTAAACACTAACATAATGAGCCTAGGATCACAGAAGATGAACTGTGAGTTAACTTATGAATGTCACTGAGCCATTCTTCATGAAACTCATCCTTGCTTGACAGGTTTTGGATAAATTCTCATACAAAACTTCCTAAATATCTGACAAAGAGTAGAGTCACTCATCCTAGGTCACGGATGGATGGATTGATGTGGTCTCCAGACAAGGTGCTCTTCTGTCTTACTTGATAAAGAACTCTTAAAATGAAATATGAAACATGAAGGCAATTCCAGTGATCACATACCTTCAACTAACAAAAGAAATCACCTTGATTAAATCAACTTAGTTACAAAGTAACTGACAATACACGTCTGTGTCAAACCTGCTATTTGATCCTTTACATACTTTCTAAGAAATACAAGATTTTTACAAATAGTAGTTGTTTCCTCATTGGCTTTTGGAATTCTATATGCTTATGCACAAAAGGAATAAAGTTAATACAAAACTCATATAATTTATACATTTCATGTGAGATGTTTTCTGATGGTCTGTTGAAAAACTCAGTCTCAAGTGAATACTATATTCTATTGCAGGGCAAAGCACAGCAATGGTTTCTGTGAAAACTAAAATTGTAACTTCAATGTCACCTTCAGCAGAGCTAAAATAATTCAAGTAGACATATTCATACCTGTGGCCTCACTGAACACTGTAGAACACACAAGGCCCCATTCTTCCCATACCCAGATGTGGTAAAGAGCTCAATATCTGGATCCTGCATGCTGGAGAATTCTTCAGACAAGAATGCAGGTTCTCCCATTGAGATGTTGCCACAAGGCCCAATGTTCAGCAGACTATCACAAACCTGCAAAATATTGCTACTTTAGAAGGTTCAGTGTTTCATGAAATTGACGTGGTTCAAGTCTAAACATTCATAAGGGAAAAATTAGCAAAATTCTCTCTGAATACTTTGGTTAGATTTCATATCTTGCCGCACACTTTGCTTGGTTCAGAATAAGACTCTGTATCCCACTGTTATTTTGTCCGTATGGTAAAATGCTGTTCAACATAGAGGTACACATTTTTTTTTTCTTCTGTTACTTTCATTAAACATATGTCACACAAAGGTATGATACATATGCACACAGACCATACCTCAAACACATACGAAGCAATCTGAACTGAGGTCTGAGCCTCACTTCCATAAACTTCCAGTTCATCAAGGTCACGGATATCAGCAACATCTGATGCCATCCAGTCTCCTACAACCACAGTAAAACAACAAATTACATTTAGAACATGGGAAAAGCTTAAAAACAATAACTAATTACAGATTCCAAAAACCCAACAACAAGAATTAGGCATTTAAATAGGACAAAGTAAAAAAAAAGGAGATGGAAGCAAGAAGGCCATGTGCACTTTCTGGGATGCAGACTAATTAGGTAAGGTAGTTACAATATCAAAGGCACTTGAGAAACATACAAAAATATGGAAGCATAAATGATGTACTGGAGATCTCAGAAATTACACATGAAGCATTAATTTTAGATGTGTATGCAAAATCCATGCCTATAAATGTCATTATGTATGGGAATGAGTGGAACAAGGACACAGCAAACACAAACATCCTTTGATTTACCAGTCAAAAACAACATTGACAGCAACACAGAGGACCTACAATACAGTCATGTGAAAGAGTCACTGGATACCAACCACAGAAGGAGAGACTACAATGTACTATGCCACAACCTACATCAACTTCATCAAAGCACAGTGGCATCTCTGTGACATTACAGTTTGCAGGTAGACATAACAACATTGGTAGAGTCCAAATATACTTGACAGCAGTCCAGATCATGGAACCAACCTGCCTGACAGCATTCAGTGTTATGATAATATATATGTCTTCTTAACAACTGTGTAGGTAATTTAGTTCACAAGGAAGAGCGCGACACAACTAAGTGCATAAATGTATGTCTATCAAGGTTACACAGAAGTGAGTGAAAAGAGCAGAAAGTTACCAGAACATGCAGTTTTAAGGTTTTCATAGAAGTGTAAAAGGGGATTCTTGTGTCCTGGGATGTAATGCCTTGGCACTGTTAACATGGTTCTCACCGTTTTGAAGGGACACATCACCTGCATCCTCCAGGGTGCAAGGTCAATGAAGAACTGCCAAAGTGGCTTAAGCAGCAAGGATATATAAGGGCATAGTCTGGAACCACAGAAGTTGGATGGAAAAGAGAGCAAGCCAAAAACCAGATTAGCTGCACTGATGTAGTCTGGTGGTGGAAACTGCTCTCTGTGCTTTCTATCACCTCCTTGCATTTCATCTCAACTCCACTGTGGGTCATTGGCTGGAGATCAGCCCTCCAGTGCACATCCAATGACTGACCTTTTATGGTTGCTTCACCTACGTGTACATCTACGTTCTTTCCACACCTCCCTATTGGCATGCCATCTTTTCAATCAGTATAGTTTTAGTCAGACTTTGCCCATATACATCTCTGCCACTTAAGCTGTTTTGGCATTTCTTCACAACCCTTAAACACTTGAGGATGAAGGTGACCTCCTTTGAAGCATCATCACTTAACAAGTAACACATCCCAGACAACCACAATCTATGGTTTCCAGAACATCTTAATGATATGGCCTTACAATAATGTAAAAATAATCTTACCAACTTAATGGTAAGGCCTTTTAATAATGTAAAACCATCTTCCCACTTAGCAATTTTAATCTTGTTTAACTGTACATTTCAAGTCTTAACAGATGATAAGTACATAATCAAAGAGTGTTGATCTAATATGTGCAACACAGTATGTCACTTATAATACTTTCAGTACAAAAACACACATTTCAAGGTAAAATAAATGAAAAACTTCGTGAAATCAAAACTGGTGATTATCCATTACGACTGCTCATAGTCATGCAGTATGACAGAACTACTAATTATACTGCAGTGTTTCTATCTAAAGATCTTGACTAATGCCATAATTGAAGACAATTCCAGCACAAGACCTAGTCAGCTGAGCCAGGTAGATCACCTGCTTTGCTAGAGTTTAGTGTACCTAGTGTGTCCAAGCGTTTCTTCTTAGATGGCTGGTCAGACTTAGGAGCATATGATTTCTCCTCCAGTGTAAGCACCGTGCTCTGCTCCTTCTCTGTGAATCTGAGCAGCAGTGAGTTGCCCAGCCTGGATCCAAGAAACAGGTAATTTTCCTCACACACACAAGTCTACAATAAATAGTGATACAGTGGTTAGAAAACCATATCTGATGGCCATACGTAAGGTTGATAAAAAGCACACACAACAAGCTCAACTGGCATTACAAAGCCAGATCTTACTAATAAGAAGTGATGGTATAATACATACGCATGTAGTCAACACACTGGCAGCTGCTTTCTCAAAGTGGAAATTGCGGACACTACGCATGCTGTCAGCATACAGTGTGAGTACGTACAACTCACCCCCCTTCAGAGAAATCACAAGCCGATCATATGAGATGAAAGATGCCTGAGCACCTTCAAGACTGAGCTTCACACCTTCCTGCACCTCTGGAAGAAGAAGAAGAAGAAAAAATACACCTAAGTTGGCGAGGGGCAAAACCGTTTTAAGATAATATTTGATGAATTAGGGACAAAAGGGCAGTCGGCAAAACTGTCAATCCAAAGACCATTTGACAGTCAAATGAATGGAAAAAAATCTTTGCATAACAAAATTAATAGCACTTCTTTATACAGAAACCTTACCAAATGACTAAAAGTATAAGACATTGGACAACTATGGTCTGTTATAGAAAATGGAAAAATGTGGGCTAAAAGCAAGTGTTTCATTCAACAGTCATCCACAGGAAAATGATCTTCAAATTGTTCATGTACAAGCAGCACCCTAATTCTTCAAAAGGATATAAGCATACAAAAAAATTGCATATCAACTTCAGTACACTGATAAAAGTAGGTATACCAGACTGATCAAAAGTAGGTATATCGGGCATAAACTATTTACATAAGAAAACTGCAAGCAATTGTTTAAAGAAACCAAAGGGAAGACTGATGCAATATTGCTCTGATAAACGAAGGAAATGCATGTACATTCCAGTTCAAACACGTCTACACCTGTATCAATACATCCAAGCCTGGTAGCTGCCAAAGTGACCTTAGAGTACTGCACATTATAATTTCTATCTCCTGACTCCAAGGCAGTTCCAGCTTGATAGCTGGAACACTGTTAGTATATTAAAAAATGCAATATACAGTCATGCATCACTTAACAACAAGGATATGTTCTGAGAAATGCATCGTTAGTCGATTTTGTCACTGGGCGAACATCATAGCATGTACTTACAGAAACCTAGATAGTATAGCCTACTACACATCAAGGCTATATGGTATAGTCTATTGATCCTAGGCTACAAACCTGTACAGCATGTTACTGTACTGAATACTGTAGACAATTGTAACATTATGGTATTATAATATCAAATTATAATATTATAATCTTATGGGACCACCGTCATATATGCAGTCCATCGTTGACCAAAACGTCTTGTGCAGTGCATGACTGTATATGTGCATACATACACTATGGCCCTGGGATCTTAGCCTCTAACAGAAATGAGTACCAGAAATATTTCCTGAAGGGGATTAAGGCAGCTGATGTATATGACTGACAACACATTCATATGCTGATTGTCTTGAAATCTGGGAGCCTCAACCTCCTAAACCCTCTGCGGGTATGTACAGGGATTGCTGTATGTATGTCTTAAAAAACTGAAGTCCTACATTTTTCACAATTCAAGGTGGAAGGCCAACTCTGATAACCTTAACAGTGATCTATATAACACCTCAAGAGACATCTCACAGGAACCAGCATTTCATTAGCATTCAAAAGGGATCTCTCATTCAATAAAGGCAAGAGTTAAGGCAATCTGTAAGCTGCATCATGTCAGAGAATCCAACTGTTCAAACTGCTACTTCCTGTTACACAGAATACAAGGAGTACATATGTAAAATCTGCCATTTTTACTTCCACTCACAGGTCTGTAAGTTCAGCAAATTTCACTGGAATCAAAATTGGCTGGGATGAAAACAGCATTTCTATGTGGGTGTATCTGACATGGACGAGCCCACAAACAGAAGGGATAGAATCACTATTACCAGAGAAAAATTGAAGAATCTCAGAAAGAAACATGATCCAGTATCACTCTGAAAGCCACGAATATCATATGAAGTCACTCAGGACTAAATCCAAAGTAGTCTAGCAAGTGGAAGGATGTGCTCGATCCTTCCACCTGCTAGATTGTAATGTGAATAAAAAATCCAACAGATGCAACAGTATGCCGATATTTATTCACTGCAAAACTACTCTACATGTTTCGGGTGTCACAGCACCCATCATCAGGAGTATCAAAAACTGTACCCGCAGC
>Ga0123357_10005961_pt1 | contig 14722 bp, 15 predicted proteins | sample TergutEmb28metaG_FD_89873 | JGI IMG/M metagenome (GOLD analysis project Ga0123357, IMG submission 89873) | Embiratermes neotenicus P4 segment gut microbial communities from Petit-Saut dam, French Guiana - Emb289 P4 | ecosystem: Host-associated > Arthropoda: Insects > Digestive system > Gut ...
CCGATACCCCCTCTAAGTGTCCAATACAGTGGAGGGCAACTCCCCCACAAGCGCTTTGAGAAAAGTGACGGTTCTGTATCGCTTTAAGAAACAGGGTTAAAAAACACCCCCTGAGTCTGGAAGTAAGTAGGGAACACTTTCTCACCCAGCGCTTAGAGGAAAAGTGACGGTTCTGTATCCTTTCGAGAAACAGACGGTCCATTACCCCCTCTGAGTGAGCTATATAGTGGGGAACACTTTCTCCCACGCGGACTTTGACAACAGAATACCCAATCATCAGGTACGTTCCTGTCCAGGAGCCGTAAGGCTCCAAGCCGTGTAAGATGGCTGCGCGATGACGCTGCCCGAAGCATCTTGTCTTCGGTCGGTTAAGCGATCACATCACCCACCTCGTAATCCGGGTTGCACCCGGAAGGCGTTGACCAGTGGCAGGCACAATGATACTCACACCGACCGGTAGCCGGAGCGTTGAAGCGGGACTTTTCCCGTGAGCCGTCGCACGCAGCCGGGGTGTCTCAGCAAGAGCTAGAGAGGTTAAAGCCCTGTGGAGCCTAGAGCAATAGGCCGCCTGTTGATTCCCAGAGCCCTGGGATGTCGAGGACAAATAAGGGCATCAGGTACAGGAGCATTCAGTTTCTCGTACCAATTATTGAAGCAACAAAGCCGGACGGCAGTTTGGAACGCTTGCTTCTACTAATCACTACTGATGTATTAGCAACTCCTCTGTTCGCGTATCTGCCGTCCGCGCTACATACCAGAGGAGGTGTGAGTAAATGGTCAATACCGACTACAAGCTAGAAAACAATGCTGAAATGCCCGTCGAGAAATACACCTACATCGTGAACTCATACTTTCTGGTAGCAGGGAGTCGCGATGCAGGTCAGAAAATGGAGGCGCTTATCGAAAAGAAAGCAATTCGCACAATTGAAAGCAGCAAGCAATGATGATACTTTCAGGCATGCAAACACCATGTGGCCACTATGCAGGGAAAGGAGGGTTGCAATGAGCAAGAATCAGAATATAGCAGCGCTCTACATGAGGCTCTCTCACGACGATGAACTTCAGGGTGAAAGCAACAGCATCACCAACCAGCGTAAGCTACTGAGAAAAGTGGCCACAGACTTAGGGTTTTCAAGAACTGCTGAGTATATCGACGACGGTATCTCAGGAACGACCTTTGATCGTCCCGGATTTCTTCGAATGGAACAAGACATCGTTGAGAGGAAAGTCAGCACTGTCATTGTGAAAGACATGTCACGCCTAGGACGTGACTATCTGAAAGTCGGTTATTACACCGACTCGTTTTTCCCCGAATACGACATTCGCTTCATCGCCGCAAATGATGGAGTGGATAGCGATAAGGGCGACAACGACTTTGTGCCGTTTCGCAATCTCATAAACGAATGGTACGCCAAAGACAGCAGCCTGAAAATCAGAGCATCGTTTAAGGTGCGAGGAATGTCAGGCGAGCCATTGGGCTTTCCGCCTTATGGCTATATGGTTGACCCCGACAACAAGAAGCGCTGGATCATCGACTATGAAGCCGCATCAGTTGTACGCCGTATCTTTGATATGACGCTTGCAGGAGTGGGAACAAACCAGATCGCTGATGCTCTTTGCTTTGATGGAGTGTTCACTCCGCTTAACTATTGGGCATCTAAAGGCATCCGTCGCCCCAACCGTCCAACCAAAGACGGAGACTGCAACTGGGTTCATTCCACCGTCGTAAAGATATTAGGTACCCGCGAATACTGCGGCGATCTGGTCAACTTCAAGACCTACTCAAAGTCCTACAAGCACAAGGCGCGTCGCAAGTCAGATCCTAAAGACCTCGTAATCTTTGAGGATGTTCATGAGCCGATTGTCAGTCGTGAGGACTGGGAGCGCGTACAGAGAATGCGGGCGAACAGACGCCAGCGCAAACCCACCAACAAGCGCAATATCTTTTCGGGGATGTTGCGCTGCGCAGACTGCGGCGCCACGCTTCGCTTTCAAGCCAAGCAGGAGAATCCCGACAATACCTACTACCTTTGTCCAAACAATAACAATACTCGGCGCACCTGTTCGTCAACACACAGCGTGAGAGCGGACTTTCTGGAGAAAGTAGTCCTGCAAGACATCCGGCGTATCACTCGCGACGCGATGATCGACGAGTACGACTTCGCTCAAAGACTTCACGATCTTGTGGTTCAAGACAGCGAACAGGCACAAGCCGCTCGCAAACAGCGCTCTCAGGCTCTCAGGCGGCGCGTAACGGAGTTGGACGCTCTGTTCAAGCGAATCTACGAAGACCGTACGCTGGGCGTTCTCAGCGAGGAACGCTATGCCAAGCTTGCAAGCGATTATGAGACTGAACAGGTTGAAATTGAAGAGAAGCTGGCAGCCATTACTCAGGAGATTGAACAACACCAGAACAAGACTGCCTCGGTTGATGAGTTCGTCAAGATCATCCGTAAGCATTCGCAGATCAGGAAGTTGACGCTTGCTCTCGTGCGCGAGTTCATTGATGAAATCCACATCCACCAAGCATCTCGCAAAGACGGTCGCATTACCCAGCAGATCGACATCTACTACAACTGCGTAGGCATGATACCCCTAAGTCAAAGGTCTTCTGACAACGTGAAACCAGTTGAGCAGACAATCAGGAAAGGCGTAGCTATCAGCTACACTCCCTTAGCTGCATGATGCTCTATTTGTTGGGAAAGACCGCTCAGGTACTTTAAGGACACTCGCTATGGAGCGGGTGACGGGACTCGAACCCGCAACTTTCAGCTTGGGAAGCTGACGCTCTACCATTGAACTACACCCGCAGTAAGCGCGCTCATTTCGCGCGCTCCTTATTATAGCGTAACAATTGCCGGAATACCTGGGAGCAAAGAGGGGCGCTCTGCTGCTGCCCTGCCGCTCCGTCACTGATAGAGCGCCGTAGCCTACAGATCGCTGTGGGCGGAGGCCTCCGCGTCAAGGCCAAGCTTTGGGAGCGCGGCCAGGCTGGCAACACAGGGGGTCGGGTCCACTGTGCTTGTAGCAAACACAGTGGACCCGACCCCCTGTGTTGCTGCGTGAGCTACCAGCGTGCGCCCGATCATCGCGGCGTTGTCGCCGCAGAGCGCAAGGGGTGGCACGTGCACCTCGACGTCATGCTCGGTCATCGCGACAGCGAGCGCTTCGCGCAGCGCCGTGTTAGCCGCCACTCCCCCGGCCAGATAGAAGGCGCGCGCGCTGGTCTCCGAGACGGCGCGCTCGGCCTTTGCCACCTGCACGTCAATAATCGCTTGTTGGAAGCTGGCGGCCAGGTCGGGCAGGTTAAGTTCGCGCCCAGCCTCTTGCTCACGCTTTATGTAGGTGATGACGGCCGTCTTAAGGCCGGACAACGAAAACGAGTAGTCGCCGCTGTGCAGGAGCGCGCGGGGAAAGTCGATCGCTGCCGGGTTACCTTCTGCGGCCAGCTTCGAGAGCGCCGGCCCGCCCGGGTAGGGCAGCCCCAGAGCCTTGGCCACCTTGTCGAAGGCTTCGCCCGTCGCGTCATCAAGCGTGCTGCCCAACACCTGGTACGTACCGGCGCTGGCGCCGGGTTGAACCGCAGGCCCGTCGGCAGCAAGCAACATCGTGTGGCCCCCGCTGACGACCAGCGCCACCAGCGGATAGTGCAGGCTGTCGCCTTCGTCGACCGTCGCGTAGAGGTGTCCTTCCAGATGGTTGACGCCATACAGCGGCACGCCTGTTGCCCAGGATAGCCCCTTTGCATAGGCCAGTCCTACGATCAGTGCCCCAATGAGCCCTGGCCGGTCCGTCACCGCCAGCGCGTCCAGCGCAGAAAAGGGGAGCGCGGTGAGCCCCGTGCCTTGCAGCACAGGTCCCGCTGCCTGGCTGGATTGCCGCGTCGCTTCACTGCGTTTCGCTCCTCGCAATGACAAAGAGGGAGGCGAGGCTGGCTCAGGCGGAAGGAGACCGAGCTGTCCCGGCGAAGGGATCGTTTCGTCTGAGTCCCGAAGAGAGACAGACGCTGGGCTCTTGCCCGCGGCTGTCGCTCTGAGCGGCTCAGGCGGAAGGAGACCGAGTCGGAGGGCTTCTTCGACGGTTGAGACGATAGCTTCGGTGTGTTTGCGTGAGGCGATCTCTGGCACCACGCCGCCAAAGCGGGCGTGGAAGGGGATCTGCGAGGCCACGACCGAGCTGCACAAGTGATCGCCTTCCAGGACCGCGGCGGCCGTCTCGTCACAGGAAGTCTCGATCGCCAGAACACGCAGAGGTCGGTCGGGACCCCAGAGGCGCGCGACTTGCGCGGTCGTCAGCAGTTCCTTGCGATAGAAGGCCGCGTCCTCACCGTCGGGGTAGTACTTCTGCCGCGAGCCAACGCGCGTAAATCCCAGCCGCTCATAGAGCTGGCGCGCGACGGTGTTGCTCCGTCTCACCTCGAGGGTAGCGGTGCAGACTCCGCGCGCTTGCGCGCGCTCCAAGCAGGCTTGCAGCAGGCGAGTCGCCAGACCAAGGCCTCGATGGTCAGGCTCGGTCACCACATCAAAGACCTGGAGCTCGTCGGCCAAGATCGCCGTCATGGCAAAGGCGACCAAGCGCCGCGTGCCATCTGCCTCGCGTGCAAACGCGCCGTAGAGGAGGCGTCCCGGCGCCTTGAATTCCGAGCTGATGAGCCCTGACGTCCACAGCCCCCCGGCAAAGTCGGCGTCCAGGCGTGCCATCGCCGCCGTATCAGGCGGCAGCAGCGGGCGGATACTCAGAGACGGGGCCTGCGACGCATCATCTGCAGGGGCCTCAAGCGTGCGCTGCGAGCGCTGCGCCTCGGATTCTTCCGCATCAGAGTAGCGCGTGTAGATGGGCAGCACTGCCGCCACATCTCCCGTGTCGCGCTCGTAGCCAGAAGCCAGCCAGGCCTGGGCCAGGCCGATGCCCAGCGGCGGCGTTGCCACCGGCGTCAGCTCCAGACCTGCCGTGCTGGCTGTCTCCAGGAAAAGCGACTCGTACTTAGCCAGCCCGTCGCCTGCCAGCAGCAGCGGCTCGCCCTGATGCGACTGCAAGTGCGCTACAAAGTCTGCGGCAGCCGCCTCCGGAGTCGTCACATAATCGGGGCGCAGGCGGCGCAACACGCGGCCTTCGCTCAGCTCGAACAGCGCCGGATAGACCTCCTTGCGCATGGCGTCAAGCGCCACCGCCAGCTGGATGGGGCGACCTGACTGCGCCAGCGCCGGAAGATCAAGCTGCTCCAGTGAAGGGGTCCTTTCATCTAAGTCCCGAAGGTCGCTGCGCGCTGGGCTCTCGGAGAGCTCGCACAGCTCACCCCTGCTCCGCTGAGAACGCTCCGCCGGAGCGTTCTCCGGGCGCTCCGCAGCCGCGCGGGATGCTCTGAGCTCCTCAGATGAAAGGAGACCGAGCTGGAGCGCGAGGGACCAGGCGATGGCGTCTGTTGTGCTCACGCCGTAGAGCGGGACGCCCAGGCCCTGCGCCAGGCCTTTTGCCGTCGCCACACCGATGCGCACGCCCGTAAACGAACCTGGTCCGCGCCCGACGATGATCGCCGCAAGCTGTTCGCGGCTGACGTCTTGCTCCTGCAGGAGAGCGTCGATCGTTGGCAGCAGAAGCTGGTTGGCCTCGCGCGGCGCGGTGATGCTGCGCTCGCAGACCGGAATAAGTTCGCTGCCATCCGGGGTAAAGCGCGCCAGACCGACCTCGACGGTCGCACCCGACGTGTCGCAGGCCAGGACAACGCGCACATCCGGCGCAATCGGAGCGGGCGCGTACCCTGCAGCGTCCCTGCCCCTAGTCTGCGACATAATCACGCGCCCGTTCTGTCACCAGCGCAACGCGCAAGTCACCAAGCAGCGTGTCTCCGCGCGCGTCGAGCGCGCGCAGGCGCAGCTCGCGCTCGTCACCGGACAGCAGAGCGATCTCGATGACCGCCGTGGCCAAGCGCTCGACCGCAGCAAAACGGTCGCCCCACTCGACCACCGTCACACCGCCCGCCTCCGCCGTACCAAAAAAGTCGAGTTGCTCCAGTTGGTCTTCGTCATCGAGGCGGTACAAGTCAAAGTGATAAAGGGGCAGCCGTCCGCTCTCATAGACCAGCTCAAGGTTGAAGGTCGGGCTGGTCACGGGACCTGCGACGCCCAGGCCCGCCGCAAGCCCCTGCGTCAGGTGGGTCTTGCCCGCGCCCAGATCTCCCGTCAGCACGATCACGTCATTGGGCGCCAGAAGCGACGCCAGCACCTGACCGATGCGCGCCGTATCGACAACGCGGGCGCTGCGCAGCGTATAGGCACAGCGCTCAGACATCCAGGCGCTCCTGGGTCTCCCCCGGCTCTGCGCTCACATCAGGGAGCGCCGTCGCATGAAGCTGCTCTATGATATGAGCCACCAATGACGACTGGGGTTGCGATGATGACGGGGGCTGCGGTTGCGACTGCGACGCGCCAAGAGTGTCGCGCCCTACAGGAGTATTGCTCTCTGCTCTCGACTGCTCCGGTGACGGGGACCCCGCTGCCGCCCCTGCCGGAGCCGCCACTGCCGGAGCCTGCACCGCCACCGACCGGGGCGTCTCCAAAAGCTCGGTCGGGAAGTTCGGGGGCTCATCGGGGTGGTTTACCAGTGCGTCAAGAATCGGAGCGGCCGCAAAGAAGGGCTCGCGCTTCAGGATGTCATAGATGGTCGCCGCGGGATGATACAGAGGCAGGACCCGGTAGCCGTGGCGCTCGAATACCCGGCCTTGCAGGCCAGAGATACCGGCGGTCGTCTGCAGGATCAGCCGCGTCGCAAACGCGCCGAGCGTCACAATAACGCGCGGGCGCAGCAGCCGCAGTTGACGGTTCAGGTAGCCGCGGCAGGCGACGATCTCTGCGTCCAGCGGGTCGCGATTACCCGGCGGGCGGCATTTCACAATATTGGTGATATAGATGTCCGCGCGTGTGATGTGCGCATGAGCCAGGAGCTCGTCAAGCAAGTGCCCGGCCGCTCCGATAAAGGGGCGACCGCCCTCGTCCTCCTTGCGCCCCGGCGCCTCGCCAATAAACACCACGCGCGCGGTCGGCGAGCCGTCGCCCCAGACGACCTGCGTACGCCCCGCGGCCAGATCGCAGAGCCGGCAATCCGCCGCCTGCGCTCCCAGTTGTTCTATTTCAGGAAGTTGTTCGTCCATAGTTCGCACCGTTTTCTATTGTAAGTGCTTTGACGGCAGGGTGTTGATGTACGCGCTAACAGAGTACTATAGATACAACAGGCGAAAGCAAGAGCCGGACGATCGGGGCAGGCGAACGTGACGGGCGAGAACAAAGATATCCCCTTAGCTCACATCACTGATGAGAGAACGCTGCGGACCATCACGGACCAGAAGCTGCTCTACCGCGTCGCGCGTCACCATCATGACAAGGACTTGCGGTGCGTCGCAACAGGGATGCTGGAATCTCAGGAGCAGCTTGTCCGTATTGCACGGACCGACCGCGCCTGGCAGGTACGCGATCGGGCGGCAAGCAGGATCGCGGACAAAGAGACGCTGCGCGAGATCCTTGAGACCGACGAGGCCTGGCAAGTGCGGGAGATGGCCGACGCCCGCTTACATGACACCGATCCGCCGCCTCACGACGAAGACCATCCTATGGCCTGGCTTTGGGAGGACCCCTGGTAAGCTGAGCAACGGGAGCCCGCCGGCAGCCCACACCACGAAAAGGCCCGCGGGGAGGAACGCGCCTCCTCCCCGCTGGCCCCTAGAACCAAGGTTGCAGTCGCGGCAATGCCCGCGCTCGTCATGTCAGCGTGGCGCACAATTTCTACGAGGGCTTGCGCACGACTCAAAGCGCTGCTATTATAGGTAAGGCTTTTCGCCGTTTGGTTCAAGAAACATCTCCTACAAAAACAAAACAGACAACGTAATACTCATGATTCGCGCACTTGCTCCCTGTATTTAGTCCGCAGATTGTACCCCTACCCGGAGAGGTCTTTGCACGTTGCACCTTGAAAACCGGATGGTGTCACCGCCAGTACCGGCATAGTAACCCGGGCTGTGTGGCACGTAAAACGTTTTGTTCTACCACCACCAACCTCTAATGAGAAAGGACGTCACCATGAGCTCTGAACGTGAATACTATCTTGAGGGCGAGAACAAAACCCTGGACCCCTTTGCGGGCCTCGTCGCCGGGTTCTGCGAGCAATGCGAGGGACGCAACCACACCGGCATCTTGCGCAGGCTCAATCGGCGCATCATCGGGCAGGAAGACTTCGTCTCATCGCTGCTTGAGCAAACCATGCTCAATATCCGGCGCATACGCCTCATCGCGCAGGGAGCTGATGAGCGCACGCTCCCCCACTTAGCCCCGCTCTTTGTCATCGGGTCCACTGCTTCCGGGAAGAGCTTCGCCATCGAGACCTTCTTTAAGGAGCTTGACATTGAACTTGTCACCATCAATGCCGCTTCTCTCACCGGCTCCGGCTACTATGGCAACTCGCTTGACGACGAGCTGTCCCGCATCGCCGATCTGTTGGCTTTGCCACTTAAACCGGTAGCGATCCTGTGGGACGAATTTGACAAAATGGTCGGCGCCAGCAACTCTGACAGCAACCCGCAGAACGAGATCCTGAAGTTCCTGGAAGGCAACAGCTACCGGGGAGCTTACCAACATGACAAACGCAGGAACGAGGAAACCTACTTCACGCTCGATACCTCCCTTGTCATCAACGTCTTCGCGGGCGCCTTCAGCGGCATTGAGGACATCGTCAGGACGCGTTTGCGCAGACAGAACAATTCCATTGGATTTGGGAGCGGCCCAACTGCTCGCGCCACAAATGACCTGAGCAGAGCTGAGCTTCGCAGCCAGGTGACCCCCGCAGACCTGGAGAGCTGGGGTATGCTGAGCGAACTCTGCGGACGCCTGGGAGCGGTCCTGAGCATCCCGGCGCTGGACAAGAGATCCCTCAAGCGCATCGTCTGCAACAGCGAGAACAGCCTGCAGGAGCGCTACGGCTCCCTGCTTCCGGGACGCGCCAAGCTGGTCATCACCGACGGCGCCGCAAGCTGGCTTGCTGGCTACGCCCTGAATTCGAAGCTGGGCGCTCGCGCGCTTGACCACGAGGTGTCGGCCCTGGTCGCTCACGCGAACCTGCTGTGCTTAAGCGATCACAGCATCAACCAAGTCATCATCGATCAGCCACGGGGCGCAAACGGTCTTACCCTGGACGTCTGCGCCAGCAAGCAAGGCCTGCGTACCATGCGCCGCGTAAAGGAGGTGCATGACCGAGGCGGGTAGAGAAACGAGGCGCTGACCAAAACAGACGTTAGCATGGGAGCATCTTGCGCTTAATCTGACACAGCAAAAAGAAGTGCGGTGCTGGAGAATATGTGTATGGCATATTTCGATACTGCTTGATAATATATACAAAATAATATACATTATTATGTACATGATCGGAGGCATCTCATGAAGTTTTTCCCAGCTAGCGCATTAAGGACCGAGACTAAGGAGTTGTGGCAGGCTCTTGATCGGGATGAGGACATCATCCTCACTACAAACGGTCGCCCGCGCGCCCTGGTTATCGATATACCGGGCGGCGACCTGGAAATGAGTCTAAAGATGCTCAGCAGCGCACGAGCGATGTTAGCCTTACAGCAGATCCGTACGGCTGCCATTGCCAACGGTACTGCTGACATGAGCATGGCCTATATCGACGCCGAGATCGCAACCGCGCGGGCCGAACGACACGCTGCAGAGAAGACCAGCTAAAACCCATGAGTGCGCAAAAGCTTGTCGTTCTTGATACGAACGTCATCATCTCTGGCCTGCTGGCTGGCGGCAAGCCAACGACTCCGTCGCTCATCCTGGCTCTGGTCGCAAATGACCTGCTGACCCCCTGTTACGACGAGCGAATGATGCTCGAATATCGCGAGGTAATCGCACGACCGCGCTTGCAGATCGAACAAAGCGTGGCGGGCCTCTTCCTGCGCCATATCGAGCGCTACGGCTTGCATGTCGACGCGCTGCCTCTTGATATTGAGCTTCCCGACCCAGACGATCTATCGTTCCTCGAGGTGGCGCGCCTCTGCTTCTGCCCGCTCGTCACAGGAAACAAGAAGCACTTCCCCACTGAACCACAGGTCTTCTCTCCCGCCGAATTCTATCACTCGCTTCGTGAGCAGGGTTGACGTACGCCTGCTTGCGCAAAACTATAGAGCGCTCAACCGTTTTGTAGCTCACGGCGCAAGCCTGCGCCAGCTCTCGACATCCGTGCATCAGACATTTTTATAACCTATCTATCATATAAAAAATAATATGTTATAATCAAATATTAGTACTATCACTCTCTATTTGATTGGTTATCTTATGTATCGTATGGCACATGACTGGGAAAGCTATCTGGGACAGCAGCTTAAGGACCGCCGCCTGCGCCTGAATATAAGTCAGGACGAATTGGCGCGTCGTGCCGGTGTTGGCATCGTTACCGTCTCTCGCCTGGAGGGCGGCAAAGGTTCTTCTTTACGCTCGTTTATTAAAGTTATTCAGGTACTCGGCCAGGAAGACTGGCTTGAGCGCCTGGCGCCTGAAGCTTCTGTCAGCCCTATTCAAATACACGCCTTGGGCAAACCTCGACAACGCGCGCGTGCACGAACAACACGAGCTCAAGATCATCCGCGCGCAACCTCCGCCAAAAATACCGTCTCTCAAACCGCTCCGTTCGACCAAGGAAACCGCCATGCCTCATAAGCCGATCATCAGTATCGAGGTCCTCTGTTGGGGACATGCGGTCGGCGCACTGGTTCTCGACCCGCGCTATGGCGTGTATGCCTTCGAGTATTACGAAGACTTCCGCCGCAGTGGCTGGGAACTCTCCCCCCTGCTGGCGCCCCGGGAAACACCGGGAGCTCTGGTCTTCCCTAATTTGTCCCGTGAGACCTATTATGGGTTACCCGCCTTTATCGCCGATAGCCTGCCTGATAGTTTTGGCAACCTGCTCATAGACCGCTGGATGGCAGCGCAAGGGGTTTCGCGCCAACAGATTACCCCACTCGACCGCCTTGCCTACATGGGAAGCCGCGCCCTGGGCGCGTTGGAATTCCGTCCGGCTTTGCGTGATGGCGCTCCTGCGCCCAGCGCTTTAGAGATGGGAGCTCTTGTTGAAACAGCCCGGCGCGCTCTGCTGGTTGACCTGAAGCGAGACGTGCAAAATCCAACGGTTACCTTTGCGACGCGCCTTGGTGCAGATGACGCGGACGATGCGGCGACACAAAGCAAATTGCAGCAGCTTATTGCCATCGGCACCAGCGCAGGCGGGGCGCGAGCCAAGGCCGTTGTCGGTTACAATTCGCAGGCAGACGACTTTGTCGCTGGACAATTTGCACTACCGCCCGGCTATGACCACTGGATCATTAAGTTCGATCTCTCGCCTGCGGGTACTGAGGGCAGCGGGCCGCGCTCTGCCTATGGACGTATTGAATATGCCTACTACTTGATGGCTCTGTCCTGCGGGATCGACATCGAGCCATCCCGCCTTTACGAAGCTGCCGGACAGGCGCACTTCATGACCAAGCGCTTTGACCGCAATGCTGAAGGCGGCAAGATCCACACTCAAACTCTCTGCGCTCTGGCGGGTCTTGATTTTAACGTGCGTGATACCCATGACTACCATCAGGCCTTTATGGCCGCGCGGGAACTGGGCTTGAGTTATGGCGCTCTTGATGAATTATTCAGGCGCATGGTCTTTAATGTGGCTTTCGCCAACAACGATGACCACACCAAGAATCTCAGCTTCCTGATGACTCCCGATGGCGCCTGGACTCTTGCGCCCGCCTACGATCTGACCCACGCCTACAACCCCAACGGGCTCTGGACCAGCCGACATCTGATGGCAGTAAACGGAAAGTTTGAGCATATCGCGCGAGCCGATCTTTTGGAGCTGGCGCAACGCTACCACGTTTCGTCCCCTCAAGATTGCATCGATGCGATACTGGCGGTGGCCGCTGACTGGCCCCACTACGCAGAGCAGGCGGGCCTTGATGAACAGACAACCCTGCGCATCGCGGCAGATATCGAACAATGCACCCAGCTTTTGCAGTGATAATGTCGCAACTTACGCGCCAGGGGGCCCCACGGCGCACCACACAATCAGAGGAGGCGCACCCGATGACCAACAGCAAAAACCAGTCCCTCATCCACGTAACTGACGAAGAAACACTCCGGGCGATCACCGACCAAACGCTGCTCTACCGCATCGCGCGGCGACATCGCAACGCAGAGTTTCGTCGCATCGCCACCGAGATGCTGGAGTCTCAGGAGCAGCTCACCCGCCTGGCAAGTGCGCGAGATGGCCACCTCTCGCCTGAACGACACCGACCCTCCGCCCCACGACGAAGACCACCCTATGTCCTGGCTCTGGGAAGACCCCTGGTGAGCTAGAGTAGCAAGGTCTTTGCTAAAAGTAGCAAAGTCGCCGTAATTTTTAGCAAGGTCTTTGCTAAAAGTAGCAAAGACTATGCTAAAATTAGCAAGGTCTCTGCTAAAAGTAGCAAAGACAGCCCTATCAAGGAAGAAGCCATCATGTTGGAAGTCACCGTGGAACAATTGCAGGCAGTATTGACTCAGCTGCGCTCAGAGCAGAACGATAACCAATTCTATGAAGTTAAAACAGCTGCAGGCGGTATGCCTCAGTCGATTCGTGAGACCCTGTCTGCCTTTGCAAATACCCCCGATGGCGGCGTCCTTATCCTCGGCGTCAACGAAAGTTCCAACTTCAGCATTGTTGGCGTTTACGATGCGAAAGCGTGTCAACAAACCCTGGCCAACCTCGCGCGCAAAGAGTTCAGCGCACCAATCACCATAAGGACCACCGTGCTCACCCTTAGCTCGCGCCAAATAGTGTGGGCCGAGATAAGCGAATCAGACAAATCTCTCAAGCCTGTCTCGATCAAAAGTACAGGCAAGTCATACATCCGTCTCTACGACGGCGACTATGAGCTCTCCGAGCAAGAAGAGCAAATGTTTATCGCCAATCGAGGACCAAGCAATTTCGACGAGACGGCATTGCCCAACTCAAGCCGCGCCGACTTAGACGAGCAGCTCACCCAAGCATATATCGCCAACAGGAGAAGGCACTCACCCGCTCTTGATAAACTTGATGACAACGAAGTCCTGTTCAGAACCGGCGTCACCGATCGTGAAGGCAAACTGACAGTAGCAGGCGCCGTAGCTTTAGGCAAATACCCCCAGCAATTCCTCCCCAACTACTCGATCAAAGTCAGCGTGCGCAAGAAGAATCGTCCCGACTCGGTACGCGCCGTAAACGTCAATTCTATTGATGGCCCCATCCCTACGATTCTTGAAGAGGCCGTGAAATGGGTCGCCGCTAACACCAACGAGCTTATGCTTAACGCAGAAAACGGGCACGTCTACACCACCCACGAGTATCCCCTGGCCTCCGTGCGTGAGTTGATCTCTAACGCCCTTATCCACCGCGATATGAACCCCGTTTCGATGTTTCAAAACATCAGCCTGACAATCGAAGACGAACGCATGATTATCAGCAATCCGGGCGGGCTGTATGGCCTATCTGTCAAGGAGCTCGGGCGCACCGGATCAAAAACACGCAACGCACGAATCGCCGAAATCTGCCAATACGTAGTTGCCGACGACGGTCAAAACGTCCTGGAAAAACTGGGCAGCGGTATCCCAAAGATACTAGAAGAGCTGTCCCTGTTTAAGATGTCGCCACCATTTTTTATTGACGGCGGCATTTACTTCACGGTTATCCTTGAGTCAGCCGAATACCCCACGCCGATTATGTTCCAAGAAAGCCAGAAACCCGCCGGCAATCAAGGCATTATTCTGAGCAGTCTTGAGCGCGGAGCACTCTCAAAAAGCGATATCGAAGCCTTCACCGGCCTGACCCCCGCTCAAGTCCGCTACGCCCTGTCAAAGTTGATCTCCCAGGGCCGAGTGCAAAAGATTGGCAACAGGACTTCCGCAGCAACAAAGTATGAGCTGCTCTAATGGCGCCTAGCCCTCCTGTCACTGACCTGTTCACATTCTTGGAGTTATCCACAACTCCTGTTTGGTATTATTAGAGCGCTGTTGGGGGAGTTGCCTTTTTGTTTTGCGCTAGTGTTACCGCAGCGTAGATTAAATGTCGACCCATAAGTTGCGTCGAGCTCCACTTTGTTCCGCTCGACAGACACATCCCCGATACCCAACTGACAAGATCATACCCAAGTAATAATAAGAGCGTTTTACGCGGTATTATCACTTCAAGCTCCCCTCAGAATGGCCACACGCCGGCCATGTCACGTGTAGGAACATACTGTTGAGCTGTAATTGATTGCTATCCGAATAATTACTGACGCATAATTAACCAAGCAGTAGATCGATTTCTGTATCACAGTCAATCTCGTCCTCCGTGATGGCCCATATATGATACGCAGCAATATCTGCTGCAAACGTCCCGATTGGAAAAGCGGCACGTTTTATCTCTCTGCCGAAATCCAATAAAAAACTTGAGTCATGGGAATCAACAACACCTAGCAACTGCCGACCGGATTGAGTTAAGGCGTAACTGTTATATTCAAAAAATACACCGCTTTTGTTAGTAGCACACTTATTCGGCTTTATGGAAAGATACGTATCGTCCTTTATTAGCCCATAGTCATTCACTGGGAAATCTATCTGATTAGCCATTCGAATAGCACTCATCAGCCCGCAATCTTCCATCGTCTGTGCGACATCTGTCGTTATTCCAA
>Ga0123357_10005962_pt1 | contig 14722 bp, 9 predicted proteins | sample TergutEmb28metaG_FD_89873 | JGI IMG/M metagenome (GOLD analysis project Ga0123357, IMG submission 89873) | Embiratermes neotenicus P4 segment gut microbial communities from Petit-Saut dam, French Guiana - Emb289 P4 | ecosystem: Host-associated > Arthropoda: Insects > Digestive system > Gut ...
GCGGACGACATCGTCAGGCCAAGATCTGCGAACAACGCATCCGCGTCACGCTTCAGGTCATCATCAAGCCGGGTGCTGGCAATTGAACTCATATTGCAATCTCCTGTAATACGTTAGATACCAAAATGATAGCATGATGCAACAACACGCGTCTGCCAACCCAGCATCGCGCCTACGGCCTGGCATCCTGCGGCCACCCCAACTACATCGTCCTGCTGTCGTGGCGAAACCTTCTCCGTCATCCTGCGCGGAGCGAGCGCCAGCGAGCGTAGTCGCAGGATCTGCCCAAACCTCGGACGGACGTCCTTCACTGATCGGTGATGCCGAGGTCCTCCGGTTCGCCCCAGGGGTTGAGCATCGGGTTGGCCTTCGGGTTGAGCATCGGGTTGGCTTTGGGGTTCAGCATGGGATTGGCCTGCGGATTGAGCATCGGGTTCATGCGAGGATTGATCACCGGGTTCATCTGCGGGTTCAGGAACTGCGGCCGCGACGGGTCGGGTGCCCCAAACGGGCCAAATGGTGTTGTCATGATTCTCCCTTCAATCGGTAGTACTTCCAGTATGCTCTGCCCAACCCCGTGATCCTGCAAGTGCCAACTGGGGCCTGATCTGAATCGGCAGGGGTTACCGGCACCTCCAAGGTTTCGGAAACCTCTGGCAAGGGCATACGCCACCATTCTTGTCAGGTTGACAAGAATGTGTCAATGCTCGCTGAGTTGCCGAGTGACTTGTGCGTCAGTTGACTCAGGTTTTTCCTTGTCAGCGCGACATTCAGTGATGCCGTTGGGGGACAGCCTACCTGGTTTGGCGGGCCACCATGCTGATCGCCGTGGGACGTTTTCGATGAGCGACTGCATCTAGTCGGTCAGAATTACCTGCGCGTTTCCGACCGGGCGATCTGTGTGACCGAATTCTGGATGAGCTCGATCTGGGTGCCAATCCAGTGCATGTTATGCACTGTTGCGTAGGTCGCGCCGCGCCCCCAGCCAACGTCTAGGTTGAAGACCCCTGGCGTCAAGTGTCTGCGTCGGGAGTCCATGGCTGTGATCGTGACGGTGAACTCACTCGGCAGTTCCTTACCTGTGCGCTCTGCCACTGTGTCAAAGAACATCCGAACTTCCTGATTTGGCGCAAGCATCTTAATGCCGTCTGTTAAGGGCTTTGATTTCATGAAATGTAACTTAGGGATCTCCTTCGCCCTAACCATTGGTGGGGCAACATCAACATGAATGTCGAACGCAGGAGTCACGCCAATGTTCTTAATGACGAAGTCGATTATGTCTGGAGCCGCCTCGCTGCTCTCGAACTGTGCGATGACATACGGTGCAGAAGCTTCGCGGCGTATTCGACGCGCATCGCGCAACTGCACAATCGCAAACACCAACGCCGCGACGGCAACGAGCAGCGTGCCGATTGTTGCCCACCCAGTCGCATCGGCTGGCCAAAACGCGGGAAGACTAGGCATTGTGATGCCTCCACCGGTGTTCCACTGCGTTCGTGCATTCAAGGCTGGCTCGGGCGATGTCGTCCATCTGGCTCAACAACTCGGCTGGACGAGTGGTTACGTCGAGAGGATGGACTCGAATGGTGACCCTGCCATTGCGGATCACAGCGTCAGCATCGTCGGCTCCAAAGCGGGAGCCTGCATAGACGAGGTGGCCGATGTCGAGTCTGAGCACAGTGCAGTAGGCGTGCATCTGATACAAGTCGCCCACTTTCTCGTCCAGCTTGTACTTGGCGTCGTACACAGCACGTGCTTGTCCGCTGACGAGGTGAACCACATCTGGCCGGATCGGGAAGCGCTTATCCCAGGTGAGATATGTGTCGTACTGCTCACGGGTGAGGCCCGTGCTCATCGTGGCAAGAGCTTCTCGGAGCGCGGTACTGACGAAAGCCTCGAAAACGGCAGCCATGTTGACCACGAAGGAAGCCATCGTCTGCTCACCTTCGCCGGTCGTTAGGCCGATGGAGTCGAGGATCAACTCGGCTAGGCGTAATGCGGGGACATAACGCTCGTTGAGACGGTTGGGTGACCAGCCCGGCCGAGTTACTCCCGGAGTCAAACGAGTGGCGGCGCTCAGTCGGCCTTCGAGGTGTCGAAGGTTCCGGGCGATGTCACCAGGAAGGCGCTCAACTGAAGCCATCCGACGCAGCGCGGCGCGAAGGATACGGTTCTCCGGGGTGTCGATGGAGAAGTCTGAGTAACGAACCTCCAATGGAACCGGGATGCCCTGATGGCGAGTGAGCTGATCCGAAATCCTGATCCGGCCCCGCACCACCGGCAAACGTTCATCCTTGGTGACGTAGCCGCGCAAGACACCTCGCTCCAAAGCTCGCTCGGTGAGCCGGATCAGGGTCTCCCCGACGGCGGGCCACAAGTCATCATCAGCCAAGCCATCGAACTCTGATGGGCTGAAACCTTGGTCTTGAGCGTAGGCCAGCATGAACAGGAGGGATGAAAACCGGGCCTTTGGTTTGACCACGATGTCACGCTCGCCGATGCGAACTGCTCCGACCTTGTTCAGGCACGTGAACAGTTGCCACCCGCCCCCCAGCGCGGGTAGGGCTTGAACCAGATTCGTCTGATTCAAGGCTGCGGCTTCAGCGGCGGACAGGACGAGAGGCACACCCTCGCTCTGGTTCTCCGCTAGCGTCAGCCGTTCCATGGCTGGATCAGGCCTCTGGCGCATCCGCAGCGGGTTCTGAGGTCGAAAGCCGGGCCTTCTTGGAGGTGACAGCTTTGCGGATCGCATCCAAACCAAAGTTCGCATGAACCTGCTCACGGGTGTACGTGCCGTAGAGTTGCTCCTCCAGCAAAGGCAGGATGTCGAAACGCCAGATGCGGCTCAAACCTGCCTCGGTGGCTGCCTCGTCCCTCATTAGGTAGGACGGACCGATCTGAAACTCCCGGTGTTTGCCCGTCAACTGGCCGTTCAGTTCGTCGAGCAACGTTGCTCGGTCTGGTGTTTCGCCCACGTTGCCTGCGCCGCTTAGGAATGACGCGAGGACGCCATGCACGGGATCCTCAGATGGGTGCATCTCAATGAACGGGAAGCGCCGCCTGATCGCCGCATCCACCAGAGCGATAGATCGATCGGCCGTGTTCATCGTGCCAATCAAGTACAGGTTCTTCGGCAACGAGAACGGCTGCTCCGAGTATTGGAGCGTCACGCGGTCACCCCGGTACTCAAGCAGGTAGTACAGCTCACCGAACACTTTGGCGATGTCTGCCCGGTTGATCTCGTCAAGGATCAACACATAGGGGTTGCTGGGGTCCTCCACCGCCGCCGCCGCGATCCGGCGCAACGGCCCTGGCGACAACTCGTAGCTGACGGTGCCGTCAACCGTCACCGGACGTAAACCCTCGAAGAAGTCCTCATAGGCGTACGACGGGTGAAATTGAACCACATTGACGCGGTCCTCACCTGCGACATAACGGGCAATCTTGCGTGCCACAAAGGTCTTGCCCGTGCCTGGCGGCCCATACACGATCAGTTGACGGCGCGACTCCAACAGATCGACGTACTCATCCAGCCACTGCCTTGACGTCGTGTCCGCCATGTAGATCTCAGCGGCCTGGGCATCTGTCACCCTCGGCAACGTCATTTCCTCCAAATCGGGCATGGGCTCGTCTGCGCCGAACATGCCTTCAATGGCGTCACGCACCTGCGTCAGGTCGATGATCAGACGAGCGCTGCCGGCTGATGCCATCGCTTCTGGTGGCAACGCTTCGACTGGCACCTCTGCCTGAACCCAGTCAACCGCACGACGCAAACGGGGTACCTCCTCCGTGAATGACGGTGCACCGGTGATGCGACCAATCCAGGCACGTTCATCGTGGCGGGCAACCACCGCGTCACCTTCGCTCATGGTGGTCAAGAAGGCGTAGTAGTCCTCTGTCAGGGCGCGACGCTGCGGGTAATCGGCGTGCTCATAGTCCTCTTGCACTCGCGCCTGAACCTCTTCCCGCGCCGCGCCTGGTTGCAGCGCCCCGAGATGAGACGCTGCCAACGACACAAAACCTTCCTCAAGCCAGGAATCAACCAGGACCTGCCCGTCAGTGCCAGGCCGAACTAACCAGGCGCGAGACCCTCCGTACCGAGCGGACCAGAATGGGTCATTCAAAAACAGGTCGTAGTCTTGCGGTTGCCCAGCAAACGTGAAAGCCAGAAGGGCGTCCGGCATCGGTGCGCCGGGAACAACCTTCCAGATCGTCTTCATGTAGGTGAAGAAATACCATTCACGCGGAGGCGAAACCGGCTGCCAACTGACAATGAGTCGACGACCGTCACCTTGGTTGGCAGTTACCAGCCCAATAGCCTTGATCGCCATCACGGCCACCGCCTGTCCATGCGCATCGAACGGCAAGCCAGTCTTGCGGGTGTAGGCCGACTTAATGGCAATCCGGTCTCCGGGCAGTACCTCGCGCACGCGATCCAGGTACCGGTCGGCATACCCGTTCTCCCAGACGCCTTCAGTGATGAAGCGTTCAGTTTGATCCTGCGCACCCCAGGAGGCGCCGACGAACCAAGCGGGACGGCTATATGTGCTCATTGCGTAACACCTTTCTCAAGAAACGATGCCGCGCCGGAGTGATATGCGACATCGGTTTCGATGGAGCGCTGCATCGCGTCGTAAATGTTGAGGATGATCCGCTTAGTGCGGTATTCGCCGTTCTCGGCTTCGTCGTGTTCGCGGACGATGCGGAACGTGTCCATGATGTAATCGACATCCTCGCGAGGAATCCCATATAGGTGGAACATCGCGGCGTCAATTTCGCACCTGACTAAGAACCTGGCCTCTGAGTCCCATCGAAACACCTGCCGTCGACCCGTCAGGTGTTCTGCCATATCTGCCATCGACCAAGATGTACAGCTCATAAGCACGACCCGAGTGCATAACCAATCAGATATTGTGCGCGCGATATCCCATGGGCACGGCGCCGCGAATGTGGTAGGGATAGGCACGGGGAGCTGGCGAAGGTAAAAGTACGTTAAGTGCAATCCGGCAACCTTGACGCGCGCTGCGAAGTCAAATACAAAGGAGTTGAATACCGATAGCAAGACGGCTCGGCTCTCTCCGAAGATGAGCGGGTATGTGTGTCCTACGCCAGCCCGTGGCAATGCCGCAGAAAGTATCGTGCGCTCATTTGTTGCGCTGGTTACATCCGAAAAGCCCACCAGCCAGCCTGGGATATCATCCGGTATTACCTCTTCTCGGACCCAGTACATGGGCATAGGCTCCCGCGATGGGTCTTGTTTCTCTTCATCGGTCAGATAGCGAGGTTGGTTCTGCCGTTTTTCGGCAGTGGCGCTCTTGAATACGTCGGCATCTCGGTGGTCGTAGGCGTCGAACATCTTCGCTTCGTACAGCGGCAGCATGCGTTCTACAGCAACAGTCATGAGTGACCCTCCGCTTTCTTGTCGGCGACAATCTGCCCTCTGGCTAAACGCTCTTTTGCTTGACGCATGATGAGCTCGAGACGCTCCTCAAGTTCTCTCTTTGGCGGCAGGGTCGTCCAGTACTCCGCAACGACGATGCCGTCCTTGTGCATCTCCAAAAGCTCGACTCGTTCGCGGCTGGCCTCGGCGCACAGGATGAGGCCGATGGGGGCCTCCTCACCATCGTGTCGCTCGTATTCGTCGAGCCACTTGAGGTACAGCTTCATCTGGCCTTCGTAAGCGGCCTTGAACTTGCCAACCTTGAGTTCGACGGCAATCAACCGGTGAAGCGGGCGTGAGTAGAAGAGCAAGTCAAGATAGAAGTCATCGCCATCCAGGATGATTCTCTTTTGTCGATCGATGAATGCCCAGCCACTGCCAACCTCCAGCAGGAACGCCTGCATGTCGTGGATGATGGCTGACTCCAGGTCGTGCTCGTGAAAGCCGTCGTCAAGGCCGAGGAAGTCCAGCAAGTACGGATCGCGAAAGGTGTCCAGCGGCACGGCAGAACCGACTGCCACCTGGGAGTTGGCGATCTCGCGGCGCTCGTAGGCCTTCCGCTCGATGATGCCGCGCAAGTCTCTAACGCCTAGTCGGCCTTGAACTGCCTGCGCAGCGTAGAAGGCCCGCGCATTCTCGCTCTTCACGGGCAGCAGCGCCAGAAAGTGTGACCAGCTCAATTGTCGTGACAGCGTCACGACAATCTGCTCGTCAGGGTAAAGCTGCGCGAACTGGATCATGCGCCGCAGGTTCTTCTCCTCGTAGCTGCGTCCGCGTGTGGCCACCAATTGTCGTGACAGTGTCACGACAATCTGTCGTCCGTAGTCGGCGCGTTGTTCACGGAGGATGTCTTGATCGATTTCCCGGCCCACCCGCCAGAAGGTCACCACGTTGCCGATGTTCGCCCGGCTCGCGATGAACGCCTGCCCCAGCTCGATGATCGCTTCCACGCGGTCGAACAGCGACGAGGCGGGATCGATGGGCTCGGCCCCGAAGTCTAGCGCCATCGCGCCAACCGTGTTCATGGCGTGAGACGTCTCGGATTGCTGTCTATCTTTCACCGGCTTCACACTACGGGACGGGTCCGACAAATTGTGGGTCACTCGGCAACCTCCTCGAACGGTGAGCGGTACACTTGACGGGTGGAGATCGCCTCGGCCATTGCGTCGTAGGCGGCGAGGACCAGACGCTTGGTGCGGTACTCACCGAAGCGTTCATCATCATGACGCTTGACAATGGGGAAAGTCTCCATGATGTAGTCGACATCATCTCGATTGACGCCATAGACATGGCACATGAGAGCGTCGAGTTCAGCACGAAGAGCAGCGCGGCGTTCACCCGTGATCGACCAAGCGTTGAGTCGGTCCACTGCCGCCCCAATCCAAGAGTCCCACGGCCTGGGCAGATGCAGGCCTTTCACACTCATACGCGGTCCTGGAATAGCCAATTGCTCCATAATGAAGAAACTTAGGTTCGTGCCCCCCATTTTCTGTCGCGTCACATAATCGAGTACCAGAGACGACCACGACGCGACCAGTTGGCTCCTACTGGCCGCCTCAGCGGAGTCGAGGACTGCAAGGAAGATGCTGTCGCCCGCTCCAACCTCAGGGAGAAGTGCTCCTATGAGGGTCCGCTCGTCAGTGGCGCGGGCGACACGCCGCCAGCCCAGCAACCAAGGCGAGTCGGCTTTCCCTTCGATCTTCTTGTCGATCTCGTCTTCGTGAACCCAGTAGCGAGGCATCGGGTGTAGTCGTTGAGCCTTCTCGTCGATTGTCATCAGGCGGGTCGAGCCGTCGTCCTCGTATGTGGCCCAACGGGTGTCGTAGTGGTGGATCATCTTGGCCTCATAGAGCGGCATCAGGCGCTCCATCCGGTAATCTATTGACCAAGCTCTGTCTGTCTGTCTGTCTGTCTGTCTGTCTGTCTGTCTGTCTGTCTGTCTGTCTGTCTGTCTGTCTGTCTGTAATGAGGACGTCTGAATCGCTGGAGACCGGGCGTTCCCAGACGTTGCCGGTGAGTACCCAGGGTTCCTCTCCGGGCGCGAGATGGGCGTTCATGTCATCAATGTCCTCGCGGGTGTAGAAGAGGTGGGAGTCTGAGGTCATATTGAACAGACCTTGCATGAAGCGAATGCCCCAGGGATTGCCGTCAGGGTCACCCTCCTTGATGAGTACGGGGATGCGGCGATAAATGCCAAGGGTGATCTCGGCATCCCGGCGGGTGCGGAAGATCGGCAGTGTGCCAGTGTTTGGGTTGACGAGCATGATCTCGTCTGGCGTCATTGTGAATGCCGCGTTCTCAATGTCTCGCGGGTCGTGCAGGAAGAAAGTGAACCTCGGCCCAGCGAATTGCGCCTGGCGTCCCGTCATCGTCAACAGGCAGAACTTGAACGAGCGATGGACGCCCTGGAAGATGGGTGCTGCGTTCTCGAAGTCGTACAACGCCCGAATACGTCGGTGCTCAACCAGATCCTTGAAGAAGTACTGGGTGGTCGCGTCGGTGGCGATACCGGTTGGCACGATGACTCCAACTTGCCCAGTGGCCGCTACGACGGTGCTAAACAACTCGCAGAAGACCGAGTAAGTGTTGATGCGCCCTCGCCCGGTCAGCGGATATCGGCCAGAACCGCCTAAGTATTCCCGTGTACCATCCACCTGCCTCTTCTCGTAGTTGTATTGAGCAAAAAGGACTGGATCAGAATTCTCAAGGTCCTTGATGAGTTTCTTCCGTCTGGCCCCCTCGGCAAGAGCTATGTCTTCATCCCGTGAAGCGAAGAACTCTTGCTCTTTCAGCTCGACCAAATCCCACGGTGGATTGCCGATCACGGCGTCGAAACCGCCGGACCAGCCTTCCGGGCCGTCATCGCCCGGCTTGTCGAAAACCTCGGGGAACTCGATGTGCCAGTGGAAGAAGCGGTACTGGTTGGTGAGCCGTGTGATCTGCTGCCGGTAAACGGCCAGATTCTCGGCGAACGGAGTCTCCGCGAAACGACGGACGGTGGCAGAGGTCGGCATTGGAACGCTGCCTTCTCCGCTGGTCTTGTACCAAACGAAGGCAGCGATCCAAGCGTCGGCGTGGAGCTTCTTCCCCCGGTAGACCTCGGACTCCTCGAACTGCCGCCACCTACCAGCCTGCGCCCGGACTGCGGCCACAGAGTCTGGTGTACCGAGCAGTTCCCGATGAGCCTTCGCCAGGGAGGACGTTGATGCCTCAATGGCAAAGAGATCATCTTGCCCGCCACGTTCCCCAGCGTTACGCTTCTTTGCCGCACTGGCGATTTTCTTGTCGTCGCCTTCGAGGATAGCGAAGGCCCCGTCAGGGAGACCGCCTTCAAGGAGGGCTGGCGTCGTTCCCAACAAGGAGTTGCCCACACGGATACGAGAGTCCAGGAACCCCAACGGTTTGCCCGGTTCGACGGCTTCGAGCCATAGCGACACTTTGGCAAGTTCTGCGGCAAGCGGATTGAGGTCAACCCCGTAGACACACCGTCCAACGACGTCACGGAGGGCATGTCGGACGGCATCTGGAGTGGGTTCGTCCTCGCCCGAGCGGATGGCGGCAAGCGTCCGAGCAAGGCGACGGGCCGCCGCGACAAGGAAGTGGCCAGACCCGCAAGAGGGGTCGCAGATGGTTAGGGCGAGTAGTCGCGCTTCGGCGTCGGTTGGGTCGTTCTTGTCCTGTTTGACAGCTTGCTCGATGACTGGATCCAGAGCGGTGTCAAGTAGCGCTGAAACAAGCGACGAGGGTGTGTAGTAGGAGCCAGTGGTCTTGCGTTCGTTGCCGCTAACGGCGACAAGTTGGTAGCGGTGGTCTTCGACCATGACTCGCGGGATGAGTTCGAGCAGGGACTCATACACGCTGCCAAGTTCTTCAGCCCCGAGGTTGCGGAAGTCCACCGCTTGCAGACGCTGCCCGGACTGGAACCAGCCGAGGTCACGGATCGCAGCCAGGAGTGCATCGTTGCCGAGCCCGAGGTCGAGCAGCGGATCACTGCCTCCGTCCTCAGGGTCGAACAAGCCGCCCAGAGCGGGGACGCCGAGGGCCGGTTGGCCGTCTCCGCCAAGAGCCTTCAGGACAATGACCTGGGCCTGCCACAGGTCGCCATACGCAGCAGAGCCTTGGCGGGAGTGGGCTTGCTGGCGGAGCCGCCGAGTAGAGAAGTATGTGTCGTAGCGGGCCTTTACGTCGACCGACGCCGCCGGCTCGAGGAGCACTTCGCGGTCTTCGGCGACAAACAGGAACAGCAGTCGGTAGACAAGCCGCAGCAGGTGCCGATGGTAACCCTCTGGAGAGAGGTCGCCACTGCTCAGTGCGTCGCGGAGGGCTCCATTGGCTTGGTGAGCGAGGAAGCCAGAACCGAGGTGCTCAAGGGCGCGTTCCACGCCACCGCGCAGTTGGTCGAGTGCGCGAGTGCCCGTCTTTATGGAATCCTCACGCCACTGCTCCAACCAACACTGTGAGGGAATCAGCTCACCCTCGGAACCGGGCCGGGCTTCGAGGCGTGACTCGTGGCAAAGCTGCCACATGACCATGAACTCGCTGAACAACTCGCCGTCGAAGATGGTCTGGAGGTCGAACTCGATGTAGGCCGACCCAGCCAACGCAGTTGAGTCTCGTAACAATCGGAGCCGAAGACCGTTGGACAGCAACGCCCATAGGCGGGTTTCGTCGCGGTTGAGAAGCTCCTGGACCATGGCCTGTGGTGCGCGGGCTGCCCCTTGGACACCTGGGTTGCGTTTGTCGAGATCGACACCGGGGCCAAGCAGGTGTATTGGGACATGGTTCCACTCGTGCGAGACCTGGTACTGCTGATCGTCGATCGTGACGCCTCGGCTCGGTGGGAGCCTGCCGTAACCGAGCTCTTGGAGCAGGACGAGAAGCCACCGTTCGCGTACCATGGCGGCGCCGGTAGCTTTCATACCGTTCGGCTCCTTAGACTGAGCTTCGTTCCAGGCTTCCCAAGCGCCGACAAGGTAGGACCACGATCGGCTAACGGCGTCGGGGATCGTCTGGCGTCCAATGATATGGAATGACTCTGGACTACGCGACTCGTCCGAGCCGAGAGAGTTGTCACGGAGCAACTGAAGCAGGCTCGAGGGGACTATGCCGCCTTCAATGCGGATGGCTTGGGCGCTACTCACAGGTCACCTCCCGGCTGGTAAACGAAAGCCCCGAGGATGTCTACTGGCAACTGAGGGGTCACCTCCAGGCCCCTCAAAGTGAGGGTTCCAGCGGCGTCGCTGCCTCGGGCAGACTGCCGGACTCGGGTATGTGCTTGGCGCAACTCCTCGGCGACCTGTCGAGCTTGATCGTCCAGCAGGGCTGAACTGTTCTCTTGAAGGGACCTAAGGACGTTACCCATGAGGCCACGCACCCTGTCGGACGGCACGTTTGCAGAAGGCATTGAGGAGAGCAGGCTCTCCACCTCGTCTGACCTGAGCCAAGTGGGGTTTTTGGGGGTGCCTGTGAAAGCGATGGCCCTAGCCTCTTCAGCGATTTGAGCGCGCGTCCCATCGCGTCCCGGCAGTATGAGGTGGATGCGAAATCGGACAACGAGCAGGGTCGTCATCGTGTCCACCGCCTCGGTGGTGATAACTCCCGCCCGACGGGCGGGCCTCCAGTTGGCAAGGAGGTTGTCGTCGAGGGCTCCGTCGAGAACGAACTGGGCTAGCGCACCGACTCGCTTATCCGCACGAATCATGGCGGCGGCACCATGAGGCGCGGGCAGGTCGGGTACCCAGCGTAGAGAACCACTGGCTTGCATTGTGTCCTTCAGCCCGACAGGCAGCGACTCCATGTTGAGGATGAGTTCGTCACCTTGAGCTGTGATGTCGGCGTCCACCGCCTTGAGGGCGCTATGGACAAACGCCGCCACGTCAGCGGACCCGCCCATCCGCGAGCGAGCTTCCTCAACCTCGCGTGATACCTCGTCGGGATGGATAGCGGCTTGGGCGTAACGAGTGCGCGAAGCGCGTTCCTGCTCGGCAGCGGAGGCCCATTGGGCTGTGACAGTGAACAACTCATCGTCGAGAGTTGCCTGGGAGGCCCGCTGCCCGCGAAGCATCAGGCCTTCCATGAGCGCACTGAGCACGCGTTCGTTTGCCTCGTTGGGGACCGGGACGCTGATGCCTAGGTCTTTACGAATCTGGGCGTGTTTGCGGATGAGAACGTCCATCACGATGCCGTCAATGCCCGTGTCTTCGCCGTAGATTGTGATGGCCCGGACGATCTTGGCGATCTGGCCGAAACGGTCAACGCGGCCTTCGCGTTGCTCGTGGCGCGTGGGGTTCCAGGCGAGGTCATAATGTACCACGGCCTGAAAACCTTCTTGAAGATTGACTCCTTCGGACAGGCAGTCTGTTGCGACGAGGATGTGCCTGTCTTCTGGCCTGTCAGCGATCAGCGCGGCTACGCGAGCCGCGCGGTCTTCTGGGGCCAGTTCACCTGTTACAACCTCGATAGGCGTCTTGGGGAACACTGCCCGAAGCCTGTCGGTGACGTACTTAGCGGTCGGGATGAAGCGACAGAAGACGATAGGCGAAAAACCATCCTTGACCAGATCCTTGACTTCGGAGATGAGCTTGGCCAGCTTGGTGTCGTCGTCGGGCGTCAGGGCTTCCGCACGGTTTGCCATGTCGAACAGGAGGTTGGCTTCTTGGGTGACGGGTTCGTCGGGCATGGCGCCGGGCGCGGCATCGTCACCCTCGGTGTTGGCGTCATCTACAAGGTCGAAGATGGCCTCACGACCGATCTCGTCCACGGCGGCAGGTGTCTCGGCAGTACTGGTGTTGGCGCGGGTGCGCATGGTCGACGCAGCTGCCGCCGGTGACGAGGCGACAGATCGGAGCAGGTTGAGCGCAGACCACCAGCGCATCCGCTGTTGAGCGTGGCTGCCGGTCTTGTCTGTGACCTGGCCATGAGCGTAAGCGATGACATCGTTGAGGAGATCGGCATACTTCGGGGAGAGCCGGTACGGCGCTTCGCGAGTTTGACGGTCATCCGGGAACTGGGTGTCGACGCCGAGATAAGCACGAATGTCGCCGCGTCGCCGCTGTACGAGGTGACGGGCCAACGACATGCGACCCTGTTCGGAGTCGAGCTGCGTTGCTTTGAGGCGCGGATCGAGGAGGCCGAGCATGTTGCGAAACGCACCTTCATTGCCCGAGTGTGGCGTGGCCGTCACCAGGATGAGATGGGTCTGAGGCTTGCGTGAGAGTTCTTCGAGGAGCCGGTAGCGCTGGGTGCGAGCTCGTCCGCCAGCCCCGCCGTCATCGACGACGCATGTGTGCGCTTCGTCCACGATGATCAGGTCCGGCGCGGCGCGGAGGAAGTCGTCGCGGCGACGGTCGGCCTTAATAAAGTCGGACGAAACAATAGTAACTGGGTAGCGTTCGAAGATCGACTCACCGTACTTGAGACCACGCTGGAGCCGGTTGACGGTGGAACCGAGAACGAGTTCTGCGTCGAGGCCGAATTTGCCTCTCAGTTCCGCCTGCCACTGCTCAGCCAGTGATGGTGGACAGAGCACGGTCAGGCGTTCTGCACTTCCCTGAGCGAGGAGTTCGCTGGCGACAAGGCCCGCTTCTATCGTCTTACCGATGCCCACATCGTCGGCGATGAGCATTCTGACAGTCTCCTGCCGGAGCGCCATCAAGAGTGGCACATACTGATACGGTCTTGGGTCGACATTGAGCGATGCCAGTGACCGGAACGGACCACCGGTAGATCGGAAACCGATGCGAAGTGCGTCTCGCAACAAGCTGGCAGAGTGGTAATCGCCCAGGTCATCTGCGGAAGGTGCGGGGAAGGTGGCAGCGGTGACGTCTTCCACGTCGGGTAGCACACCAGCGACATCCAGACCGCCCCCAGCTAGGGGCCGGAGCACAAGGAAGTCATCCTGGCTTTCGGGGAGTACCACCCAGTCTCGGCCACGGGCGGTGACCAGGGTTCCGACGTTGAAGATTGGCATCAAGCATCACTGCCAAACACGCTGGGGTGGGCTGCAACGATATCTTCGAAGGGTTGATCCGGTCGGCAGAGCATAACCTCCCAGCCGCTGAACGTTAGGGGGTCTAGGTCGATTTGGGAATCGAGTTGCTCGTCGACGAAGATGACGACGCCCCTGGCTTGGGGATATACCATGTCGACATAGATCCCTGCGATGGTCACGCCCACCTCGGACGGTTGGTTGAGTTCGTGAGCCAAAAGGTAGGCCAAGGCCTTTTCTCTGGGGCTGGCTGTGTCACCATGTGTGCTCGGCACTACAGGCAGCCTTGGTGCGCTGGGTGAGCCATCATGTGAGTCTGGGCAGGTGGAAGAGCCGAGTAGGCGGCGGAGTGTGGGGATGGCGAGCCGCCGGTCGATTAGCTCATGGCTGTTCTGGTTGCCGTATGTGAGAAGGCAGCGGTAGCAGCCGCGAACGCAGGCGTCTGGTTTGTCTTTCCCCGTGTCGGGATCGACGTGCATGATCTCCAACGCGAGTCGAGCGACTTTCTGCATGGCATCAGCTTCAGCCTCAAGACGGCGCAGCACACCTGCACCACCTTCGGCGGCTTCCACCATAAGGAAACGGCCTTGCTCGTCCGCATCGGGGAGCAGCTCCGTGGTCAACTCGGAGTCTTCGAGCTGGAACACGGCCTCGATGCCGCGTTCGATAGCGTTCATCAAGGTGATGGCTTCATCCTCACGGACTCGCCGCGTCCAACGCATGATGGCGATGTTGCGACGATCCTCAACGTAAGGAATAACCCGTTGCTTGCGGGGCACGTCATCCGCTTTGGGAGCATCATCATCGCCGTCATCGTCCAGGGCTGCCGCTCGACGATCAGTGAGCCACTCCCCGCGTACGGTATCAAGCCAGAACCCATCGCTCGTGGCAACGCGATGGCCCCGGTTGATGGAACGCAACTCGGCCGCGTCGCCGTACTGAATGTCAACAATCGCGCCGTCGTCGTCGGCAACCTCGGCATGAAGGCTGGCAGGTCGGGAGCCTCGACTTGCGAAGCGGTAAGAGGTTTCAATGCTGAAGCCAGCGCGTTGCCGTTCTTCCTCGTCGGCCCCAATCCGGTCGCGGCGACGGGTGATGACCATTTGCATCGGGAGGAGGTTCGTCATCGGGTCGCCGAGCAAGGCTCCGCAGTTCTCGCACAGGTCAACGCCGATCTCGCGGTCATGGTGGTAGCCACAAGACTCACAGACGCGCACCTGGCGCAAGGCGACGTTACTGTTCTGCTCCGCAGATTTCCCACCGGGGCGGGGCAAGTTGATGCGAACGACCTTATA
>Ga0123357_10005963_pt1 | contig 14718 bp, 10 predicted proteins | sample TergutEmb28metaG_FD_89873 | JGI IMG/M metagenome (GOLD analysis project Ga0123357, IMG submission 89873) | Embiratermes neotenicus P4 segment gut microbial communities from Petit-Saut dam, French Guiana - Emb289 P4 | ecosystem: Host-associated > Arthropoda: Insects > Digestive system > Gut ...
ATATATATATATATATATATATATGTGTGTGTGTGTGTGTATGTGTGTGTGTGTGTGTGGGTCTGGTAGCGCAGTCGGTATAGCGACTGACTATGGGCTGGACGGACCGGGATCGAATTCCGGTGGAGACGAGATTTTCCGCCAGTCCAAACCGTCCCTGGGGCCTACCCAGCCTCCTGTAAAATGAGTACCGGGTCTTTCCCGGGGGTAAAATGCGGCCGGGGCGTGCTGCTGACCACTCACCCCCTTCTACTGCAGCGGTCATGGAAGAGTAGAGCTATACCTCTACCCACTCTCTGGGCCACACCGGGCCTGTAACGGGATCACTTTACCTTTATCTTATATATATATATATATATATATATGCGTATATATAGTGTAAAGTTATAAAATTATTTAGTCATATATAACTCTCAGTTTATTAGAATTATTAGTTGTATTTCTAGCTACATGTTTCGGCTCATATAGAAATCCATCTTCAGGCTAGTCTTCAGAGTTGTTTGTATGTACAGTTGTTGGTGTTTTGAAAGTTACGAGATCTCGTATTACAAATAGTAGTTAAATATTCGTGTTAATTCTATATAAAATATATTATAAAGATAAAATTCCTATATGATATTTTACATACTGGGTATTAAAAATATTAATTAAATTGCTTTGCGTCTTGGCTGGAAGGTCTGCTGTTCATAACTGCTGGTGACGTTTTTGAGCGTGAGGTGTTCTTTGTATGGTCAATGTAGATTCGCCGTGGTGGCAGTGGCATTTGAATGTTATATCATATAAAGCACAACGGAAATGCCTCACTTACAAATTTGTCATTACAAATGGAGACCTCATTCCTTACTGTACCAACTCGAAGGCATTTCGCCCGTGGATTGCTGCGTAGTTCTGTATTTCAAACAGAATATGTAGAAAAAATAAACAACAAATTCTGTACGTAACACATGTTTTACGTAAGTAGTGCAGTTTTAGAGATAGGTAAACGAAGGGGCGCGGAACAACAGACTTTTTACTCCATGCTTTCCTTTTTTTACTAAATGTTTACCGTGATTTCGTGACTCTCCTTACTGCTCAGCACACATCATATTAATTGCTATTAAAGATAAAGGTAAAGTGATCCCACTACAAGGCAGGTGTGACCCAGAGGGTAGGTAGAGGTATAGCTCTACTCTTCCATGACCGCGGCACTAGAAGGTGGTGAGTGTTCAGCAGCACGCCCCGGCAGCACTTTACCCCCGGGAAAGACACGGTACCAATTTTACAGGAGGCGGTCACCCATCCAAGTACTAACCATGTCCAGCGTTGCTTAATTGTGGTGATCAGAGGAGAACCGGTGTTTTCAATGTGGTATGCATTAATTTTTGTACTAAGTACAAAATACAGACGGATGGACGTGGCGGTCAAGCGATTAGGACTAGCTTTCTCGTGGTGAGGTGTTTAAACAGATTTAAAACCTATCCTGGAAGTTGGCTAACCTGATTGACGACTTTGTGATATTCCTTCATTTCTCCATGAAATGCCGGAATGTTACCTTTGTTGAGGTCAGGACCGAATCTTTTCATGTTCTTTACAGTTCCTTATTAATTAATCTTCGTTTGAAGCTCTAAAGTACCTTAATTGACAACATCGATAAACAAACAAAGATCAAACGAAAACACGAGATGTATTTTAAATGAGCAATTTTTGTACGAAGTAATGGAACATCAACTGTTCATATATTTGAATTTAACTTCAGACGTTGCTTGTGTGAAGTTTTGCCTTTGACCGTCGCATGTAAAATTCCGGATCGCAAACAAACCGTTTATATATTGCGTTAGGATTTTAGCTAAAATCCTATAATGTATAGAAAATAATCTGTTATTTGAGTTTATAGATTTTCATACAATATATTTGAAATATCCTGTATGGAATTAGCCAGGGCAAATATATGTTACGTGATACATACCTAACTAACTAATTAACTAATTAACTACGTGTAGCAGAGTCCTTCCTTAGGAGCTAACAGGTCATCAGCTAGTCAAGAAATTTCTCTCATTTTCTGGAACTCGAAGGCACATGGTCGCTTACACAAGCGCCCTTCACTTGTCCCTATTCTGAACTAGATCAGTCCATTCCAGTTCATGTCCCTTGTCCCCTTCTTGAAGTTATATTTTGATAGTAAATACGTAAATAAATATGCATCATAAGTTAAGTTCAAACAGTTCCTCGTATCTGTAAGAGAGACAGAGATCTAGGTGCGGAGAAATGATGTCAATTAATAATTTGGCTAAAGCACTCAAATTTTTATTCCAAAATTATTATTATTACTTGCAGCCATAACACGTGTTATATAAACTGTGTATTTCAGCATGACAGATGATGATTATGGTCGCTTTCTCTTGCAATGAAGTAAATGTGCATTTTTTAAATTACGTGTATAAGCTTATATCACTGTAGCAATACCCGGAGGATAGAATCACGTGCGTACTTAATATCATGGTACAGTGTATGGCACTCTTGCTTGTGAAAATCTCGGTCCCGTGTCTGACTCTCCTGCTTCTGAATATCACGGCCCAGTGTCTGGCATTCATGCTGCTGAATGTCACGGACCAGTGTCTGGCACTCCTTCTGAATAACATGGCGCAATGTTTGGCACCCCTGCTTCCGAATACCACGGTCCAGTATCTGGCTCTCCTGCTTCTGAATATCACGGTCCAGTGTCTGGCACTCCTGCTTCTGAATATCACGGTCAAGTGTCTGGCTCTCCTGCTTCTGAATATCACGGTCCAGTGTCTGGTACTCCTGCTTCTGAATATCACGGTCAAGTGTCTGGCACTCCTGATTCTGAATATCACAGTCAAGTGTCTGGTACTCGTGCTTCTGAATGTCACGGTCCAGTGTCTGGCTCTCCTGCTTCTGAATGTCACGGTACAGTGTCTGGCACTTCTTCTTCTGAATGTCACGTCCCAGTGTCTGGCTCTCCAGCTTCTGAATTTCACGGTCCCGTGTCTGGCATTCCTTTTTCTGAATATCACGGCCCAGTGTCTGGCACTCCAGATTCTGAATGTCACGGTGCAGTGTCTGGCTCTCCTGCTTTTGAAGGTCACGGTCCAGTGTCTGGCACTCCTTCTTCTGAATATCACGGTCCAGTGTCTGGTACTTCTTCTTCTGAATATCACGTCCCATTGTCTGGCTCTCCAGCTTCTGAATATCACGGTCCCGTGTCTGGCATTCTTTTTCCGAATATCACGGCCCAGTGTCTGGCACTCCAGATTCTGAATGTCACGGTGCAGTGTCTGGCTCTCGTACTTCTGAAGGTCACGGTCCAGTGTCTGGCACTCCTTCTTCTGAATATCACGGTCCAGTGTCTAGCACTTCTTCTTCTGAATGTCACGGTCCAGTGTCTGGCCATCCTGCTTCCGAATATCACGGTCCAGTGTCTGGCACTCCAGCTTCTGAATATCACGGTCCAGTTTCTGGCACTCCGTCTTCTGAATATCACGGCCCAGAGTCTGGCACTTCTGCTTCTGAATATCACAGTCAAGTGTCTAGCACTCCTGCTTCTGAATGTCACGGTCCAGTGTCTGGCTATCCTGTTTCCGAATGTCACGGTCCAGTGTCTGGAACTTCTTCTGAATGTCACGGTCCAGTGTCAGGCTCTCTTGCTTCCGAATATCACGGTCCAGTGTCTGGCACTCCTTCTTCTGAATATCACGGTCCAGTGTCTGGTACTTCTTCTTCTGAATGTCACGGTCCAGTGTCTAGCACTCCTGCTTCTGAATATCACGTTCCAGTGTCTAGCTCTCCTGCTTCTGAGCATCACGATCCTATGTCTGGCTCTCCTGCTTCTGAATATCACGTTACAGTGTCTGGTTCTCCTGTTTCTGAACATCGTGTTCCTGTGTCTGGCTCTCCTTCTTCTGAATATCACAGTCCAGTGTCTGGCACTCCTTCTGAACATCACGGCCCAATTTCTGGCACTCCTGCTTCTGAATGTCACGGTCCAGTGTCTGGCACTCGTGTTTCTGAATGTGACGGTCCAGTGTCTGGCTCTCCTGCTTCTGAATATCACGTTCCAATGTCTGGCTCTCCTGCTTCTGAACATCACGTTCCTGTGTCTGGCTCTCCTGCTTCTGAATATCACGGTCCAGTGTCTGGCTCTCCTGCTTCTGAATGTCACGGCCCAGTGTCTGGCTCTCCTGCGTCACATTCTGGAGCCTGCACGTGGCTGCTTGGCCAAATATTTAGGATTATTGCATGAAATATCTTTGGTACTGTACTGTACTGTATTGTACTGTACTGTTCAAACTGTACTGTACTGTGCAAACTGTACTGTACTGTACTGTACTAACTCTACTGTACTCTGCAAACTGTACTGTACTGTACTGTACTAACTCTACTGTACTCTGCAAACTGTACTGTACTGTGCAAACTGTAATGTACTGTGCAATCTGTACTGTACTGCAAACTGTACTGTACTGTGCAAACTGTACTGTACTGTGCAAACTGTACTGTACTGTGCAAACTGTAATGTACTGTGCAAACTGTAATGTACTGTGCAATCTGTACTGCACTGTACATACTGTACTGTAATGTGCAATCTGTACTGTACTGTGCAAACTGTACTGTACTGTGCAATCTTTACTGTACTGTTCAAACTCTACTGTACTGTACTAATTCTACTGTACTCTGCAAACTGTACTGTACTGTGCAAACTATACTGTACTGTGCAATCTGTACTGTACTGTGCAATCTGTACTGTACTGTACTGTGCAAACTGTACTGTACTGTTCAAACTGTACTGTACTTTTCAAACTGTACTGTACTGTGCAAACTATAATGTATTGTGCAAATTGTACTTTACTGTGCAAACTGTACTGTACTGTGCAAACTATACTGTACTGTGCAATCTGTACTGTACTGTGCAATCTGTACTGTACTGTACTGTACTGTGCAAACTGTACTGTACTGTTCAAACTGTACTGTACTGTGCAAACTGTACTGTACTGTGCAAACTGTACTGTACTTTTCAAACTGTACTGTACTGTGCAAAATATATCTCAAACTTTTTAATAGCAAATCGTTTTTCTTTAAAGGAAAATATGCAAATTATATGCGGAAAATTATCGAATCTTTCAGTCTGTTCTCGCTAGTGACTGCCATGCATAAAATATTCATCAACCGCTTCTATTCAGATCTGCGCTCTTCTTGGAATTTTAGGCAGAGTTGAATCCCAGAAGAACGCAGTTCTCGTTTGCGCTGCAGCAGATCCCTGAAATCCCGCAACCCCTTGCATTCACTTCATCCCACTTAGCAATTCCATCTACAGTCTTATTTACTCTGTGACACAGTGACACATTAAATATGTGTCACTGTGTCAGTGATTACTTTTCCGATAATAATTGATTCCACTTTGCCGAGCATCGTCCGCTCCACTGATACTGGAACTGGTAACATAGCCGACGTAACACAATATACGTCTATGTTGAGTAACGAGTCACGTAATACAAGTGTTTGTTAAGCTAATTATTAATCACATCCGTTAATTAGAACCAGGCTGCCAATCTAATCGATACGTGTGTCAGCTTTATGCACCACCAGAAATGTGCAACACAGTCTTGTGCTTCAGGCACTGATTCCATAGAACTTTTCATATAGCACGGATCGTCACGGAGCTCTTACATAAGAGCTCATTACACGCCATGCAAATTTGAGCTGGCTTATACTGAACTCCGAGGTAAGAATGTCATTTTCTGTCACTCTGATTACGTTTTGAGGTTGATTTTCCTGGGATGACATGAATACAATTTAATTCTTGAGCTTTGAAATGGCATCGTAGTCTTTCGGAGAGTTTTGGAATGTGATTTTCACATCTACCGAGCTCCTATACTTTGTAATGGGCAAGTCAAGTTGAACTGAGATTTGCACTTCACTCGACAACACACCAGCACACCTACCCGCTACACTGCACCCCCAACACACCCATCCACTCATCCACTCAGTTTCTTCTCGACCGTGTTCGTACATGTAAATAATGCAATATGCTGCTGCTTCTGCTGCTATACAAGGAATTCTACTCATTCTTTCTTTATAGCAGCGCACAACTTAGAATGTTTCGTATGTACACTGAAATACGAAATCGCCTTTCATTGTCAATATTCTGGTGTTGTCCGTTATACAGCATAAGTCTTTGCCCTTATCTTTTACATTCAGTAGCTCAGCTTGTAAATTTAAACTTCTTCTCGTAAGGAACCAGTTCGAGGAGTTGCTGGCTACCAGCTGTAATTTATGGGACTTTCGTGATTTTATTCAGACACATATCAAAATAACTCTTGAAATAGACGAGATAGCCTTATGCCTATCTCTTTCAATCAATCAGCGACAGTATTTCCTTTCATTAGATTTTGTGTGACCTGTAGTGTGTGGCGTTAACGTCCCTAGGCAGTTGAGGAAACGTGCTAATTGAACTGTACTGACACAGTACTTACATTTATTAGCTATTTGAAATGTCCATATTGTTTTTCCTCTACATTAGCACGTTATCTATTTCTTTCTGGAACACCTGTGCGTATCTTCTTACAAAGTCAACGAAATTGTCGTAGGTACGGCCTTTCCGTTGTCAAATGGAATGTCAAGGGAATTTTGCGCCATTCTGTATATCTCCGTGTAAATTGAAGCATCATTTCTTAGTCTTCTACGGTCTGTTAAATTAATCCCGCATAAGATGATCCGTACACAAGGAATTTCTTTCTTTCCCGACGGTATGGCAATGTACATTTTCTTCTGAGCAGGTGATAACATTGTATGGATGGCAGTGGGAGATTTGGTTAACATCATCCCCTTGTATTTGTTCAATCAATGTTAATTTATTGATATTTCTATCAATACAGCACTATAAATGGTTGTGTATTTATTTGTTAATCACGTTCACTATGAGATGTTTCAGCCGGTAATGCGACAATCATCGGTTAGTAAAGGTAAGGTAAAGTTTCCCCCTTTAGAGGCCCGGTGTGGCCCAGAGGGCGGATAGAGGTATAGCTCTACTCTTCCATGACCGCGGCACTAGAAGGGGGTTAGTGGTCAGCAGCACGCCCTGGCTGCACTTTACCCCCGGGAAAGACCCGGTACCCATTTAGAGGAAGCTGGGTGGGCCCCAGGGCCGGTCTGGATTGGTGGAAAATCTCGTCCCCACCGGGATTCGATCCCAGACCGTCCAGTCCATAGTCAGTCGCTATACCGACTGAGCTACCCGGCCCACATCATCGGTTAGTGCTACATAAAATAGAGAAGAAATAAAGTATTTTAGTTGTAAGTGAGCTGTCTTTACCTCATTTCGTCCCTTTCATATAACCGATGATGACCGCATTTACCTGCCGAAACATATCATAGTGAGTGTATTGAATAAATGAATATACATATGTTTATAGTATTGTATTAATCGGTAAACCAATAAATTAGCATTAGTGGGAAATATATTGGTGAGAAAATACTCTGTCAAAATACCCCTTCAAGTTTCATTTAATTCCGACATGCAACTTACACATTAACAGCAGGCGTCCACAGTGTTTGTAGCAATTTCACTTTCTTGCACGAATCTCAGCTAAATGTGTTTGCGGCGCGGCTTGTTTCGGCACAAAACGTGACGGAATTGTGTTTGTTCTTAATCATTCTTGTAGTTGCAGTTTACGTGTCCATGTCGGTTATATAACATTGAATTATCGAACAGTAGTGACCAATAAACTGGACAGGAAATTGTAGACGGTATCGTGGCCTATTTAAAGGGATTATGCAAGTCTTAGCTAATATTAGGGTGATCAAATCAAGAAGAATAAGATGAGCTAGGCATGTTACACTTATGGGGTACAGGAGAGATGCATGCAGGGTTTTCGTGAGGAAACTTGCTGGAAGTAGACTACTTGGGAAACCTAGGTATAGACGGGAGGGTAATATTAAAATGGATCTTCAAGAAGTCGGATGAGGAATCTTGGACTGGATTGTCGTGGTCTGGGTAGGAACAGGTGCCGGGCGCTTGTGAATGCGGTAATGAACCTTCGTGTTTCATAAAATGAAGGGAATTTCTTGATTAGATGCGGACCTGTTAGCTTCTCAAGAAGGACGGTATTCCAGGAAATTAGTTAGTTGTGCGGATATTTGCTTGAAGGAGCTTAGGAAATCAACGAATGTACTCAGTGCCTCAACCGAGATTGTAACCGAGTACCTCCTGAATGAAGTTCAGAATTCTTATCGTTTGACCATTGTCAAAGATTTTAAAAGAAGTGTTTCAACACCTAGAGTCTAAATGTAATGATTCCGGTGTTTAGGTCTATGTGGAGGAAGCGAGATGAAATGTAAATTGTGCAAGGATTAGGAATCAAAGTTGATAGTAACAATAGTGTAAACAGTAACGAATGAACCGTTAACATTACCACCAAATATTTCTGAAACTGGAATACATCTAGTTCCATAAATTCTGCTGTATTGATATTCGTACCTGTGTACCTCCGAGTATAGAAAACATGAAATGCGATGTGCTGTTACAGCTAAAGGGAACTGTTTGTTCTCAAAACATTTACTGTGTTTGCCGAATTGTGAAAAACTGACCCAGCATTTTCTTCACACCGAATATAGAGGCAAATCAAGTCTTTCTGTACTGTTCAAAGTTATCCGTTCCTTATTCGGTTGTGGGTAACCTACAGAAGGTCCCTCAACACACCTGAGGTAAACATTCTTCTCCTTATACACGTTTAGTCGTGTCCCTTACAGGGCTGTGCAAGGCCTTCCCTTCTCCGGGCTGCTGATACGAGGAACCAATCTGTTGCAACGCCTCTACATGCGCACGACAAAACAAATGAAAGGAACAACATTTATTTCCTTACTAGGAATTGAACCCGCGATCCCAGAATCTGAACGACAGAAGATATTACACGCTAAAGTTTTGTTAGGAGCCATCCCGTTGTGTTATTCAATATTCAGTAAAGTGGTTTCTTCAGTCTTCACACATTATCAATATATAGTCCATTAAACATAGTTTTGGCTACATGTTTCAGTTTTACCGAACCATCTTCAATCCATTATTTACTATATGGAGGTGTACAAACATTATGGGATCCCATAGTATTTACATAAATTTTAAACTTAAATTTAAACTGGTATTATTTTATGTAAACACTACTGGAACCCATAATGTCTGTACACACTAAATGTACTTCCATATAGTAAGTATTGGCCTGAAGATGGTTTGGTAAAAACCGAAACATGTAGCCAAAACTATGCATTGATATTTTGTTAAGACTTAATAAACCACATTATTAGATATTACACAACTTAGATCCTTCGGCTGTCAGTCATTTTACTAAATACAAATATAATATTTCTGTTCCTCAATTTTTATGTCCGATGAAGCTCTCAGTTTTTATTTTTTTTTTTAAATCGTCACAAAGTAATTTGTGTTGCTAAAAATGTTACAACGCGGTCTGTAAATTATGGGATTGTTAACAGTTCAAATATTTCCCAATATCACGCTGTTTGTTAATCGTTACGGCAACTTCCATTCAGCTGTAGTGCGTTACCCATAGCTACAGTTACGACTGGAATGAGCTGCATTCACTGCCATGGCTGGAGGCTCCAGTGACAAATGTTCCACAGCGGAACATATACCGACTAATACTGTCAATAAAAGAGCAGGGATTCAGACATGTTTGGCCATTTGTGCTCGTGATGTCGTGGGATCTGGCACATACCGGAGTCAGCAGTAAGTCATACATAAGTCAGTATTCACAGCATGAAGTTTCTTTAATTTATGAAGAGTGCTTTTCACACGATTGGAAAGGCAGTACACAAAATGATTAACGGCGCTGTTGGACGTTTTGTCAGATTACGTACGAGTGGGAATAACGCATGGGTAGGAATGGAGGTAAAGCACATCTCATTCTTAGCTGCGGTATTGTTTGGTGGGTGAGCGTTCAGCTTCACGCCCCGACCGCTTTACTGTCGGTGAAGGCGTACACAGGACCTACTGGACAGTTGGCTGTATGGGTGGTAGAGTTGGTCTGGACACGTTGGAGAATAATCTCTCTGCCCCTATCGGGAGTCTAAGCAAATTTACTTGCTTTTGCAACTTTGAGCGTAATGACTCTTAGGTTTACTGCCTACACTGCACCTGCTGTGTGGCCGTACGTGAAATAGGCTCACTACGAATCTGTGTGGCTGTAAATAGTTAACTGCCCCTCAGTTTGTAGAGGAGGCCTCCCGTATCGAATTACAAAAAAATAGTTTCGAATGCTTTTCAGGGGATAAATATGAACAGTCCGTGTGTCCTTAAGAAAAGTAACCTTGGTCGTGAAAACATTGCTCGGATTAGGAAGTTCCAACAACGTTTTGAATCCCATAAAAATGTGTCACAGTTACTGCGATACTTTTGAAACGTCGTGAAGAAAACTGACTTAATGAACGTACGATATCTACACATACGGACTTCCCAATACAGAAATATGTTTTGACAAACACTTTCAGAATCTTTAACTTATTACGGTTCAGTCGTTACTTTTCGCACCAACGTTAAACTGGGTAGGAATTTTATATATAAAGTAACACTGAAGCATGTGCGGATCTTTCCATACTGGACCCTTCTCAGATGGTCAGTTGGTCACACATTTTAATCCACAGGCTTCAGATATTTGATTTTGTTCACAACGGCATATATGGTATATCTCTATACAGGATGATTAAAAACGATGGACTCAATTGAACAGTAAAAACAGTACGAAATTGAGTCCATCTCTTTGAATCACTCTCTGTATTTAAAATATGTTATCCTGCTGCTGTTATTAAGGTTCACTGTTGTATTCCTTTCAAGAATGTATTATTTATTCGTCGACTTTTATTTTGCATTCGTTAAATCTGTCTCACATACTTTGATGTAACTACAAATTTCAGTACGTCGAAATGTTAGTAATCTGCTACTTTCAGAAGATACTTTTTGCACAATTTGTGTACTCTTTACGTGCACGTAAAAAATTCACGTTCCAAAGCGTAAGCAGTAAACATTAACTGTTTTGATTGTACGTTTTTGTTGGCATTTATTATTCATCATATACACTACAAACGAGAAAGTAGGTAATTTCATAAGAACTTGACGTCACAACACCAACTTTACTTCATTTATTATTACCTCACGCCACAGCGATATAACTATACTGTCTGTGGTGTCATGTTATCATGAAATTACAATCAAGATTACAACAGTTACTGTTACGTATTAAGATTGTTTGTAATTATGTTTTCACTTTCCTCAGTCAGAAAAAATTGTGGCAGTATTGGCGTATGTGACAGGCAATATGAGTATAAACGTAATATTGAGGCGCGTTCGCTTAACCATTTTTGCAATGGAAAACCAATAAATATTACATATTCTGGGTCTGTGTGTATAGCCTTCGTTATCCATCATCGTTTGCGCATGCGTCGTATTATTTTGTCATCTGTGGCCTGTCTGGTTCTACCATATTTTTCTACATTATCTAATAAAGGGTATGATTTTCGCAAAAAAAGTTATTGAACAAAAATGTGTGTTTTGATTTTCTCTACAGCTTTTTTTTTAAAAAACCATTTCCCATTATAAGAAGAATTAAGCGTGATAATGTCACAAATGTACGTAGGTCTTCATGTAAAGTACCGGCTATTCGTCTCAGATTTTAGTGAAAATTAAATTTTCTCGACAGGTTTTCGAAAAATACTAAAAATCAAATTTCATGAAAATTGGTTCAGTGGGAACCGATTAGTGCCATGCGGACGGACGGACGTACGTACGTACGGAGAGACAGACAAATATAATACACCTTTTAGTCGCTTTTCGAACTTTTGCGAACGCGCCTAAAATTCGATCTGTACTCTTACAACATAATTATCAATTCGTCGGCCCATCCATTATTCCAGTCAGCATCGTGTAACCTCAACAGTTGAAAAAGCGTTGCTAAATAATTAAGGAATCAGTAACGGACTATGTTTGATATTCTTTATGGTTCGACACTTAGTGCGCCTAGGCGGTCTCATTGTTGTGGATTCGAGATTGCACTCAGACACCACTTTCGGTAGGACTCCTCTGGACGAGTGAGCGACCCGTCGCAGAGACCTCTACCTGACAACACACAACACTCACAAGAGACAAACATTCATGCCCCAGGCGGGATTCGAAACCGCAATCCTAGGAAGCGAGCAGCCGCCGGCTCATTCTTTAGTAAAATTGGTGCTACATTATATATAACTATCGGTCCTTAATAACGGACTAAAATTCAGTCCCTATTCCAAGTCTTGTTTTATTTTACTTAAAATGCTTATTTATTTAAAAAAAAATGGTGGGCGAATTTTGTTGCTGTCAAAAATGCTTGGAAGACAGGTTAGTCGGTACTGGCGGATGCAGTAACTGTTGCTCTATCGACCGCTGTGACAGACCTGTTCTGTCGCAGCCAGCACTGTGGCAAGGCAAGGAGTATCTTTGGTTCATTAGCTAGCTTATCGAAGTTGTCTCGAAACCCCTGGATATCTGCAATGACACTCATCGTGCTGTCACCAGACTCATTCTATTTTATGCTTGCACTCTGGTTGTGAGGTCATTATTCTTATTACTGATTACTCTGCACGTCCTTTAAAACAAACACACGCTCAACACAGGTATATACACGATTTTAAAAACGACTACAAGAGAACTGTCTGGAATTTAGTTAGGGTTTCCGGCCATAGTATGTCTGTATTTATTTCTTTATTTAACTCTTTAATTGACGGTTGTTTCCCTATTGCCATCTGATTAAGCAATTAGAAACATTCAGTTATGCCCACTGGGTGAGTGATTGTTTGTGTGTGTGTGTGTGTGTGTGTGTGAGTGTGTGTGTGTAGGTGAGAGTGTATGAGCGTGTGTGTCTGAGTGTGTTTACGTGGGAGTGCGTTTGTGAGTGTGTGTAGGTGAGAGTGTATGAGCGTGGTTGTACGTGAGAGTGCGTGTGTGAGTGTATGTGTGTAGATGAGAGTGTATGAGCGTGTGTGTCTTGAGTGTGTGTGTACGTGAGAGTGCGTGTGTGAGGGTATGTGTGTAGGTGAGAGAGAGTGTGTGTGTTTATGCGTACGTGAGAGTGTGTGTGTGTGAGAGTGCGTGCGTACTTGAGTGTGTGTGTGTGTGAGTGTGTGTACGTGAGAGTGTGTGTGTGTGAGTGCGTGCGTACCTGAGAGTGTGTGTGTATGTGTTAGTTTGTGTGTCGTGAGAGTATGTGTGTTTCGTATGTCTTCAAAACAAACAGTTACTATTTCTGTAAACAGTATAACTATTTTATTCTTTGTAATGCAACCGTAATATGCTTGCTGTGAGCTGTAAACTGAACACCTTATTGTGGTAATTGTGGGAATGTGAGCTCGAACTGTTGCACTAGTTGGATGTAATTTGTACTTCAGAGGGTTAAAATCAAAATAAGACCGCCCTAAAGAGCTTTGTGTGTTTCGCCCAGTCTCTTTTAGGAAAGTGCGCGGATGTTATCTCAAAAGCGGCGATTGTCACCTCCTCCGTTGTTCTTTTATATTCTTCTCCGTTCATTTCTGTAGAATTGCGTCATATAGCTAAAATGCATCGTCAACCGAATAATGAAATAAATTAAGAAAAATATCCCGTGCATGTTGCTCGAATAAAACCCCAAAAGGTGGAACATTTTCTCGAGCATTCTGATTTTAGACGCCTTTATGGCATTCCTTTGTAACAATATATTTACGTAAACGGCTGATCCGCTCTGATTTGTTCTTATAAAAATTGCGGAACAACTTGTAAAGCACCGTTTGATATTAACGTCCATGAGAGTTAGAATATCCAATGTGGTGTCCGCGATACTTTTAAAATGTTGTCAGTAAACTGATCATAGACTCGAGGAACGACGGGTTAACGTAGTAGAGAGAGGTAATCCGTGGCATCTTTCCTCGGTCGTTTCCGGCTCATGATGGCTGACGAAGTCATCACATACTGCTAATTAATGTATTATTATCTTGTAAACATTTTCGAAGTACATCGTTTTTCGCGGTTTAAATGTGAACCATAGTGCTTGTTGTTTGGTTTTATGTTCTCAGTCGGTCTGATCATAGAGGAAAGTATATCTACTTCGAGACTATTCAGCGATTGCCATCTGCCTGATACTGTTTCTCTCTGCAGTGATGTCAAGGCCGTTTAAGGATTAATGTCATGCGTCGGACGCTGATGAAAATAACCCAATGTGACTCAATCACTCACTCACAAATTGAACTTGTTACGTGTGTTGAAGTAGGTGGATTTAAAAATGTAGCGAAACAGCATTTGGTAATATTATCAACAAACATAATGGTTTACGTCCTCTCTTCTTTCGCACAATACCCGATTTAGACACCCTACATATATCGAAACTTATCACATACAAGAAGAACCCTTGTAGAAAATATATTTACAAAGCTGATTGGCTGCCGAAAGCAAATTACTAATAGATTATAAAGTTCTTCTTATTGTAGCACCGTGCATTTTTGTAGAATCACTTCAATTTTTCAACCAAAAAATGCACATATAATTTCACATAAAACACTTTTAAAACACTTTAAAAAAATCCGACATGTTTCGACCTTGTCAGATCATTATCAGGGAGCTTTGTTCCTTGCTAAAGTTATATTACAGTATTCACAATTCAATTCGTATTTGCAAACGAGGTGTTGTGGCAGCATATCATGTTGTGTGGGAATGTGTTG
>Ga0123357_10005965_pt1 | contig 14718 bp, 11 predicted proteins | sample TergutEmb28metaG_FD_89873 | JGI IMG/M metagenome (GOLD analysis project Ga0123357, IMG submission 89873) | Embiratermes neotenicus P4 segment gut microbial communities from Petit-Saut dam, French Guiana - Emb289 P4 | ecosystem: Host-associated > Arthropoda: Insects > Digestive system > Gut ...
AATCGAGCAATCTCCAAGGCGTTCCGCAAGGAAACACGCCGCTGCCCTTGGGATTTCCGATCGAAGTGTGAGAAGAATGCTGCACCAGGAACTCGGAATGCATCCCTACAAATTAATGTTAGCCCAAGAACTAAGTGAGAGAGACTGGGAAACCCGCCGGACTTTGTGTCAAGAAGTGGTGACATCGGTTGGCCCGCCCGGTCACATGATTTGACCCCGTGTGATTTTTTTCTCTGGGGTTACCTAAAAGCTAAGGTCTATGCACGTCGCCCTGGAACTATTGAACAATTAAGGGAGGTAATACGACAATAAGTCGCCACCATTCAGCCCGCGATGACCCGCAAACCATGGACAAATTCCGAGAACGGCTTCAACAGTGTGTCATCAATAACGGCCGCCACTTGAGCGATGTTATCTTTAAAAGTGTTTAAAAAACTGCATTATATGTGCTTTTTATAAGTAAAAGAATTTTTGTGTATCTTGTTTCGTTTGATTTTTATTGCCCTTCAAAATGTGGGAGTTATTTCTGCCGCACCCTGTACGTTAACCTCTGGGCTTTAAAGGGTTGATGTCAGATGACAATATTTGAATAAAGTAAAAGTGGCACGTACTGCGACTCTTTCATGTTTAACCGCGCACTTTACCGGATACATCCCATCAAACATCAGTCACAGTAGACCCCACTAGCAATTACGTCACCCTTTTATCTATTTTTGTGGCACTCGCCCCCAAATGGCGAACACCACGCGGCCATCAGCCGCTCTACAAATATAAGTCATCATTTTTTCCATTTCTGCGGCAGTCGGTTCGGAGTGGCCTACACCACGAGACCATCAGCCTGTCCACAAACACCAACTGTTATATTATCCTTTAATCTATTTCTGCGGCGGTCGCGTCGGAGTGGCGGACAGCACGAGGTCATCAGCCTCTCCGCAAACACCAGCTGTTACGTTATCCTTTCATCCATTTCTGCGGCGGTCGCGTCGGAGTGGCGGACACCACGAGGCCATCAGCCTCTCCACAAACACCAGCTGTTACGTTATCCTTTTATCCATTTCTGTGGCTGTCGCGTCGGAGTGGCGGATACCACGAGGCCATCAGCCTCGCCACAAACACCAGCTGTTATGTCATCTTTTATCCACTTCTGCGGTGGTCGCGTCGGAGTGGTGGACACCACGAGGCCATCAGCCGCTCCCCAAACACCAGCTATTACCTCATCCTTTTATCCATTTCTGTGGCAGTCGCGCCGGAGTGGCGGGCACCATGAGGCCACCAGTCACTCCACAAACACCAGCTCACACGTGACGGTTTTAATAATGCGCAAACCATAACAAAGACTGGAATGCGCTATAACTACATTTGTTTTAAGAAGAGAGTGTAATGCGAGAAGAGCCTTCTGAGCGAGTGTAATCTGCAAAGTTTCTTTCCTTTCCATCCACAAGAGACTCCTCAAGTTAAACAAAAGACACGCATACACACAGCACTGAAAAATAACCAACCATCGTAGATATATGCATTACTGTACTGTCCAAAGTAACCTGAATTGTGAATTCAAATTCGAAAGCCATTAGCGTGTTCAGTTAAAAAAATTTGAGCTGTCAGACACCATACGTTAAAGAAATATATAACGGACTATACTTGATGTATCTGGAATACTGCGCTGACAAATCTGACAGAAGCGTTCCTTACTTTCAAAATGTAATGGAACTTTACGGTACACGCGTAAGTGTAATTCCATTTAGCCCAATTGTATGGCATAAGGTTCGTCATCCCCGTTGTGTTTATAGTAAACTATAAACTATATATATATATATATATATATATAGTTGTGTTAGACAAGTATACACACTCCAATCTAGTCCATACGTACGGTTTTCGCTACACAGATTTTTCATGGAACTCAGGAATTATCAATAGCATCAACTCTTGCACCAATCTGCATCCAAGTAGGCCAAAATGTTTGCGCAAACGGAGAGAATTCCATTTACTCAGCAAGGTTTTCACTGAGCCAGTTTTCATTAAAATCGCGCTTGCTCCAGTAATTTTTGTAAGGAACTCTTCATAATCTCAAGAAAATCCGACGTGTTTTGATGGCTGATGGTGGCTGAAGGACGGACGGACGAACATGCTGTGCATACAAAGGGGTTTTTTATTCCGTAAAAACGCCCAAATGGTATAAATGGTTTCTGGACAGCACACCCATCCCTAATTAATTTCACGCTTCTTCCATACCGTATTCTCATCTTCATTCCTCCCATTCCCAGAACAGTATGTGACGTCATTATGATGTCCAGTGCTCAACTACTGGCCGCTGCACTGGGTCACATGTGCTGCCCTTCCGAAGCCACTACAGCATCACTTCTTCGCCAGTGGCAAGTTATGCAAATCAGTTCGCAAGCCAGAACTGATGGGGGTTGAGTAACATCACACATGTCGCAAAAGGGAAATACATAGACTACCAACCACTGTAGTGACAACAGCGCCTTCAACTCTGACTGGCCAGTAAGAGGTGCTATACTATCTCTAGAATTCTTGAGGGAAAACTCAAGCAAAGAATAAAAATGGGGAAAAAATCATGATCAGTAGCAACAAGGTATAGGCCTCCCAACGTTGTTCCAACTTCATGGTTCTTGATCTGTCCACCTTTTCCTTGGTCGACCTAAGTTTTTTCTGCCGGTCGGAGTGTACTCACAGACTACCTTGGGAATACGTATTTCTTTCATTACTAATAAATGTCGAGTCCTTTTGCTACCACAGTCTACAGTAACGTAACTTATATTGTATACATACAGTTACTCTCCTACTCTTTCATCTGTCGTACGGCCATAAAATGTGCATCATGCAGCTGATCTCAGCAGTTCACACCCGCCATCTCAGTTCTTCTCCCATGCTGTTGCACAGAAGGCCAATTCTCACTGGTACCACCATAATGTGGTATAATCTTATATACTGTTTTATAAATTGTTTCTCTTTTCTAGGTTTCTGTCAAACTGTTCCATACCGATATTACATTGACGTATAATTGAAATAAAATGCAACACATCCCAAGTAGTTTTATAATATCATTTGTTCGGTACTTTGCTGTCAGTAATATTTTTGTTCTTATAAGTCCTTTGAGCTCTCTTCCATTAAACGCCATTACTTTTGTTTTAACAGTACAAATGTTAAAGCTGTTTTCCTCACAAACCGATGTCGACATACAACTGTGTGTACCCGTTCTCTATGCCATTACACAATGCTGTCCCCTCATCCGAAGCGGCGTCACCTTATTCCATGACGGTTCCGTGGTTGATACAGGAGAGTTGCTTACAAGCTGATGAGAGTCGCCATGCCGATGCAATCATGCGCCTGATTGGTTTCAGCGTCATTTGCATAAACGTGATATGATGACGCTGGATCTCACACGTAGCCTGTCCCAAAGCTCTTCTATTACACTTTCCCTTTCCCTTTTTCTTAATGTTTTTCATTATTTTCGCACGTATTCCTCTTCCCCCTTTCTGTTTAAATTTTCCTATCCTATTTCATTAAATCTAATTTCCATACATCCAGCTGAGAGGTCAATACTGGGCCCGGAATTCGGCTATCATGACTCGCTATTTGTCCGTGACCCAACGCAATAACCAGAAGGATGCCTCATATTCCGACGCAGGCAGAGTTTTCTTTCACATCCCTTGCAATTTATCATTCACAAAACATTCTAACACGTTACACTGTAAAAGAAACGAACAAAATATACAGATTATCTCATTAAAGTAATAATCTAGCATAATTACATATTTCATGTGAACTGTGTATGACTATGTATTATGTAGGCCTTGGCAGGACCACTTGCACATCCGTAATGTCTCCCTAAAGATGATCTGTATTGATCGAACTAGGCTGGAGATTTATTGGAAAGTAGTAAACAACTGAAACTGTACGATGACGCTGTTCATTCATGAGCAATTACTGAAGTGCTGGCTGACACAGCGACAAAGTAGGATAACAATTTAAATTTTAACCAGCTTTATTGTCTTACATACCGAATTACAACGAATAAAGAATTTTTTATCTCCCATTCTTCCTTCCCTGTGCCTCGCAATTCTTTTATTTGTCGCTTTAGCCTTGTATTCAGCAGGCACCAGTTTCAAGTCTCCATGCTGCAGGTTCTACCCACTGCAACCCCTTACTTACAGCATACCGCGGCAACACAGTTCCAAATGTTATTACGTCGCATTTCCATTCTGTTGGGTGTCAAGGAGATTCTACACATGAAAAGCAGCTTAAAAGAGAAGCCAGGCATGAAACACGTGGGATCTTACATTTTCGTGAGCAAACTGTCATGTCATGGGTTGGTGTTTTTCGACGTTTCGAAGCTAGACACAGTCACAGTCTTCAGGATATGAAATACCTCTTAGATAGTTCAGTAGCACTGCTTCCATTTTCAAGGTACAAGGTTTTGTTTAGACAGTGTGGGAGGATGCTCTGAATATGGAAGCTTCTTCAGTCTATAATGTCAGAAAAGCCTTTGATCACGTGCTTCATCATTCGGAACTTTCAGAACACCGTGAGTCTTGGGGTTAGTTAGTAATACAGAGCCAGACAACGCACGACGAGAGCAGGAAATGCTGCCGTTTCGAGGCGCCACTGGAGAGCCTGCTCTATTAGCTCGTAGAGTGCGTGACATCAATTACTTTGCTCTCATCCCTACTTTATTCTACGGAAAGGCAGAACGATACGTCGATAGGCAGCGACGTCTGGAGCAGATCGCGTTGCTAAAGCCGATGCAGTAACTAGCACGCTCTTGGTTAATGGCCGAGGCGGAGTGCGTTTACTGCGCGGTACGAAATGAATATTTAAACGTAGTTAAGTTTCATCTCAGCCTCTAAGTATTCATCAATCCAATGCTCACTTATATCCGTAAGAACATTGTTTTTTTTTTAAGTTTATGGGTATCGACCGTGTGTTTTTTTATGCTAAGGATAAATCGGGAGGAGAATGAAGCACTGACAGGGGAAAACCGAAGTAGTTGGAGAAAAACTTGCCCCAGTGCCACTTTGACCACAACAAGGTAACGAAATGCACGTATACTTTATTGGTAAATTATTTATGATTCCCCTTATTCTTTTTGCCTCGGGAGTTTCTCTACTGTATAAAACAATCGTAAATCGTAGACTGCTTCCATCTTTCACAACATTTTGGAATCCCAAATGCGTTTCCTAAAGCAGACCTCATGGAAAATACCCAAAGCTAACACATTACACTGCATTTCTTTTAATGCGTTTGGTAGTTGCAACTGTTAAAGTGACGCATAAATACTGTACAGTTTCTGAATATGTTTTATTCCTCACTCCTAATACCATATTTATATGGTTACAATTATACTCCTTCAAGCACCTAACTACAATGTGCTGTGATACTGACAACGAACCGATGTACATATGTGTATTTAAACCTACGTTTTGCTGCGGTGAACCTAACACAGAAGACCCAAAGAAAATGAATTTACTGCGTGATGTATCTAACATTTTGCGAAAATGCGGAGGTCAATGCTACGTGCCAGAAACGCGGTAGAGTTTTTGGATGCAACTGCCTCAATTACAGAAATGGCAACATTTATATACAATTATGGAACATGATATCCCGTATTTCAAACTTCCACCTACAGCGTACAGTAGTGTTAATAAGCGGAGAACAATTTCAGAATGAAGACGATTGCTTTATACGTAGTGTTTAAAACATTGCTGCTTCACAATTAACCATTCAAAGTCCAGGGCTTAGTTTAAGTACGAGATTTAACATTCAACATTTCTGCGTTCTGCCCACAGAGTGCATTTGTGTGTTTTGCGTAAATCTCAGAACAGAGAGCGATTATTTCCCTACATAATATTGACCGGTTTTCATAAAACCGACGATGTGTTTACTGAGCGATTCGAGCTGAATGCACATATATAATTCAGGTTACTCTCAGCACTTGAAACTTTAATCACAACAGGTACACTGTCCACAACCATGAAAGTTTTATACTCGTATTTTGTGGAATACTGAGACTATCAATTTGTTTCACATTCACACACGTGCTAAGAAGAAGCGTAATTTACACGACGTAATCTTAATTAAAATAAATCAATTTTCGGTATTAAAACCACACTTTACCTTCACGTTTGCCACACATTTTCATAAAAGTGACATTTAAATTCCTTTCACGGAAAATAAAAAAATATATAACGTGAAGGAAATGCCACTCTTTTATAACACAGTTACAGCTTAAGCACTACACAGCACAACAACTACACAAGCAGCGTAAACAACTTAAGTTATTGCGAAATGCACATGAAATTCTGACCTCAGGTTTTTGACAAATTAACTTCCATGAATATTTATTACTGACGAAGGAAAAATTTGCATGCCAACAAATAATACATAAATGCGCCTGCTGCACGCATACCCTGTAATCCTTTCAATTCTCTCATCACTAAATTCTCTGCCAAACCAGCAATCAAAACGCCAGCTGTTTTGTCTCCGTTAATATGTGACAACAAACTTCTCCTGACATCTGTTTCTTAATGTCATCTAATCGTCTCCTGTATTTCTTTCATTTTTCTCGCCCATCTCTCCATTATTCTTTACATTACAACCACATTTTTTCCAGACCTCTTCAGAATGGCCATCTAACGTTCTCTTGCACTTTAAACGTTTCTCCATCTCACACTTTCCAATTCTTTCATCCCCTTTAATGCATGTTTTATATGCACGTTTACTCATTTACTTATTTATTTAAACATGCTGTCGTTATTTCTGATTATATGGCGCCTAATGGCACAACGAATGATGAACGATGAATTGGAAGCAATGCTCCAGCCGAAGTCATAGTGCAATTTCACGTACTACAATGGCATTTGACTGAATGTCATAATGAAAACCACGCAGAACTTCGGTTTAGCCAGACCTCTGTTGAAATTCGAACTGGGTACCTCTTCAATACATATCAGAAGTTGCACAGCCTTAGCCAGTTTACTCTTTCCTTTGTCTTTTTCTCTCAGCAGGTTCTGGAGGTGTTCAAGACTTTCCTTATTCTAAGTCACGCTAAGCGCTCCGACGCGAAGGATAACTGCTGATCGCCTGCAGAATGATGCGGAGGCTACATGCACAACGGACCTGCCGGAGAATTTGCCGCCCTATTACGGCGTACGTCGGATCACAACTAACTTCGTAACAAACTAACTGCAATTTTATGATGATTCATTCCGTTACATTTTCTGTGTAAAAAAGAAACAAGGTATACCGTCAAACATAATATTCTAATGCGGTAAAACACTGTGCTACATGTTTAGGTCCATCAGAGCCATCTTCGGGCACATTTTTTTACAGAGAGTTGAAAACACAAGTACATTGGGAACGTGCAAATTCCTCATTAGCAAGATCTCACATATTTATTGTTTATTAAAATAATAAATATTTGTAATGTTTTTAGCATAAGATAAAATCCAATTTCTCATGTCTCATGTTTTATTTCAATCCAAACGGGAGGGCTGATTCAGATAAAACAAAACTCTGTGTTTTATTTTTGTTTCATTGTGTTCCAGCTCCTTCCTGCTCACAATTATTGATAACAATTGCACACGACGTACTTCTTAAAGACAGTTTCGTGTTTTATGTTGTAAATTAATGAGGTTTTTCTTTTTGTGTTTTTGGTAGAGTTTGTGCCGTTCATTTCGTTCCTACCTGCTCTAAGTAAAAAAAAAGCCGAATTATGTTCACTGTTATGCTTATGTGACGGTAGTGGGCCAGGTAACTGAGTACTTTCAGCAGGTTCAATTCCGCCTGTGGGGAAGGTCACATGATCTGGGTCATCAATAAACACTGTGGAGGAACGTCTTTCTTCTTAATACTATGTGAATGAACAGCTACCAGTAGTAGCGTATCTTTATGTAAGCTCTTTGACAATATATTGTGTGTGAATCAAGATGGCGTACTTTGCACGAACCCGCTACTAGCCACTCCTAATATTTGGTGCCGAAACCCAGGATTACATGGGATTTACAAGCAGTGGTACAGTGCACTTATTGCGAAAGTGAGTAAGGAAAACTTTCATCTCTTTGCACTCTGGAAGGAAGAAAGTTTACAAGAAAAGAAGGGATAAGACACGCCATCCAGAACGCCGCGAGATCGAGTCGCCATTACGCATCGCTTCAATACGACGATCGTCCGTTACATACGCAGCTAAGTAAAAGGAATCGACTTACTACGACTTACTAGTTTCAGTGGCTTACTGATTTTAAACCCCGATTGCTTATTGCTATTATTATTAACTAAATCAATTATTAGGCCGTAGTGAGAGTTGCATTATCCGAAAACTTGTACGCGTGCCATCTGTTGTTGCAACTGTGAAACAGCACTTGGTTGCTTGCACTCTCACGGTTACTAGTGCAATTTACCAGGCGGAGACCTTATTACGAGCGCGTTGAACACATTTCCTGCTCACGCGACCACACGAGTGTAACTTGTATTATGATGACGGACGAACCAGCTGTTAAACTCCACAATATGAAGAGACGGCGAGCCAGGGAGAAGGCAAATGCGACCCGCTTTTCCATGTTGCTAGATGGGTTTGCTGATTACACTTAACTTGATGACTCTGAAAACTACCGCGGGCGTTTGCAAGAGACTTTACACAGAATTATCTCACTGGATTATGCTCTTCATGAACTTTTATCCGACAAGTAAGAGGAAGATATAAAGGCCTGTGAAGAATATATCTACAAGAAGAAACGGGCAATCCAGAATGCTAGTAGACGTATGAACAACGATCTGTCCTCTTCCACTGCACGAGTGAGTATCAACGGGTCAACTAAGCCAACTAAACCGTCCCTAATGGTCCGGTCACACATTCGGTGAAGCTTTCCGCAATCAAACCTGAGCCCTTTGCAGGTAATGTGAAGACTTGTTCTCGATTTTGGGAGCAGGTCCGATCGTCCATTGACTTTCGACTACCAAAAAACATGTTTTCTTCTGAGGATACTTGGAGGGGGAACCAAAAATGTTGGTGGACGGAATAGCTGTGACTGCAAATACATACGAAGAGACCAAGAGAATTCTGCTCGCTAGACATGGAGACACGAACCGTATCATTCAAGCACACCTGAATTTTCTCGTGGGCATACCTCCAGCAAAACCTGCCACGCCAGGCGATTTGAACATCACTTTCATCGTGTGTCATCGCCGCGCCCAAACGCTAGGCTACTGCAGTACTTCTGCCGAGAGACAGGCTTGGACAACAGGGATGCTACGTTATGGACTGACGCTACCGTAGCTCTGAGTTGGATACGTAGTAATCCCAGTATATAGAAAACATTCGTTTGTAACCGGGTCACGGAAATACAAACATTTACGACGCCGACACAGTGGAAGCATTGCCCAGGAGTAGAAAACGCAGCAGACTACCTGTATAGGGCGTGAACGCCGACCAGCTAAAAGTTCTGGACACAAGGTGTAGAGGGCCGGCTTGGCTGTCGAAGGGCGTCGAATCATGGCCACGTGACGCGGGTACTACGGAACAGTCCCCACACGAAGAAAGGAAGACTCGTCATCCAGTCTTGCACATCCAGAATCCTGCGCCTTTGATTGACCCGTCAAGGTATAGTTCCTATTGGAGTTCGCTGGGCGTCACAGCTTGGATCTTTCGCTTTATACGAAACATCCGGCGTGTCCACTGAACATCTGGCGAACTGACAGCGTCAGAACTCACTCAAGCACGCCTGCACTCGATCAACGCGGTCCATGCAGAATGTTTCTCGGCGGAACTTGATGCACTTCAGAAAAAAGCTGACCTGCCCAGGGAACCGAAAATCATTCGATTTAGCCCGTTCCTAGAAGATGGACTTATTCGACTTGGAGGGCGCTTAAATTGCGCCGACCTTTCCAAAGACTTAGTTCACCCACTCATGCTCGACCGAAAGCACCACTTTGTTCACTTATTGATTTGGAAAACGCACATACGCCTTCAACACCTAGGAGTGCGGATCATTCTATCCGAATTCAGAGAAGAATTTTGGATTTTGCGTGCACGTCAAGCCATAAATATTCTGCACAGATGTCTAATTTGCAAGATGGCTAAAGCCCACCACGGTCACCAAATCGAGGATCCACTTCCCGCAGACCGGGTAACACCTTAGAAACCCTTCGGGGTTAGAGGGATTGACTTCGCAGGGCCTTTATATATCAAGGTGGGGAGTAACATGAGGAAAGGTTATATTGCTCTTTAATGCGCTACTACACGTTCCGTTCATTTGGAATTATTCACTGATATGACCACTGACACGTTTTTGCTGGCTCTCCAACGATTCGTGGGAAGACGAGGACTGCCACACACCGTTTACACGGACAACGCTCAGAACTTTCATGCCACCAACAAACACCTGGCTCAACTATGGACCTCTCTATTTGCAGCCAAAACTCGCCAATTCCTCGCTCATCAAAACATTAGTTGGAAGTTTATCGTTCCGAGGGCAGCTTGGTGAGAAGGATGGTGGGAGAGGATGATTTGGAACACGAAAATTTGTTTACGTAACGTACTGGGTCGATTCCACGTTTCTGAAGAACGGCCGAATACCACTCTCGTGGCTACAGAAGCTGCCATTAACTCAAGACTCATTGTGCGGGCAGAAAACGATGCAGGGGCATTAACACCAGCACACTTCCTCATTGGGGAGAGACTAACGGAAATACCAACTGCACCAGAGCCTGAGACGCATGGGAGCCTAACAAAAGAATTTAGGATGCGACAGAAGCACGCAGACGACTTTTGGGGACGGTGGCAAAGGGAGTACCTCACGACGTCGAGGGGTTTCCATGAAGTCCGGCAGCAGCAAACATCTACCGAGTTTAGGAGAGGAGACGTTGCCCTGCTGCAAGAAGACGTCCGTCCACGGCACGTGTGGAAAAGGGCTGTCATCTAACAGCTCATAGAGGGACGAGATGGAATGATACGCACCGTTGTACTCTGCGCCCCAGAAGGGAATGAAATCACCCGTCCGATTGAGCTGGTCATCACACTGGAAGTTTACCAGGGTGGGGAGGATGTAGAAGAATGTATTTCTTCTTAATACTATGTGAATGTACTGCTACATGTAGTAGCATATTTTTATGTAAGCTCTTTGGCAATATAGTGTAGGTGAATCAAGATGGCGTACTTTGCACGAACCCGCTAATAGATTCTCCTAATAAACACATCCTCCCGTCCACTCCCTCTCAGACGATCTTCACTCCACACACCCACGTGTATCATTCTCCCTCTAAATGACACGGGTATGCAGCGCCACAAGTATTCAGATAAAAATCATCCAAGAAGTATGAACAGCTCGATAATCACAAGTGTTATCATTAAACTACTTCACTTCCCCTAAATCACTTGCACTACACTTTAGGTGCCACGCATACCGAAGAAACTGGTTTCGAGCAATTTGTTTCATGCAACGTAAATTGCAGGATGCATAAAAATGCTTGAAATAACTTTCCTCGGTGCGGTCACCTCGCCTATCTAAGTTAATACAATTAGTCGTACAGCAGGCTCCCTCTTGAGAAACTGAATGCGACGGCTCAACAATTCCCCACATTTTGTGGAAACATACTGTTCAGTGTCACATTCACAACAGTCCGCCACTCGCTCCTAACCTGAGTCACATGGACCTAGTCCGCGACACTGTGTCGTATTTCTGGCCGCCTATCCGCAAGTATATTAGTCGAAACAATTCATCTGGCTGAATTCGGATACTATGGAACTTCATCGCGTATGTTTCGGCGGGATACATTCGAACCCGGCTATAACGACATCGGTTTACACGACACTTCATCTATAGCGTCAGATATTCTGTGGTACCAACTGATTAATTTACCAATTTTTTTAAACGAACCTGTGTGAAAATTTACAAGCCATTACAGCAATGTTTGTTCTAACGAAGTTTTCATTGTTATTTAAATTTAAAATAAAACACGCTGTAAACATTTTAAGTAATATACCTACAGGCCTCTACTTGTCTTGAAATGTTTTTCCTCCCCTGCTACCGCGTTTATAACAACAAAATTATTCAGTCTCCTCCTGGGCATTATGACAGATCGAACGTAATTATGTATTTGTTTACCTCGTTCTTAGTGGTTTCCACATGTAGAATAAGTGAATAAAAATACCTGGAACGGTGATGGAAAGAAGCGGTCGTGGCTGGTCTGAGGCTGACTGGAGGCAGTGAGAAAAACCACGAAAAACGTTACGGATAGGCAGCCTTCTGTTTTGCAGGTCGGACATTTCAAATACAAAGGAGACCAGTTAAGTGCTACATATACGAAATTCTTGAAGTTTAACAAACTGAAACTTATAACAAAAATAATTAGGCCTTAACGTGAACTCTTTATCACACAAATGACATTTACCTGCGCACCTATCATTTCAACACATTTCAGTTTTGATACCCTTCAGTACCGTGCATACATATCACTATTCAACCCTGATTATTGAGACAATACATTCCTCCAAAATCTATCAACATATCAGAACACACAGCACAATGCACCAACACCAAACAATAAAAAATACATACAACGCAATTCAAACCATTTTCACTGTGATGTCGTCTGTTTGTGGCGTCTTACGGCAATGTAATGAACTACATGTGAACACTGGATAAGCAAAACAGAAAGGACACAAGCAAAGTAGTCAGGTTTTCTTGGAGGATATCCCACAATGTTTATGAACTCAAAACAAATTGTTACAGTTCCGTCACACAAAGCCACATTCTTTTATTCAGGAATGACTTCTGACGGTACTGTAACGATCTGTTTTAAGTGTGTAGTTCAGGCTAATCGTGGTTTTATATTTACACTAATTATCGTGGGCGTTCGGGAAAATAACACTGTGCAGACTGAAAATGAAACAAATTTTATGTAAAGATTCAAATCCGATATCACAGAAAACACATCTAACCGCCATTAAAAACATCATGTAGTTAAAGTTATAGAGAAATAATCGCTCTTATGCTGAGAATTAAACAAAATTCATAAATGCACTCAGTGGAGAGTGTGAAGTTTAAATGTTCTGCACTATACACAGTAAGAGACCTGGGATTGCCCGTGAGCTACAATGTTATCGAAGAGTCTTTTGTAATGGAGACTGACAGCCTTTTCCTTGAGGTAGTAGGAACTCAGTTGTTACAATTTTTAATTTGAAATTTGTGCCTCAAAGGATTAATTCGCTGTGAACGTCAGTAGCGGAGAAGTGACTGTGTAGGTTTTGTGCCAAAAATTGTGAGTTCTCAGCACCGTCGACCACATCAGGCCGAGTCTTTAACCCGTTATGGTAAACCTGCTGCCCTCTTGGGGGAAAGCCTTGGCTATGACGTCAGTCGCTTCTTTACATGGCAAAATATGCGTACATCCTGCGTCGTCACTGCGATGTTATCAAGGATGGGCTGGCAGTTGTCCAGTGGCAGTGTCGGTGCAGGCGCCTGGACCCCAGCTCCCTCCTACATAATTTAACGAAATGGCACAAAAATGGGGGAAGAGAAGATAAGCAGTTACTTTCCTTGGAATACGCGGACCTTCTAGACACAGGTATGCAGCTCCTTCGAACACCACACAAGGCGTTGTAAGCCAGAAGTTTCGAATCTGCATATCAGGACAGGTGGGTCCACTTCTTAGTAGAGCACAACGTTGTAAAGGATTGTGGCTAATTGAGATACAATTCTAGACATTCTTACACTTGGCGCACTGTCAGGTCCCGGCCGCTTTAGCCCGGTAAACATTGAACAGGAGGATATGTGAGCTCCTGCGTCAGAATCAGTCCCTGCTGCCGACAACGATCGGAACTGGTGGTCGAGCCCGAATTGGGACACTGACCTTCTATATCCAGTATCGCGAAATGGGCACCATTACAAGGTTTGATGGGTAACAGCCACGCATGAACTGAAGTTTAAAAGCAGGTATGTGACAAAAGTATCGAAAACTCCGTCGGGAAAATCTCACAGGAACTTTAATAACTAAAAATCAGGTTTACTTTAAATTGGTAGCCCCATTATTTCGAAACGTACCACTCCCCCCGCCCCCACACACACTGAATAATTCCTATCTATATCGACTATACACCTCGTCCAGGCAGGGAACACTACCTTCTTCAATTGTCAGTCCGTCTGATAATTAAACGTACTGGAGAAATTTCAAATCACAATTCATCAAACGTACACAAAGAGCTAAATTATCTGAGAGATCCACATGTGGATTGCAGGGTAATATTAATACTGCACTTACAGTATACTGGTCTAAGTTCATGGACTACATTCAATTACTCCGTACCAACACAGCGGTGAGACACACTCCCACCCCTCTCCTCACCTATAAGCGCCACATGCTCAGCCACCTCATTCTTCTCGATTTTATCACCCGCACAATATTGGGTGAGGAGTACAAGTCATTTAGCTCCTCGTTATGCAATCTCCCCCATTACCCCGTTACCTCGTCACTCCTAGGTCCAAATATTCTCATCAACACCCTGTTCTCAAACACCCTCAGCTTCCTTTCCTCCCGCAGTGTCAACGACCAAGTTTCATACCCATACCCATACAAAACAACAGGCAAAATTACAGTTCTATATATCTTGATCTTTAAATTTTTAGATAGCAACCTAGAAGACAAAACATTCTGCACCGAATGATAGCAAACATTTCCTGAATTCAATCTGCTCTTAATTTCTTC
>Ga0123357_10005966_pt1 | contig 14717 bp, 15 predicted proteins | sample TergutEmb28metaG_FD_89873 | JGI IMG/M metagenome (GOLD analysis project Ga0123357, IMG submission 89873) | Embiratermes neotenicus P4 segment gut microbial communities from Petit-Saut dam, French Guiana - Emb289 P4 | ecosystem: Host-associated > Arthropoda: Insects > Digestive system > Gut ...
TTATGGAAACTGTAGTTTCCATAATTATAATTAATTTATTGGTAGGAGAGACATGTTGGCAGTAATGAGAGTTTATTAATACATGATATAAATAATAACACACCACAGCTTACAGCAAAGAAAATTACTAACTTGGCACATTGTGCACAATTATTTCCCTTATTGGTATCATCACCACCACCATCAACCTATGTTACACGAGTGATTCACCTCTTTCAGTCATCTTATTGGTGGCACAGCAACTTTTCACAATGGCTTTGACAGTGAGCACATGAGCAGAGAAAAATAATGGATGCACTTGCAATTAAAACTGTTAACCTGTGTGAAAATTTGTGCTCTACAAACATGCTCCCTGAGCATGTGGGAAATTTCTGAACACAATTCATCAATAATTAGGCCCCAAGTGTGTGAAGAAAGACTTGAAATGTTTTCTACTGCAAAATGTATGGACCACAGATGTGAATCTCACAAGCGTGACATCTTTATGCACCATCTTCCCCAACAATCTGACCCCATATTTGCAAATAAACCTATATTGGGGACTCAGACAGCGAGAACCCCCTATACCAAACAAAACCATGTGTAACTGATAAAAGCAACAGGTTAATAATTCAGGAACAAAAAGATCTCATAACTCCCTCCATTCATTTTCCATTAAATATGACAAGTGTGTTTACTTCAGGTCAGTGGTGAATCCTGTCATGATTCTTCAGGTAACGCTTCTGTCGGAAGCTCAATCCACATTCTGCACACATAAAAGGCTTTTGATCTGAATGAACAAGTTTGTGTTTAGAAAGTTCATATTTCACACGAAATCCTTTACCACAAACATCACAACTGAAAGGGCGCTCACCCGTGTGTGTCAGCATATGTACAAGAAGTGATGGTCGTGAATGGAAACCTCTACCGCAGTACGAACAGGGAAATGAATACGTGTCTGAGTGACTTTTATTGTGAGTATACAAAGCAGCCTTTGTCTTGAAAGTCTTGCCACACAAATCACATATATAGGGACGTTCCCCTGTATGAACTCTTAGGTGGTCATCTCGAGTTGCCTTGGATGCAAAGGTCTTGTTGCAGATATCACAGGCAAATTCTTTGATACCAGCATGAACATCACTAATGTGCCGGTTCAATCCAGCTGGTACACGGAACTGTTTCCCACAAACATGACAGGTGTATGGTCTTTCACCTGTGTGAATTCGAAGATGAAGCCTGAATTTATCCTTCGTAGCTATTTTCTTCCCACAATGTCCACATTGGAAACCACTTCTTTCTCTTTTTACCTTTACATCTTTCTTTACATTACCTTCAATGTTTATTACTGCTGCCTTCTCCAAGGCTGCTCTTCCTCTGTCTTCCAAAACACCCCCACCTGAATTTAACCTGAGGTGCCTCTTGTTTGTTACACCATGGGGCTGATGCCTTGGGTCATTAAGCTGTTCACTACTCACTGACATCAAGCTAAATGTGTCACTGCCTGCAGTTACCAGGACACTGCAAGTTTCACCAGACTGCACATTCATTTTAATAACTGCTTTCTTGTGTTTATAATTAATCACACGTGCAGACAAACACAGATGAGGCACACAACCTTTCTGCAGACATACCCTTCCAAATGCATTATTTGCTTCTTGGTGAGCTCTGAATGATGACAAAGATGACTGTAGACACCTGCAAGACAAAGTTCGTGGTGAGTGCCTGGACAGGAAGCAGGAGTTGGAAATCAAGGAATTTCAGCCTTTTAAGTTTCAAGACTTGCATATAGATACATACGTAAGTTTCAGCAATATTCCTATTTATTTAGTGTATACAAAAAGGCGTACATCATTCAAGAGGAAATAAAGCCAAACACTCACATTATTACACTGTAAATATAATGGTAAGTTACGTGACAGGAAGGGAAGGAACAACTTTAATAACACCAAAAATATTTCTGATCTCTGATGATGAATTTTCTTCATGTTTTAAACTTTCTATGTGTATTTTCATGCGTCCTCTCAAGTAACTCTCTTCCCAAACCTATGACCAAATTCCACACATTAAAATGTCATCACACTTGAGTGAACTAGCATATGATGCATACAGACCTTGTACACATGTATCACAGGTGTAAGGTTTTTCTTTTATGTACCAACATCTGGACAACCACACATATGGATCTGTTTTCTTGATCAACATTAACAATTTCATGACACACGCTAACCAATGTATTTCAGTACAGAAACAAGCAGTAAACACATGCCAGAAACTGCAGAGAACCAGTTCTGACAACAGAATCTAACCTAACAGAATGAGCAACTAAATGCGACCACTCCTGTGTAGATTGGTCTGTGATAATATAATGCTGCATTTGTCTCATTTCCTTCATAATTCACATACAAACTGTTGCTCATAAGTTTTGGTTCATCGGTGGTCATCTAGTAAATGACGGCCAGCAAATTTTCTTGCATACATCTGACATTTAAAATTCTTCACATGCTCACATTCATCTTTAAGGTGGCAATGCAGTCCTGACCGATTTACAAAGCATATTTCCCACACAACATGTAAAACGACACTCTCCAGTGTGAATTCATGAGACCTCATGTTACTCCTTGACAAAATTTTTCCACAGTTCACATTCAAAAATGTGATTTCCTTCCACTGGTTCATCAGAATTCAACCTTAAACACTCATTTTCATTTGTCTCCTCTTCTAAACTACCAATTATGTTCAACTGAGTTCTGTTTACATATGGCACTCATTAAGGGAAGATTCATTTTCACAGTAACTTTGTTGCCCTTCTGGGTATAAACAGAATGTCCTTTAAGTAGACTTTCTGCACCAAACATTAGTTGAAAAGGACTCAATTGTGTTAATGAGGTTTATCCAAACCTCCAAGAGAAAGTGCTGCCAGTTATGGCCAGTAATGCCCCCTATCAGGACCCTTACAACTATGGTGTCTGTGCACATACAAAGTTACTTGGAGGTATGAACAAAGTTAACATCATCACATTCACAACAATAATTTCCTCAAGGTGAAAGACAACACTCCTAATACATACATAATCAAGAGAATTTGTCTTTAAACATTTCTGTAGCAAAACACAAATGATTGTGGGTCAAAATTTTCATCCTTACCAAATGTGTTACAAAGCTGTCAATTCCTAACCTTAACCTTCAGAAGACAGATTTAAATGCCAGCTGTATCTCTTGAAAGACAAGGACATTTAATTGCTAGTGAGTGAAAATGCCAGTACATTTAAGATGCCAGCATATGGTCTTGTAGGATAATAGAGATTATGTTCATTTTAACCACAAGTAGGGGGTCGAGGGGAGTCGGCCAGGCTGTACCGGGGTAACTGGGTTACTGAGGGGTGACATTGTTGGCCCAAGGGGAGCTCTAGCTATTCTGCAAGGGCGGTAGATGCGAATTATAGCCTCTCTCCGCCCAACACTGTCTGTGTGTGATGAAGAGCCACATCCTATGAGTGGTGGCCCTGTTGCACAGAACACAGCAGATCTAAAGGAGTAAACCTTGAAAAACAATCCCCAATCCTATGGTGTGAGTGCCGTGCCTACGGGATGAATGGCAGTGGGTGAGTCTGTCTTTTAACGGCACCCTCTGGGATACTGGGCGACCTCCCACCTGTATTTAGTCTTGCCAAGTATAGGGGCTCTGCTTGGTGAACCAAATATTTCCCCGGATCCTGTAGAATCAAGATTGAGAATAATTCAGAGTCACAGGAGAGCTCCGCAATAGGGGACTCCAATAAGGATTCTACAGAGGGCTTCAGTCGGGTGGAACTCCAGTAGAAGGTAACTATACATAGTAACTTCGACATTTCTACCTGGGTTCCTTCTTTTTTAGGACCCGGAGGTTTTCCCCTGATCCTGTGGGATCAACATTTAGAATAATTCAGAGTCTAAGAAGAGCTCCGCAATAGGGGAGTAGGAATTCTACAGAGGGCTTCAGTCAGGTGGAACTCCAACAGAAGGCAACTGTACATAGTAACTTTGACATTTATACCTGGGTTCCCTCTCCCTTCACCCTTCCCAAGGGAATTAGGAATTAGGTATGGGGGGGGGGGGCCCCCTGGGACTTTTTTTAAGGAAACGGGCCTTTTTTTACTTAATATAAAAATAGGGGCAAAAAACCAAGGGGCATTGGGCCTGGAAGGGCTTGAACCCAATTATTATTCTATTCTACCACGAGTAGCTAATGTTAAAATTCAATTATATTTCCTCAACCATATTCTATGTGCACTTATTCCTTTGCTTCTGACTCATGGTTTTTCATAACATATTTCTCATGAACATTATTAGTATTGCAAAATTAGTAACTAAAATCCAACAATTCCTATTCCTCTTCTGTAAAACAGGCATGATTGCTGGTATTTAGATACAAGCTCTAGGCTGAGTGCGGTCTGACCTCAAAGAGTATCGCTAAAGGCTCATGGAAAATGCCGTCACATGTTTATTGTCTAGATCTCTTGGCAGTAACATGCACCCATTTCATTGCACAATAACTTAACTTTTTTAACCACCTCCACTTGCTACAGCAATTATATATCTGTTGGCACCTTTGAGCTTATGAAAGTTCATGCATTGATTGTATCAGGTGTCAGCGCTAGACTATGAACCACAGCATAATTAGGGGACACCACAGATATGAATCAAATTCAATTAAAAGGTCAGTAATGTTCATCAATCTATACACACACACACACACACACACATTTAATTCTGGGTTCAGATATGAACTGTTAATGTGCATAGCAAGCATACACAATACCATTTAAAAAAGGGCCAGTCAACTTGCTCCAGGACATCCTAAGAGGCTGTACTGTCAACCTGTACATGGCAGAGTACTAAATCATGCTGCTTAGTTGGCAGAACATGTTGCAGTGTCTGCATCAACCATGTACAAACAGAACAGCCAATCAGTGCACTAACTAGGTTGCTCCCACAGGCAAGAGTACGAAGGAGCAAGGGCAAGATTCTTGAAGATTACAGCACAGTATAGAGACCAACTGCACAATGCACCCACCCTCTGTTCAAAACAAGAATGGGGGCTGTCTTACTGGGGGGTGAAGCAGTCACAGCATAAGCTCAACATTCACAACTGCCCTCTGCAAGAGCTGTTACTTCAGCGTGTGACATCACTGAACACTGTTTACTAAGGCACAAGGACACTGTCACCTATCTACATAAAACAATAATTTCTAGAATTCATGTTATCATGTAGTTCCTGACTAAAGTGGAAATGACAGCAAAACAACCGACAGCTTATCAAACAGACCTGATTTAACCCACTGGTCTTTGAAATGGACATAATGTCGCCAATGCTGAATTGCATGTACCCCCTCCACACAACAGCAAAACAAGTTACATCCATGTACGTAAATCAGTACTGGAAAAACAGTGTACAGTTTTACAACACATTTTCAATGACTGGTGATAACTCCCAATCACTAATCCATTGTCATAACATGTGGTCGGACAATTAAGTTCGCGAACTCGCCATGTGCTTGCCATGCCAGCACTGGACAAAAGCCTTAGTATGGTTTGATGACGTTGACACATCAGCGTTTCACAGCTGTGTTGTTGTTGGTCTATGGCAGTCTCTTTCTGAGTGGCATCTATTACTGCCTGCATGTGTTTTGGTGTGCCGCCGCGAGAATGTCCGAGCTTGAATTAGAGCAGCAAACAAACATTTATATTTCTTGTTAAACTTGGAAAGAGTGGAAACGAAATCAGAGAGATGTTAGTGCAACATTACTGGGATAATGCTATGAAGAAAACAGCAGTTTAGAAGTGGGTGAAACGTTTTTCTGAGGGAAGAGAAAGTGTCACTGACGAAGAAAGACCAGGACGGCCAGCAACAAGCAGAACTGAAGAATACATTGCAAGAATTCATCAAATTGTGTGTGAAAATCGTCGGCTGACTGTCAGGGGCATAGCAGAGCAAGTGAACATCGACAGAGAAACAGTTAGGAAAATCTTAATTGAAGATCTTGACATGAGGAAGGTATGTGCAAAAATGGTCCCAAAGGAGCTCACCAAAGAACAAAAGCAAAGAAGAGTCACAATTTGGCAAGACCTTTTGGACAGGCAAGATGACATTTTGGGCCATGTCATCACAGGTGATGAAACATGGGTCTACCAATATGACCCTGAAACGAAGCGGCAAAGTGCACAATGGAAGATCACCAAATCCCCAAAACCAAAAAATTTCCGTTGGTCCAAATCAAGAGTTAAAACAATGTTGCTGACTTTTTTTGATAACAGAGGGTTTGTTCATTATGAATTTGTACAACCTGGCCAGTCAACCAAATCTACTATCTGGAAGTACTGGAAAGGCTACGTGAAAAAGTTAGATGGAAAAACCCAAACTTTTTGCCAACAACTCATGGATCTTGCATCACAACAATGCACCTGCTCGCATGGCACTGTCTGTGAGGGAGTTTTTAGCTACTAAACAAATAACCGTGTTGGAACACCCTGCTAATTCAATTGATCTGGACCCCAATGACTCTTTTTTATTCCTGAAGATAAAGGAAATATTGAAAGAAAGACATTTTGATGATATTGATGACATCAGGAGTAATACAATGGCAGCTCTGAAGGCCATTCCACAAAACCAGTTCCAAAATTGTTTTGAAGGGTGGACTAGGCACTGGCATCGGTGCATAGCTTCCCAAGGGGAGTACTTTGATGGCAACCACAGTGGTATTCAACAATGACGTATGTAGCAATTTTACCGATATGAGTTCGCGAACTTTATTGTCTGACCATGTATACGGCACTTCCAGACCTCTGAGTTCTGTTACAAGCACGGCACACAAACACAATACAGTATATAACAAAATTCTCTCTATACCTTCACTTCATTTATTTCTCACACATTCTAAAAATCCATGAGAGGCTGAAAAACCTACTGGATGCAGAATAAGTAAATATAAAAATAAATCAAATATATATTATAACCCACCAAAAATGGAATTATTTCTCACACATTCTAAAAATCCATGAAAGGCTGAAAAACCTCTTGCATGCAGAATAAGTAAATATAATAATAAATCAAATATATGTATATATACATAGATGAAACAAACAAATACACTAAAAATGGAATTAACTTCATCAAAACACTCACCAAATTTAAAAATTACTATATAAAAGGCAGGCAATGTATGTACAAACAAAACTGATGCCACTGAAAAGCAACAAGTGTTACATATTCTTGCACTCTCTATATCTGTGTGTGTGTGGTGTGTGTGCGTGCACGCTCGCTTGCGGATGGAGGGGGGGGATTTTCCAGCATCAATGCACAGGCATCGTATTATATTATCTGTGGCCAGTCCTACTCTACCATAATTTTCCACATTATCCTGTAAACAGAACGATTTTCAGAAAAGAAATTATTTAACATGAAATGAGAGTTTTGAGTTTCTCTAAAACTTCTATGTGTTTTGATTTTCACTAAACCTTTTTGTCTGAAACTTTTCCAATTGTGAGGATAATCCAGCAAAATATTATTATAACCTAAGTGTACTATGTAGGTCTTCATGTAAAGTATTCATTATCACCAACAGATTTTTTAAAACCCCTGATATCTAATTTCATGCAAATCCGTTCACTGGGAGCCGAGTTGTTCCATGCAGACAGGCAGAAATGACAAGGCTAATAGACGCATATCACAAATTTGTGAATACGCCGAAAAACCAATAAAAATATATATAACTAAAGCCATACAAACACTTAATACAGAGGAGGTATGTAATAATGGTTGCATATCATTTTATTCAAACCAGTGTGTAACAAACAAAATGTTAAAATAACAGATTAGTTCAAAAGGAGCAGTTAGGATAATAAACATTAACTTTATTTCTTTATTTACATTAAAATATTTGGGTAGAAGGAATCAGAATAGAGGAAATATTTTAGGATTGATTTGAAATGTTCGGTGTCATGGGACAAGTTACTGACATAGGAAAAAGAGAAAATTGCAATGTTTGATGTCATGGGACAAGTAACAGAAATACGAATGGAGAATGTTGAAATGTTTGGTGTCATGAGACAAGTTACTGATATAGGAATGGAGAATGGTGAAAACCCTGAAGCCTAAGTAATGGATTCCTTTCTGATATACTGCTAAATTTGATAAAGGTTCCTGAAGGTTGGAGTTTGGTTTAGTATTTATGCTACTTACTAGTCTATTAATGACCACAAATGGTAAAAATGGAAGTACATATTGCAACAGAAAAGGTAAATGTTTAGATTCTTAAACAGATCTCTACACAAGTAACTACTACCGCAGCCCATAAAAACTCTGATTATACTCTCTTCTATCCTGAAATTCTTTATACTACATCACGAGTTCACACAAAATATTAATCTGTAGTTAATAATGGAAAGAAATTGGAATATTAAACCATTATCAATGTTTAATGTGATATACATACCTTGACATATCTCAATGCCTTGCAAGCAACACTTACTTTGGGTATAATTCACTCTACATGGATTTTCCACAACAATGTATTGTCAGTAACAATTCCAATAAATTTTGTTAGAAACAATGGTCATTATTTTATTATCATAACCAATGTCCATGTCAACAAAAGAAATATTTTTAGCTATGAACTGAATATAACATGTTTTATCAAAGTTAATGATAGTAAATTGTATTTATTTATGTTCACAAATATTGAACACATCATTTTTAAAATTTATATGTTACGACTGGTATCTATTTACTAGTACCATATGCCAATAAAATTTTTTTGGACTTATTATTTACAAAAATTGGTAAGTCATACGGAAGGAAGAACCATGGTCCTCAAACCGTTCCTTGTGAAACCCCATGTTTTATTTTTCCCCAACTAAAATTGGTATTATGATTACAATTCACACTATATATACGTGGTGTGGCTATACAATAACCAGACTTCATTTTTTTCCATTTCCCTGCAAACTTGGCAACAGCGAGCGGTGAGTGATATTGGCTTGTGCTCTCTCCTCCATTCACAGCTACAATTTCAAGGTCATGCAGCAAACAGTTTGGCAGTTTACTTTGCTTGAAGTGGATCGTGTTCTTGTTCTCCTTCGTAATCATGTTAAGTGTTAATGTGGAGCAATGCGTCAATGTGAAATTCTGTGTGAAACTTGGAAAATCCGCTACAGAAACATACGATTTGTTGAAGAAAGTTTATGGTGATGAGTGTCTATCTCGTATTCAAGTTTTCAAGAGGTTTAAATGGTTTAAGGAGGGAAGGGAAGGGAAGAGATCGAAGATGATCAGCGACCCTGTCATCCCAGCACATCAAAAACAGATGCTAAAAAGATCGAAAAGTCAGTGAAATTAATCGACAAAATAATCGCTTGAGCATTGGAGCAGTTGCTGAGTTAATTAACATTGACAAGGAAACTGTCTGACAAATTTTGCATAACAATTTCAACATGAAAAAAGTGTGTTTGAAGATGGTGCCGAGACTCCTCACTCCTGAACAATAGGAATTTCGAATGAACATTTTTGTTAACATTCTTCAAAACACTGAAAACAGCCCAAACTTTTTCGAGAATGTAATAACTTATGATGAATCAGGTTTTTTTTAATATGACCCAGAAAGTAAGTGCCAATCCATGCACTGGAAAAGCCCCAGTTCACCAAGGCAAAAGAAAGCACGGCAGCGCAAATCCAAATTTAAAGCAATGATGATGATTTTTTTTTGACATCCGAAGGATTCATGTGGATTGGGTGCCTGAAGGTCAGATCGCTAAACAGGTCTACTACAAGGAGGTTTTGACAAAACTTCGTGAACAGATGAGAAGAAGAAAACCTGAAATGGGTTCTTTACTAAGACAACACACCAGCACACAACGCCCTGTCTTTCAAGACTTTTTAAAGTAGCACAAGATCACCATGTTGGAACATCCACCGTACTCACCTGACCTAGCCCCATGTGACTTTTTTTATTTCCAAAGATCAAGTCTATGTTAAAATGAACCAGGTTCGAGGCCATAGATGCAGTGAAGGTAAAGGTGACGGAGCTCAATGAATAAGCTATCAGCAGACAACCTGCAGCACTGCTTCCAAAAGTTGAAGATTCGCATGGAGTGGTGTAGGGATCGGGGAGGAGAGTACCTTGAGGGTGACAACATTTCTATTGTGTAGTTTTTTGAATAAAAAATGTTCTAACATCAGTCCAGTTATTTTATAGCCACACCACGTATTCACTCTTTGATACCTATCCTCAAGATAGAATTTAAATAAGGCATTTGCTCTGCCTGTTATTCCACAGAAATTCAATTTACACTAAAAAAATATTGTGACTGATACTACCAAAAGCCCTTTCAAGATCACATAAGATACCTCCCACCATTAATTTATTAAGAGCTTTCAGAATTTCATTAACTAATTTATAAATAGCCTTTTCTGTTGTTGACTTTATCCTGTAATCAATATACAAGGCCACTAAGGTTCTTCTCAAAATAATAACCTGTTACACTCAGTTTGCATTCTGAAACATAAAGACTGTTGCCTTCATTCATGTGTTTTGAGCTGTCATTTTACATAGCAGCTGTACTGTGTCCACAAGACAAACAGCTGAACATTTCAGGCAACAACACACTCCGCGTGGCACTTCAGCACATACCACACTTCACTTCTAAATCATCACTGCCACTGGCAGGTCTGTGCAGGGCAGATAAAATTATTTCAAAAAATATTCAAAACAAAAATTATTTCAAAAAATATTCAAAAAAGGTTTCTTTAGAAATGAGGAGCAGGAAAACAACTAAACTTCACAAAGAAGGTCATGGTGTGAAATTTAACAACACCCATCTCCACCCACACCCTAACACTTAAAGGGTCCGTACTCTTATGCACACATGTATCACTAATTCACAACCATGGACATACACCAATGTCCATGAGTGATAGAACAAGTATAGTTTTTCAGTTAAATCTGTCATGATGCATGCTGTGTAGCATGGGAAGTCTCTTATATTTGCTTACAGAATAAATTTCAGTAGAGAGAAAATTTAAATTTATGCTGTGTATTTTATTCACAAAGTTTCACATGAAGCCATATCTAGGCCACCGCAAGACAAAATGTGTTGATACACAACAGACATCCAAACAGAATACTTCACTGACTTCATACGTAACTTGAAATGACAGCAAAAGATGTAGAATTTGAAATTGGTAACTACACAACTGTGTTATGTTTTTGTGCTGAGCAAGGTCACAATTCGCCCTCAAATTCATTAAGCTTTAACACTGTCAGGCATGATCACTCAAGTAAGAGCCAGACAAACAATTACTTGTACAAACAGGATAAACAGAATAATATACAACAGGTAACACTGTTTGGATTGTGGTTTTGTGTGTTGACATGAAGCAGATGGTTACAAGTGTTTCAGGAAAGCCAGCTGTCACCATCTTCAGGGTAATAGCATTATAATGCCAGACCCCACAGACCAAACGCTCAAAAGTAAGATTTGTTAACTAAACAAATGTCCAGCTTAATGTTTAACTACTTCAGCATCTTTATGGTGAGTGTTGTTATGATTTCTGAGGTATTTCTTCAGCCTAAATGTATGTCCACATCGAACACAAACAAATGGTTTCCCATCTGAATGAATCAACTTATGCTTCCCAAGCTCATATTTGATCCGAAACCGCTTCCCACAGGTCTCACAAGCATGAGGTTTCTCTCCAGTATGTTGCAGAATATGCAATGTCAGTGATGTCTGAGCTCGGAAACATCTCTCACAATGGGGGCACTCAAAGGGAAAAAAATTTGTGTGACTCTTATTGTGAACATACAGAGATGCCTTTGTCTTAAAAGTCTTACCACACAAATCACAAACAAAAGGTCTTTCCCCTGTATGAATACGACGGTGGTCCTCCAACGTCCGTTTGTTTGCAAAGGCACGGCCACAAATGTCACACACATGCTCTTTCACACCCTCATGAACTTCTCTCAGATGACGCTTAATTCCTGATGGAGCCTGAAACTGCTTGCCACATATATGACACGTGAACGGACGTTCACCAGTATGAATTCTGAGATGAACTTTCATATTTTCTCTTGAGGCTAGTTTCTTGCCACAGTGATGACATTCATAAAAAGGGCGATTTTCGTTAAATCCTTCTTGATGTCTTTTATAGCTAAGCTCACACTCTTCACCCACACCATCACCACCACCACCACCACCACCACCACCAGCATCAGTATTATCATAATCATCATATACAGTGTCTACATTATAATAACTGGTGAGACCACCTGTACCCTGGTACCATCTTGACCACTGTGACATTGTCATGTACTTCTCTGATGTACATTGAGATTGCTGGTAAACACTGAACTGCCACCTGCAAGACAAAGTGTGCAGTGTCATTTCTGCTTCTTAGGTGGCTACACTGCTCTGCTCAAGAGAAACAGCTGTTAGTATGAGAAAACTTGTTGAAGAACACACCTGAACAAGAGATTCCAGTCTACAGGGATGTGACATTGTGTTGATGGATGAGTATTTCCCAATGTTTCAAAGACACTACAGCCCTTCAAAACATATAGCAATACTCACTCAATGACATAGCACTGCATCCCTGAATACACTCAATCTTCAGCAGTATGGGTCACACCCCTCAATGCACCACATCCAACCAATCGAAAACAAACTGAACATAAAAGGAGCTACATATAACTGTCTTTACTTTTCAAAACCACGCTGTGAGATAGCAGGTTTGATTGGCAAGGCAGCAGTCCAACTGTACACAAAGTTTTGATGACAATAAATATAAATTAGTAACAGGGGGCTGAAGATTCTGGGCTCTGATTGCCATATGTAAATAATAAGTGGGATGTAAAGACTCTCCACAAAATGTTTGTGCATCTGCATCCAGGGGCTGCAGTAGAATAGTAAATCAGCCATTTATGTACTTCAGGAGAGCCTGTGATTAAGTTAGGCAGGAAGTTTGTATAACATTCTCATGGAATTTGGTACACACAAGAAATTAGTTAGGTCAAATACAATTTGTTTACATGAAACATATAGCCACATATGAGTAAATATCCCACACATTTCCAGTTCACACTAGTGTAGAACAAGAAGCTTCACTGCTAATGCATTGAAAATTTGCTTTAGACTATGCCATATGAAGGTTCTGTGAAACTGAGAGTAGATGATGACAATTTCTAGTCTGGAGTGATGCTAATTTATAGCACAAAACTTAAGTACTGTAAAGAAAATCTAGAAGATTTACGATCTGCTACTGACGAAAGTGGTCTGGAAGCAAATAGTGGGAAGTTCATGTGTCATCACATAGAGAGTCAACCCTTCATGGCAGAACCTACGGTATACTTACAATATGCAGGTATAAAAAGTACCCTTAAATACAGCTCTTGGCATCACGCTAGACTGGGGTTTAAATGCTTCTGCACCGTGTTAACATGTGCCTTGAAAATGAGGTGAAGTTAAAATCTTTGGTGATACCACTGATGAATTGAACGTGCACTAATTTATGAACAGAAGAAATCCAAGAAATGCACGATACCATTCAGTTCAGTACTCTATATTACAATACATGAAAAATTTAATTTTGCCTGTGTCTTTGTGTGTAGAAATTCCTCCCCCACATTACAGAACTATGTGCTGTGGGATTAGGCAACTGTACAGTAAAGGGAACTGCACGAGAAACATTGTGATTTGTTCTCCTTGCCAAATATTGTCTAATCAATATGATGGGTGGCAGGTGCAGCATGCATTGGAGAGCAGGCATGTAAACAAGTTTCTGATAGGAAAGCCTGAAGGAAACAGACCACTTGTAAAACCTAGGCCTTGATGGGGAGGTAAAATGATTTAAACAGGTAAACATGATACTTAACCTCAGTATTCCACAGAATGCAGAGACGTTCTTGACTAGTGAAGCAACTATTAGCTACTCACAAAAAAAACTCTGCTCCATATAGTTAAACTTCACCCACATCTCCATCTACATTCCAAATACAGTGTAGCCAAGTTACATGGGTGGAAAAAAACACACCTAGTGGTACCAGATACATCACTCCAATCCACTTTGCCCTTATAAAATGCCTCACATTATTTCACAGTTCAGATCTACCACATCAAGCACAGCAAATGACTATGCCCACCACCAGCCACAAAGTGACACAAATGTGGGCATACAAACAGAATAACGCATGCAATGTCAATTTAGTTAAAACATAATGTCGCCTCCATGCACCATTCCTGAATTATACTACTCTACCACCTGATAATTTGCTGCTGTTCATTGCATAATTATAACACACTACAGTACACACACCTTGTAACTTTGGTCTTCACAACTCTTCCTCAAATACAGTAACATAAAAAGGCCTTCTCTTTATCTGACCTGTTGTTAGCTATATTATGCAGCTATCTGCACTAAGTAATGCAGGAAACACCTCCTCTGTGACAAAGTAAAATATCTGCCCACATAACTAAATCCCCTTCACTGCAGCATGCTGACATGTGCTCTGTACCAATATGACACACACTGCAAAAGAGATCTCCATTGTGCAAAGTTGTTCAATGCCAGCATATACTGAACACCAAATAAAAAACAATCATCATGTTACACTGCTGAATGCTGACATGGTGAACAAACAGCCTGACACCAGTGACCCCCCAAAAAAAAAAAAAAAAAAAAAAACCCAAAATTTCAATGGATAGAGAAA
>Ga0123357_10005967_pt1 | contig 14715 bp, 15 predicted proteins | sample TergutEmb28metaG_FD_89873 | JGI IMG/M metagenome (GOLD analysis project Ga0123357, IMG submission 89873) | Embiratermes neotenicus P4 segment gut microbial communities from Petit-Saut dam, French Guiana - Emb289 P4 | ecosystem: Host-associated > Arthropoda: Insects > Digestive system > Gut ...
AAATAAAAAAAAAAAAAAAAAAAAAAAAAAAAAAAAAAATCAGTCCCAGTCATATTTGAACCACCTTGTACTATGTTTCAGGTTAAAGAACAAATGTGTTCTCTATCCATATGCTTGAACACTATGAATTTACAGAACTTGAGGTGAGGAAATAACATTTCAAACAGTTAATGTTTCCAACAAGGGGGAAAAATGCATACAATATTTTACACTTTCAGCAGTTGTTTATGAAGTAATCTTATTGGTTTTATCCACCCAGAAACAGTCATGTTGTTTCAGCATTACTGTAATAAAAGTTAAAGGTAAAGGCATGCCTGTGCTTAATCACGCACACGCCATGAAGGTATATGAAGAAGTGGAAGTACAGTGTCGCACATTTGTAATTCTGGTACCTGATAAAAGGTGAGTGGTCAGATTTTGTGCCCCAATCATTTTACCCTTAGGGAAAGAGCTCACAATACCAAAACAACAGGATATTGTGCAGTTCCCAGACACAGGCACATTACTTTGGAGAAAACAAAACTTTTGGCCATGCTTCCTCTCAGCTGTGCAGCCCACAGTACAGTGCCTAATAGGACTGAGCTATACCAGTTCCCCAGCATTACCATAACTTTACAGTTGTGGTGCCAGAAAATTTAAACAGTGGCACAACAATTTAGACCCAGGACAAGGGATCAGTTTATGTGGGGAGTGACAACACCACCTTATAACATGAACAGAACAGGTTCTCACTGGGAAGCTGTGGAAGCCTCCTACCCATACCCTGCAAGAATGGAAGGTTCTCTCTGAGTACAAGATTATCACTTTAAAACACTTATCACATCAGTTCTGAAGTTGAGGGCTGCAGGTTCCTCTGAAATGTTGATATTTACCAACAATACTACAAAATGTCACAAGCCACAAAACCACAATCTATATTTTACATTTATTCTTAAAAAAAAAAACCTACATTATTCAGTGTATTGCAGTAGGAATTTGTAGCTTACACAGCAAACAAGTTATACCCCTACAAACTGCAACATGTCTACTTGATACAAAAAAGCCTGCAATGACTTGTTTCATCAAATATGACAATTTTATGGGCTAAACATGCAACTGTTCTAAAACATGGAGGAAATGTTTTACAGTACAGGAAAAACAACCCATACCTCTGGTTTCCAAATCTCTTCTTGCATACTGGGCACACATTGAATTCTGTCATGAGGATGCTCTGAGACTCGTAACTCATTCTTAGTTCTTGCACCTTTAACAGCCACAAATCAAATAAATTGTTATAACTTTGTTCCCCATTATTTGAACTATAGGCACATACTCTATTCAACAAAACTGTTTGTACACAAACACTAACTTCAAATGTTGCTATCCACAGTCACTTAAAATTCAGATCCACCAACAACCATATTTACCCAAACACAAAAATGACTTATGCATATTAGATGACCCACCCTCTTTCAAAATATTCTGCTTTCATGAAAATACAGTTAAACCCCAATACAGTGTTACCCTCATTAAGCATCCATGGAAGTCTGTGAAGAGAATATCCTTATACAGTATATCAATTTACCATCACCCTCAATACACCACCACAGACTGCAGTGAACTATCATCATCTTTGGTGCTACAAGTCTCCTAAGAGTCTTGGCCATAATAAGTAGGAACCTCCAATGTGGTGAACACACAACGGTGCTATCCTGTGGTTTGACTGTAACTGTATTCACATTAGCCACGTCTGTATATCACTTCATGTGTGCATGTGATGCACCAACAGGTTTAACATTCAACAAATGTATGCTCTGTCCACACTGTATTTATGTGTTTTGTACTTATCTGAGAACAAACAGTGACTTCTGCCCCATACAACATAAACTAATTGGTTTTTATAACCGAGATGAAAAGTGTTTACTGTGTGGTAAGGACTGGGTCTTTAATATAAAGCAGCCTGCACTTCACCTTCAAAGGGTTAATATAATAGAATTAAATAATTATCAGACATAAAATACTACAGTATCATTGTAATAATAAGTTATAAACACACTAAAGAGATAGCCAGTCACTGCCAACACTCTTGCTGCCAGGAGACTTTCCATCACAATATATTCGTAGAGGAAGCTATTGCACTAATGAAGTTCCCCTCAGTGTTTTTGTCAACAACATTCAACTTCCTATGCTTGGGCCCACAAAATGTTTTTTGGGTTGCATTTGCTCCCTTTAATAATAGCTCTGTTTGTTTTCTTAAACGTCACATACTCTGTTTTGCGACACACAATCCCCATGCTGTGACACAGTCGCTGGTTGCTTTGGCATATTTAATTACCATTAATTTAAAACTATCATCATAACCATATTGCACTAATTTTGGTATTTTAGATACCAATGAACCTTTACTTTTACCATGATTACACAAGACTTTACAGAATACTGTAGCTTTAATAACCCCTCACTTCATAAATCTAACTTGCTTGAGCTGTAAGCATATGAACCCTGAGATAAAAGGCACAACATAATATTCATATTTGTTGCAGCAACTGTATAATTTTCCATATTGCACAACCACGGCAGGTACATAAATATTTGCCATATTTACAGAACATGTTGTATGTGCACGGTTATAATGAGAGCCCCATATTTCATATGACAAATTAGAAAATCTCATCCCTTATTCAATTAAATATGGTACACGATGAGGGTATTTGAAAACAGGATGCAGAAGACAGTATCGAAATGGAACTAACAGGATGATGAAGAAAATTACATATTGAAGAGCTTTTCACTAACTATGATAGTAAAGGTGAAATCAAGGATGATCAGATATACAGGATAATCAATATGGATGGACATGATGATGATGACACAAAATGTATAGCACTCCTGGATATATGGTCCCACCTGATGGTTACATTTACATGTACATGCCACAAGCTTTCAAAAATATACTCCATTTCCTGCTGTGCCATATTTTTGGCCAAAAGAATAGTTGCCATGACTTATGGAGTGACCCATTTAAAAAAGATGAGGAATATTCTGACCAGAGTGCAACTAACAGTTGTTCATGAAAGACTGTGCTGCACGGAGCCAGTTAACACATTCAAGAAACATTATCATGTATTCTCAACAAGGCAGGTGATGCTGTTGGAATAGGAAAAAATTACATAATGCAGAATAACATACAGGGCTATCCACAATAATATCTTTTAAATTTATCATTAATAACCCATACTAACATTGAGCTTGGTGAATATCAAAAAACATTTACAATATTACAAAACATTACTTGAATTTGGAAATATTCATATGATAAATTATTGCTTCTGTTGAACAACATACATGCACACACAAATCCACATGCACTCCCACACACAGAAAGTTTAAAAACTGCCCTGTCAATTGCTTATAACCTCATGAGCTACACATAAAGCACATACGGATCCTTTCATTCCTAGTACTTACTATGTTGCATGTGATTGCTTGCTAGTATATGACCCTCATTAATGAAACACCCAGTTCATTAGGTAGAGTAATACCTGCAAGTGCTCTGCATATATCAGTCCTTTCAACACCTGAGCTCTTCTGCGTTCATTCAGCTTATTCTGCAGGCTAACTTCGAGGAACTGTCTAATTCGCCCTAGTGGTACCTTATCAGGCAAAACACGGAGAGCCTTCATAGGATGAATTTTGCTAGCATGCTTTTCCAGGACAGACAGTGCAGTCTCCAGGTCTGACGTTGGTGGACAAGACACTGTGGAGGATTGGACTCCCATTACAAGCCAGCTGCTGTCTGGTGGGGTTATTAACATCTTCATCAGAAGTACATACACCTCATCACAGCCTGCAGAACCCTGGCTGTACACCTGCAACATGATAATTCTGTTAATGTGCCATTCTGAGATCTTATAAATACTCAGGTAATCTGGCAGTACATAATAACATCATAAAATTTAAAGCAACAAGACTACTGGGAAGACCTTCGCATACATGATACAAATAACACGAAATGAGATAATGAAGAAACTGGATATGAGATGTGGGCTGGATACCACATGGTCAGATTAGCAACTACTAGCAGACCCTTGTGAACATTACAATAAACCTTTGGATGGGCAATTACTTGATCAACTATGTGACTACAGTATCTCTTAAAGGAACGACTTTCCTGGACTTAGACAAGGAATATACTGGATTATACTTCCCACAAGTGATGTTATGGACTGCCTGTTATCTTTATGATGGGCACAGAGGTACTGTAATGTCTGCAGACATTTGACATTTCAGTAATCCTTGCTTATTCTTGTGATATCTGGAAGAAACTTGGTATTATTCATGCATCTGTTTCAGGTCAGTCAGGACAACTTATTAAACTTAACTACAGAATGCCTCAACTAAAAATGTGCTGTCTGCTTGGCAGCTAAGTGACAAATAGGACTGCTACAAATATGCATTATACAAATGTGATACTTTCACGGGAATGATTCTCAGGTTTATGTTACTGGCTCAGGTATCAGTAGTTGTACTGTGCTACAAAATGTTGTTTGGAGATTATAACGATGAAAAGAGTAATGCATTCCATACAGCTGTTCACATCGAAGTTCACAGCAGACACCAATAACGGTACTTTCGTTTGTCAGACAAAAGAAATCTGAAACCAAACCTTTATAGGTATAACATGTGAGCACGCTGGAACTATACAGAGGTGTCTGCAAATACAACTGGAACAGAAGAAGCAGAGACCTGGCCCTACACATACCTTATCACAGTATTCTACAGCACGTGGAACATCTCTCAAGATGCTCATGTATATGGCTAGTGCATGCTCATGTCGCCCAAGCTTCCCTAACACAATGGCTCTTTCTTCAAATAAACCTGTGAATAATACAAAACACATGTTAATGAATAGAATATTAATAGCTTTCTTCAGCATATAAAATACAGTACAGGAAATGTCCAGTATTCTCACATAAGATACAGATTAACAGATCATAAATAAAATGCTGCCAAATTGTGGCTATGGATATTTTCTAAATTTACCAAAGCAGGTAAAAGTGTTTAATCTCCCTCAGTTCGTAAGTTATCTTTATGAAATTTTCAATGAATTTTGAAAACATACATGTATGTAAAAACCTAATAACGCACCAGTAATTAATAACTGAACACTTTGAATTGGTACCAGGTGCTGCCAGTTGAAGGAATAGTAAAATTCAATGGGCCTCTTAGTCCATTTATGGTTAACTGAGCTTTCTGGATCATACAGTGCAGGATACTGCAACTTTTACTGTGCTCTGTATTTCAGTTTGGTAAAACTAATTAAACAATAAGATGTATGGTCGAAGTCTCTTAACTTGTTTCCAAATTATGGGTGAAGAAATTTGTGCTTATGAAACACTGTTATCAGTATTACCATATACATCAAGCAGTAGGTCTGATCCCACTGTTGCTCCATTTTGGTCAGAGTTAATTACTCCTGAAGGAGAAAAGATTAGCATTTAGTTCTACATTCACTTATTTCTTCACCATAAAATATTTTTGAGTGCAGAAAATGTATACATTATGTATGTTAGTTCACCTACATTTCATGCAACAGATTTTTGCTGAAATTGCTAAGGATGAATGTTCACAGTAAAAGTTGTAAGGTCAATTTAATGCTGGTGTACAGAGCCCTTATAAAATCCCTCTCATGCATGACCTGCAGATTAGTTTTAAAAAATGGCAGATAATCCAAAACATTATTGAGTGGCAGAAACTGAACTTCTCATTAAATCTATGATCTTGATATGAACATTTATGAGGGTGTGCTGATAAGTCCTTAGCCCGACCTACTTCCCGATGTCATAGGACGGAATCGATAGTGTCGTTGGTAAGAGGGGTCCGTTCATGTGCCGAATTGCAAGTCTTTTCTTGTTACAGAGCCTGAAAGGAAGCATGTTAGGCAACGCGTGCGATTTCTACAACATGGAGACGTGAGCTGACATCAAGTTTTTTTTTTTCCCCTGCAAGGCAAGGTGCCTAAGGAAATTCATGCCATTCTGATAGAAACGTTAGGGGAACATGCACCATCGTATGCCACTGTCAAAAACTGGGTTGCCCAGTTTAAATGTGGTAATTTTTCCATCTGTGATGCACCTCGTCCTGGACGACCCAAAACAGTGACTACCCTGGAGATTATTGATCAAATTCACAAGCTGATCTTAGAAGACCACCAGATTTTGGCTAAATCAATAGCTGAGCAACTGGGCATCTCATGTGAGCAGGTTGGGTCCATCATTCATGAAGATTTGGACATGCAGAAGCTCTCCACGAAGTGGGTCCCGAAATGCCTGAACACGGATCAAAAACATCAATGGTGCCGGTCGTCTGAGCATCTTTTGGAATTTTTTCGGTGCAATCCAAATGATTTCCTGTCGTGACTGGTGACCATGGATGAAACCTGGTTATATCACTATGACCCGGGGACAAAGGAACAATCAACGGAGTGGTGGCATAGTGGCTCACCCCACCCCAAAACATTCCGAGTGCAAAAATCCACTGGAAAATTTCTCACCTCATTTTTCTGGGATTAAGACGGCATTCTCCTCATTGATTACCTTCCAAAGTGCCAAACTATCAATGCGGAGTATTACTCGTCTCTGCTGGTGCAACTGAAGGACATTTTGAAGGAAAAGCCGCGGGAAGGTCACCAAGTTGGTCTTGTTCTTGCAGGAAAATGTCCTGGCTCACCAGGCACTTGCAACCCAGAAGAAACTGGCCTACCTGGGCTTCCAATGTCTTGACCACCCACCCTATTCTCTGGATCTGGCCCCGTCGGACTACCACCTGTTCCTTGGACTGAAGAAACAAGTGAAAGGTTGCCATTTTTCGTCCGACGCAGACGTCATTGCTGCCGTGGAGACCTAGTTGGATGGACAACCTTCTGAATTTTTTTTTTAAGTGGCTTGCAAAAGTTAGAGCAAAGGGCTAAGAAGTGTACTGAGCTTCATGGGGAGTATGTTGAATAAATCTCGAATTTGGTCGCTGTAGCTTGTTTCCTTCCTGGTCAGGCTACGGACTTATCAGCAACCCCTCATATGGCCATGACAAACATTTAATACAAGTAAAAAAGAACACTGTCTCTCACTGTGCAGTGAGTCACTTGTGCAATAATGAAGCTATCCTCATATCTGTTGTGAGCATCAGGACCAGTAACATGCAAAACTTTATAGGAAGCACTTAGAACATATGCCAGAGCACTTACTTCAATTTTTGCTTCTTGATGACTTGTGTTCCTAATTTCAGTCTTATGAACTATTTCACACTAATTCTTCAAATTTCATAAGTTATGTAATGCTTACAGAAAGAGTGAATGTGAATGAAGAACTGTCAAGGATATGGAGGGAAGCATTGATTCACTTGTTTTAAGCTAATGTCCCAGTATTTTTAGTAGATCATCAGAAAATAAAAATTATGATCAATTCATCTATAACTAAAAGTGTTCAGAGCTCTTGCAGACTATTAAGATTTTGAGCAGATAGGCAAGAGGGGACTGGAGAAGACTGCATAATGAGGAACTTCATGATCTGTACTCCTCACCACATAATATTTGGGTGATAAAGTCAAGATGATTGAGATGGATAGGGCATGTGGCATGCAGAGGGTAGAGGAGAGGTGCATACAGGGTTCTAGTGAGAAAACCTGAGGGAAAGATAACACTTGGATGACCCAGACATAGATAGGAGGGAAACAGAAAAATGAAATTTCAAGAAATATGATAGGAGGCATGGATTGGGTTTATCTGGCTCATGACAGGCAGAAGTGGTGGGCTTGTAAATATGGTAATGAACCTTCAGGTTCTGCAAAATGTGGGGAATTTCTTGACTAGCTGAGGAACTCTTTGCTTCTCAAGGGGCATTCTGTGCCATGGAGTTAGTTACTTTAACAGAACTTCATCTTTGTTCTTGAAACATAACAATTAAAAACTTTTAAACAATACTTCACACAGTAACTACTTACTCTGAGGTGATCCATTCCATTGTGTTACAATAACAATAAAACCAAACACTCATACATAAAACACAACTACATATTTAAAATCCTGATTTCTAGACTTTCAAACATGCAGTTGTGTTTGCCAGACAAGTGATTGGTTTTATTGTAATTACTGACTCCAAGTCTGTGATCCACTTCTTTAACAACAGAATGGAACCAGAATAGCATAGCTGGTATAGTGTGACTAGGCTACAGGATGGAAAATCTGTAGCTAAAATCCCGAAAGGAGCAAGAGAGTTTTCTCTTCCCTAAAATGTCAGAACGGCTCTGAGCCAAACCCAGCCAACTAGTCAATGGGTACTGAGGTTCTTTCCTGGAGATAAAACAGCCAGGGCATGAAGTTGACAACTCACCTCCATCTGCTGCCAAGTTGAAGAATGTGTGGGGCTATATGTCCTTTCCCCCCATACGCCTTCATAGCATGGACAGGGACAAATGTATGATCATAACACAGATCTCTGCATCTGAGAACAAGGTCTCTCACACATATCGGTTCAGTTAAGTTCCTCACATGCAGCTACCATGCAAATGGAACAAGACACTAAGCCAATATAATTGTGACTGATCACAGTCAGATGATATGAGTTAAATATAAAATTTCATTAGAATCCATTTCCATGCAGGATTTTGCTCTGTGTGAAGAACACCTCTACACATAATAATGTCTTGAACTAAACAGAGAAATCATTTTTAAATGCCCTGTCACAACAGAAAAATTACTTACAGTCATATGGAAAGTGTACAAGCACTGTCTCTGGAGTGTACTGTGATGATGTTTCCAAAAACTGGAGTAACTTAATTCGTATCTTCTCTCCCTCTTCAGATGTTGTTGCAAGGAGTTGCTGACAGCGTTCTCGATACTGATGTACGAGTGCATTATGAAAGATTGGATTTGAATCCTCCCACACATGTACAACATGCTCCTGTAAAATAAAGAGATGGTGACAATGTCAAGTAATGTGTTTCTAAATCCTTTCTTCATTATATTTCATTCACTATATGCTAGGGACAAAAATAAGAGACACAACACACTTCAAGTTTATGGATAAGACCTATAAAAAAAGGCAAATCAGTCCCATTATAGGCCCGAGGTGCCTGCAGAGTTCCAGGAAGTTAAGGTTCCCAGATTATGTGACACTGGCCCAGGATGGTGGTAAGGTTGTCAGCCTTATGCACCGGCCACTTTTACCCCCAGGAAATACTCCTGGTACTCATTTCTGTTAGAGGCTGAGTTGACCCCAGGGCCATAGTGCAATCAGAAGGATTAAGTCAATGAAAAATTCCAATGGCATCAACTGGAATCAAACCAGCAACCTTCTGATTTGTAGCACAACACCTTAACCACTGGGATATGACCTATCCCTACTCATAATCCAGAAAAGCACTAACATTTTCCTTTTCAATTTTTGAGTGCATTCACAAAATTGCAAAAAGCGACTATTGGCTTCATCACGTCTGTCTGCCCGTCTCTCTAACAATAATAAGTACTTTACATGAAGACCTATATACATTTTTGATCATATCTTGTACAGTTCTTCTTAGAATGAGAAATATTTCTGACAAAAGTTGCAGACAAAGTCACAACACACATTTATGTTCAATAACATTTTTTCAAAGATCACTGCCATTTATGAGACACTGTGGAATACTGTAAAGCCAGGCAGACACAGATGACAACTGGGTGCATGCACATTACATGCTGGATACCTAAAGCTACAAACATGCCTTCTAAATATGTAATATTTATTGCTTTTCTACTGCAACAATGGTTGCACAAACATGCCTCAGTGTTACATTATGAATGTATACTGCCTGTCTTGTTTCACATAATTTATGTTTGCTCAGTACTGACAACAGTGACAGATGTACAATGATGTGCCCAGGACACTAACACATTTGCAATACTTCTTGTCAATCTTAAATCTAAATTTTTAATTGCATAAACTGAAGAGTACAGCAGTATTTATTCAATATACTGTGTAACCATAATGTCTCACATGTACATTGCACAAAATAATAACACAAGTACAGAAAACATATCAGAAAACAATCAAAACAAGACAAGTCTTGTAAAACTGGCATTAGAAGAAAGCAATCCAAACAAGTTAAAACTAACAGCCAGTTCAAGCTGAGTTCAAAATATTAGCATCGGCACCATACACATGATAGTACATCATTTGCAGCCCTTATCCACAGTGTGAAATAAAGGATTCACACATCGGATTCACACACTGCGAAAAAATTAAGAAATTCTTAGCACAATAATATTCTCATCTAATGCAATACCTAGTTTGCATAACAGGACAAAAATGAAGTAGAATGCATAACTGGATGTGTTACAGCAGACTTAGTACATTAAATGTCTGACAGCTAGTCATCCAAAACTAATCAGTGCCACCTTGTCACCAACCTGGCCTTCTTGATCATTAGTTTTAACACAAGGAAACACATGCTACCAGAATCGCAGACAAAATGGCTTACACGATATATGATAAGAGACAAGGCACAGAATGGATACAACTCAAGGTCACCATGAAGGGCTCAAACAATGCTTTGCACATATCCTACAACTGATAAATGACAATACTACATACCACACATCTTGTATTAAATGTCCATGCCAAATGGGCATAGCTACTGTTGGGCATTAGAACCAAAGACCACAAACTTCAGTTACCAGCTAAAAATCATAGGTATACTAAAGTTTGGGTCTCAGTTCAAAAATATCTATGTATACACACCCTGAATGAAAACTACTAAACAGGAAGAGGGTGTCAGGTCAGGCCAGGTTCAGAAAGCATGTTTTATTCAACAGTGTAGATTCCTTCATACTATTAAATGCAGAGAACACTTCCACCATACCAAAGAAGGGTGGAGAAGTTTCCTCCAATCAGAAGCACACTTTTCAAGTAGGTTAGTTTTAGGTATTCATACCTCTTGGGCACTGTTGTTCAGTTACTGCAGACATAAACCAGCTGCTGCACACAACACTATGAGACTGTTGCAACACAAATCACACTACTATTCCACACCGCACAGTTTAACTTATTCTCTTTGCACTGTTTCATTATATATTCACCATACTGAAAAGCATTTCAAATACTTGTTAAATTGTAGATCTTAATGAAATCTCTATTTCTCACACACACATTTTTGGAGTGATGAGCTGTTTTCAGAAATCAATTGAGCTCCACTTGCCTGACAACTTTTACTGCAGATGTACAATACCAGTGTCAATTACACCAGTTTAGTAGTTTCACTCAAAAAAAAAGTGCTTTAACCGGCACAGGCATCGTTCCAATCACACATTCATATTATGCATACTGCACAAAGAATGCAAAAAAAAAAAATCTTAATGTACAAACATCATTGGTAATTCACCTGTCATGTACAAATTATTTCAGTGTTCAATTCTACTATTCTAACCAACACAGCTTAAGTAAACAATGTCAGCCGTTACCAGGTATGGGATGACAAGATCCTTATGTGTACGCAGCAAGTAGTCCAGTACTTTGGGACGTGGCAGTTGCTCCACTTCAGCAATATCCTCTGTGAAAATCTTCAGACCCTCCTCTGGGTTAGCATCCAAAACCCACCCAGCAAAGTCCAGTATCAGATTGATATGGTCCTTGCCTAAATTATGAAGGAAAAAAAAAAGTAATAGAGAAGCATGTAAATGAATGTGAACACAAATACATACACAAAGGAGAGGGTGGTCTTGTACATAGTGTCCAGTCGGGCATGGCCCGCTCAGAAAAGAAACATTCACACTCTGCATTACACAATACAATGAAACCTGTCTTTAACACAGAACTTTTACAGTCCAAATGATCTGATGTAATAAATGTTATAAAACTACCTTTAATGAATGCCAACTGTCTAATGCAAAAATGGAAAGCAAGGACAAGACTTGAACAGAAAGCCCATTCTTCATGTTTTTCACTTAAGTCTGTTCCACACTGTGCCTTCAGTCAAACTACCATTACCTTGTCTATTGTTTATCAGTAGCTAGAGATACTGTTAGGAATGCAGCTAGGCCACAATAAAAGTGAAGGGAGGTTTGGACCAAAGACTGCCAAAATCTTGGGGTTAAACAAGTCAGTAAACAGAACTGTCTTTAGCACCACCCCAGGATACATTCACTTACTGACAAAGAACTGAATGCCAGTTTAAAGAATGTTGAATTCTGTGTGTGTGTGTGTGTGTGTGTGTGTGGTGCGCATGTGTGTAGTAGCACACATGAAACTATAATGGTGGAATCCAAACCTCGCTCCTTGGCACCACAAACAATGGCACTCTTTAAATGTTTTCCCATTCCATCCCAAACAGCATAATTAGACTTGCTGGCATAGGATTTACCACCTAGTGAAATGGAGAAACCATATCATTTATAGTAATATATCTAATGATTTCTACTTCATGTACCAAGAGTGAAGCAGTCAACGTAACTATCTTTTATTACAAAACATTACTTGCTTTTATACAAAACTGCAAGTTATTCTTTATTATATAAACAAATACTTTTTAATAATTTTGAAAAATACTTGCATCTCAAGTTAAAACAAAAGGGCCCAGTTGACATCCCAAATAATCTAAGTCTGGTCTACAGCACTTCCTGTGAAGATGAAACAACACAACAGCTGTGTTATTTTATTTTTGAACAGTACAACCTGCCATCCTCATATTGAACTGCCTATGGCTTGGGTGGTTTCCACCAAACACCACCAGCGTATCGCAACCCATGGACCAAAAAGTAATAAAGTGTATAACACTGAACTACCATAAATTTGTTACATGATCACAGCTAGCCAACGTGGAAGCTGTACCTCCTACCACTGAAACTGCAAGTTCATATCAGGCTTAGTATGTTCCATTCCACATATTAAAAAGGATATTTCAGTTCTCATAACAAGAAAGATGCACATATGCAAGATGTGCATTTCTTGGTCGTGTTATGTGAATTGAAATATTTGTATTAGTCCTTGATGGAGTAATTGGGAGAGCAAAGGTGATATAGCAAGTGTCTCGCAAACAGTATAGAACAGGTGTTTTGAGAAAACAAAATTTTATACAAATGATGTGAATGACAAAGAAACAAATGAAAGCAACATTCAGAACTCCAGGAGTCAGTCCACCAGGCTATACACAAAAACAGTGAGAAAGAAGATTACCTTAACATTGATAGTGACGTTGAAATTGGAACAGCTTTAAAGAAAATTGACAAGTTCATTGAGAAATGCCAGCACAGTAAGAAGAGGAAAGTGATAAGAGGAGGAAGGAGGAAGAAGAACTGGCCAGAAATGACTGGAGGAGTTCAAATTGAAACCATACTGTGATACTCAAAAAAAAAAAAAATCATAAAACTTTTGACTAATCCCAAATAATTCCAAACCATCTGATACAATATGCAGGTGAGAAGAATGACTGAACGTCAAGCTTCTCGAACATTACATAAACAAAACACTGTTCCATTAGTCTATTCTGTTTTTAAAACAATGTCAAAATTTACATAAGGTACAGAAATATATGGGGCACATAACTGTAAAAAAATGTTTAATTTAATTTCAAGTAATTTACAAAATAGAACCTGCCTGCACTGAGGGGATTGGCTTCACCTTCTGTGTCTGAATTATACGCCAACCGATAACTACTATTTTGGGTGCTTATATAACTGTCTAATTAATCACACCCATAAAATAATTTCATATGGACTGACTTCACTATTACACACTGTTTCACCAAACCAGTTACAAAAATGTACTATCGAAATAAAAATTGAGTTCTTTTTAATTACTGTAAATTTGTATGGTTCCAAATGAAGCAACTTTGTAACAGCGTGTAAATATTACTTTAATGCAACAATTTCCTATGACAGGCACCTTAGGGTTTTTGTGGACATGCTTCTGAACACTCCAGTATTATCCAGTGTTTCTTCTGAAAGAATACACAGGGATCACTATCACTTCTACTTTAACAAAGATCATGTTGCTTGAAATCTGTTCACCAGGTGAAGGAACTGAAAAACCAGGAAACCGATTTCTACATTTTCTGCAGCATACTTCACAGGATTTATTCCTTATACAAGCACCCACAACAAAAATCCTCTGTATCACACCACACTGCACATTCATGGGGGGGGGGAATATATATATATATATAATAAATAAATAAAATAGAATAAAAAATAAAATAACTCTGTGTCACAGTGTACTTGTAATCACAAAAATGAAAAACAATTCACATTTTTTATGCCCAGCTCATGAAACTGGACCGTGTGACAGCTTTCGGATGACATAATGCAACTGTATGTGCTGCAATAAGATAACAGAAGATGAGCCATGCTCTGCCTGATCAAGCTGCTGTATGTGCGTGGGTTCCACTTTTAAATTAACTCCCTGTCTGTACACAGCACAGCATGAAGAATATATGAGGCATTGGGCTAGATCTCAACATTAGAACATAAATGGTTAGTTGCATGCTCCTGCTTATAACCACAGGAAAAAGAGTCCTTGGCTACCAGTGGACAAAAGATATCTATAACATACTTCAATACATGACAGTTACTAATAAACTCAAATTTCTATGAATACGTATTAAGGACAATAATGTGGATCAACTTAGTGTTTACCATGATCTTCGGACCAAAAAAGTGGTCTTAAAGAACAATAAATTTTGAGTTTGTGCCAACTCAAATTTTGAAAA
>Ga0123357_10005970_pt1 | contig 14712 bp, 10 predicted proteins | sample TergutEmb28metaG_FD_89873 | JGI IMG/M metagenome (GOLD analysis project Ga0123357, IMG submission 89873) | Embiratermes neotenicus P4 segment gut microbial communities from Petit-Saut dam, French Guiana - Emb289 P4 | ecosystem: Host-associated > Arthropoda: Insects > Digestive system > Gut ...
AAGCCCTACGGGCTAAATATGGTCTGAAATATTATATTTTCTATTGATATTTATCACCTACGGCGAATATAAAATTGAATATCAAGATGTTATAAAATTGCTTATCCAAAACTCAGGTTATTATTTATTTTTAAAAAAATATATATTAGAATTTGCACGATTTTTGCAATAAATTAAACTTTTGTATTTAAACACGATGGAAGATTACAGGATTACCAATCCAAAGCCACTTTATATTTTGCTCAATGCTATTCTGCTGTGCATTGCGTTTTTTTTGGTAATTTGGTTTTTCAAGTTCACAACATCTGCGCCGCTTACTAAATATTGGCAGCCCTATTTATTTATCTATACTCCTATCTCGTTTATTTTTGGTATTGCCTTTCGCAAATATCATTCTTACCGCAGGCGAGAACTCAATGACGTATTATTATCAATTTTGAAAGCAGATTTGGTCGCCACTGTGGTTACTTGTGTCGTTTTTATAACTATGCCGTCTCTAAAACTTTCGACTAATGCGCTGTTTTTGTTTGTGGGAGTGTTGTTGTTGGTTGAGTATATCGTTGTTATGGTATATTTTTGGGTGAAAAACGCTGTAAATGTAGAACATCGAATACAGCATGAAATTACCGACCATAAAGTTAGAATGCACCGCGATTATAAATTAGATAAACAAAACACCGAAAAAGTAGAAAGTTTAATTAATAAAAATTCAGGTAAAAAAACGCTTGAAAAATTGATTGAGAAAACAAAACTGAATTATGCGAATACACTTGTATTAAGCACTACAACGATTTTTAATATTTCCAATTTGCCGGACAGACGTTTTTCTACAATTATTAATCTTGCTCGTTCAAACGACATTCGCAGTATAAATGAGTTTTTTATTGCAGTACTTGATAAACTGCCATACGATGGTACTTTTGTTGGTTGTTATCTGTCGAAAAGTCAATATAAAAAGAATTTTTTAAAAAAATATCCATGGGGAATAAATTATATACTTTACACTTTTGTTTACCTTATTAAACGAGTTTTCCCGAAACTCGGCTTTACCCGTGAAATGTATTTTTGGTTCACCAGCGGACGCCACAGAGTTCTTGCAAAGCCCGAAATTTACGGGCGATTGTATGCTTGCGGATTTGAAATTACAAACGAATTTCGTGCCGACAAACTTGACTATTTTATTGCAAAAAAGCGTAATAACCCTATTCGCACTGAAATTATTAACTATGGACCAATAATAAAACTTAACCGCGTAGGCAAAAACGGCAAAATGTTTCGCGTATATAAATTTCGTACAATGCACGCCTATTCGGAATTTTTGCAACCCTATATCTACGAACGCAATAACTTGCAGGAAGGCGGAAAATTCAAACGCGACATCCGCATAACTTCTGTCGGACATTTTATGCGCAAATACTGGCTTGACGAATTGCCGATGCTCTACAACCTGATAAAAGGAAATATGAAACTTGTTGGCGTGCGCCCGCTGAGCAGACAGTATTTCTCGCTGTATTCCAAAGAATTGCAGCAAACACGCACCCGACATAAACCCGGACTGCTTCCGCCGTTTTACGCCGATATGCCCAAAACATTAGATGAAATACAGGCATCGGAAATGAAATATCTGACTCGTTGTGAGAAAAAAGGTACTTTTATTACTGATTTTAAATACTTAGGCAAAATTTTTGTAAACATAGTTTTCAAACAAGCCCGAAGCACGTGAATTTAATTTTAATTTGTAAAAATAATTATTGCAAAAATCAAAAAAATTATATAATTAAAAACAGATTGTCTCAATTATAAATAATAAATATTTTTTTAATGAAAAAGATACAAATGGTGGATTTAAAAAGTCAATACGACAAAATCAAACCCGAAATTAACGAGGCGATACAGCGAGTGCTTGACAGTACTGCTTTTATCAGGGGGGAAGCAGTATCCCACTTTCAGCAGAATTTGGAAAAATATCTCGACGTGAAACATGTTATTCTCGTAGGGAATGGGACAGACGCTCTGCAAATTGCATTGATGGCACTTGGACTAAAACCGGGCGACGAGGTCATTACTCCCACTTTCACTTTCATCGCTACAGCGGAAGTGGTTGCCTTGCTTGGACTTACGCCAATACTTGTTGATGTAAATCTTGATACTTTCAATATTTCTATTGAAAGTATCAAAAAAGCGATTACTCCCCGCACAAAAGCCATTGTACCTGTACATTTATTCGGACAATGCGCCCAAATGGAGGAAATTTTAAATATTGCCCACCAACACAATCTTTTTGTGATAGAAGATGCTTGTCAATCAATGGGAGCGCAATATATTTTTTCTGATAGCACCAAAACGCACAGCGGCACGATGGGCGACATTGGTTGCACATCGTTTTTCCCGTCAAAAAATCTCGGTTGCTTCGGAGACGGAGGGGCTTTATTCACCAACAACGACTTCCTTGCCGACAATATAAAAAAAATAGCCAATCATGGAATGGAGACGCGCTATTACCACGAGGTGGTAGGAGTAAATTCGCGCCTTGATACTATTCAAGCGGCTATTTTAGATGTAAAATTAAAATATTTGGATAAATATATTTTAGCCCGACAAAAAGCGGCGGCTTTTTATGATAACGCTTTTAAAAATAATCCCAAAATAATTATTCCTTATAAAAGTCCGAATTCAACGCATGCTTTTCATCAATATACTGTTAAATTACAAGGAGTTAACCGCAATGAACTACAAAAAAAACTTGCAGAAAAACAAATTCCAGCAATGATCTACTATCCTGTTCCATTGCATTTGCAGGAAGCATACAAAAATGAACGTTATAAATCGGGGGATTTTCCTATTGCCGAATGGCTTTGCCAATATGTAATTTCGTTGCCAATGCATACCGAATTGGACGAAGAACAGTTGAATTTTATTGCCGAAACTGTTGATAATATATTAATTTGAAATAATTTAAAGACAAAATAAAAATAAGTTCATTATTTATTATTAACAATAATCCATATTTATAATAATTTTTACTTAAATTTGCAGAAATATAATTTATTTAAAATATAAGATATGCAAAATATTGATTCATATAATTTTAAAGGTAAAAAAACCTTTGTGCGTGTTGATTTTAACGTGCCATTAGACGAAATTGGCAATATTACTGACGACACGCGCATTGTTGCAGCATTGCCAACTCTCAAAAAAATTCTTGCTGACGGCGGGCGTTTAATAATCGCCTCTCATCTTGGTCGCCCTGAGAAAAACCCAGACCCAAAATTTTCGCTCAAACAGATTTTACCGCACGTAAGCCAATTACTTGGCATTGATGTAAAATTTGCACCTGATTGCGCCAATGCACAATCGGAAGTTTCAGCCCTTAAAGATGGTGAGGCATTAATGCTCGAGAACCTGCGTTTTTATGCCGAAGAAGAGGGCAGTCCGCGTGGCGAATTTGCAAATGATGAAGAAAAAGCCACAGCAAAAAAGGCTATAAAAGAAAGTCAGAAAGAATTTACAAAAACGCTCGCCTCCTATGCCGATTGTTATGTTAATGATGCTTTTGGAACTGCACATCGCGCTCACGCATCGACTGCATTGATTGCCGCATATTTTCCAAACGACAAAATGTTCGGATATTTAATGGAAAAGGAAGTAATTGCCGTTGAAAAAGTTATGAACGACATTGTGCGTCCTTTTACTGCAATTATGGGCGGTTCAAAAGTTTCTACAAAAATTGAAATTATTGAAAATTTGCTCACCAAAGTTGATAATCTGATAATTACAGGTGGAATGACTTTTACTTTTGTCAAAGCAACCGGCGGCAAAATCGGTAATTCCATTTGTGAAAACGATAAACTTGATTTGGCTCTGGAATTAATCGAAAAGGCAAAGGAAAACGGCGTAAACCTTATTATCGCAATAGATGCAAAGATTGCAGATAGTTTCAGTAATGATGCAAAAACCGACTTTGTTGATGTGGATAAAATTCCTGACGGCTGGATAGGAATGGACATTGGTCTGAAATCAGAAGCGCTTTTTGCTCAAGTAATAAAAAATTCAAAAACAATTTTATGGAATGGACCGACCGGCGTTTTTGAATTTGATAATTTTACACACGGCACGCGCTCGGTAGGGCAAGCAATAGTTGAGGCAACTCAAAACGGCGCTTTTTCACTTGTTGGAGGCGGCGATTCGGTGGCTGCGGTAAATAAATTCGGAATTGCCGACAAAGTTTCATACGTTTCAACAGGCGGTGGAGCATTGCTCGAAGCAATTCAAGGAATTACTTTGCCCGGAATTGCAGCGATAAAAGAATAAATTTCTTGATATTATAATTTTTTGGAATATATTTTTTGCAAAAAAAAAATTTATTATGAATAGTTTTGGCTTTGTACGTTGTGCTGTGGCAGTACCCCAATTAACAGTTGCCGATTGTGATTTTAATGCCAGAAAAATTTTAGAACTTATTGAGTATGCTGAAAATCAGCAAGTTGAGTTGCTTGTTTTTCCCGAACTTTCAATTACGGCATATACTTGTGCCGATTTGTTTTTTCAACAAAAATTGCGCGAAGATGCAGAACAATCATTGCTTTTACTTTTGGAAAAAACAAAAAAATTTAGTTTGATTTTTATCGTTGGGATGCCGATTTATTATCAGAATGCGCTATATAATGTTGCCGCAATTTGTCAAAGCGGCAATATTTTGGGATTTGTTCCAAAAACACATTTACCTAATTATCAGGAATTTGCAGAAAAGCGTTGGTTCGCTTCTGGGATAAATTTATCCGGGTTTTATAATATTGCAAACACTAACAGTGTGGTAATCAATCGACATGTGATATTCGAAAGTACAAAATTCAGTTTTGGTATTGAATTTTGCGAAGATCTCTGGACACACAAGCCTTCAAGCGCCCAGTTATCGATGAACGGAGCAGATATTATATGTAACCTTTCTGCAAGTAATGAATTGGTTGGCAAACATTTGTATCGGCGTTTTTTTGTTGAGCAACAATCCGTGCGTTGCAGTGCGGGATACATTTATGCCTCAGCAGGAATGGGTGAATCAACTACAGATTTTGTATTTTCCGGTGCAGGTTTTATTGTCGAAAGTGGTATAACGTTAGCAGAAACCGAACGTTTTTCTCTTGATTCTCAAATAATTATTTCCGAAATTGATGTGGAACGACTTCGTACCGAGCGCATTAAAAATTCCAATTTTAATAGTTTGATTTCAAAAGAAAACTATCAAAAAATTTATTTTGAAAATAAAAAATTAGAAGTTAATAATCTATATAGAAAAATAAGTCCGTATCCATTTATTCCTTCAAAAGAGGACATAAATGCATTTTGTGATGAAATTTTTTCAATTCAAACAGCAGGTCTGTGCAAACGTTGGCAACATACAAATTGTCAGACACTTATTGTTGGAGTTTCGGGAGGGTTGGATTCAACTTTAGCTTTGCTGGTTGCCGTAAATGCGGCTGACAAACTTGGATACGACCGCAAACGAGTGGTTGGAATTACAATGCCCGGCTTTGGAACAACAAATAGAACATATCTGAATGCAATAAGTTTAATGACTGCCCTTGGCATTACTCAACTAAAAATTTCAATTAAAGCGTCTGTTTTACGGCATTTTAAAGATATTGGACAAAATCCAGAGAACCACGATGTTACATACGAAAACGCACAGGCACGCGAGCGCACACAAATTCTGATGGACATTGCAAATCAAAAAAATGGGCTGGTAGTTGGAACGGGCGACCTGTCGGAACTTGCATTGGGGTGGACTACCTACAACGGTGACCACATGTCGATGTATGCAGTCAATTGCAGTGTGCCGAAAACGCTTGTGCGCTATCTGATTGAGTGGGCAGCGATGCAAGCTGATAAAAATTCCGCTAAAATTCTAAAAGATATTTTATTTACCCCTGTTAGCCCAGAACTTTTGCCGACTGATAACAAAAACAAAATTTCACAAGTTACCGAAGATGTAATTGGACCGTATGAACTGCACGATTTTTTCCTGTATTATTTTGTACGTCATGGTTTTACACCGAATAAAATATTGTTTTTGGCTAAAATTGCTTTTAATGATATTTATTCAGAAGATATTATAAAAAAATGGCTAAAAATATTCTTAAAAAGATTTTTTCAAAATCAATTCAAACGCTCGTGCTTACCCGACGGACCAAAGATTGGCTCAATCAGTTTGTCTCCACGCGGTAATTGGAGAATGCCAAGCGATGCGGTGTCGTTTCGGTTCGACAATTAAGACAAATAGAAAACAGATATATTTCTTTTGGCATTGCTAAATAAATATAGATTAAACCCAATAAATTATTGATTTTTGGCACATAATTTTATGCAAATATATACATACTTAGCAATACAAAAAAACATATTAAACTTTTTGTATATATTTGTAGTCAAATTTCACAATTTAATGCGTTTTTTATTCTTTTTGAAAATTTGTTGTAAATTTGCAAAAAATATTTAATAAAAGTTTCTCTCAAAATTTTTACGAATGTGAATGATTATATTCAAATAGATAAAAATTCAAATGCAATATTATCGCAACAAACAGCTGTTATTCATAACATTTGCAAATAAATTTAGTAATAATATTTTAAATTAAGTTTTTTTATGAAGAAAATAATTTTAACAATGGCACTTGTGATGAGCGTTGCAGGTGCATTCGGACAGAAGGTGAACGTTTCAAAGGCGCAGAGCAATGCCAAGTCAGGCAATTATTCAGCCGCTCGGAAACTGATTTTATGCCGCTTTATACCAGAATAATAAACCATTTTGAAGACAACAAACCATATCTAAATCCGCATTACAATATTTCATCGCTTGCTTGCTTTGGACTTAAATACAAATACCACTTACATAAGCAATGCTCTGCATGTATGTGGTAATATCAGTTTCAAATCTTTCATCAATACCAACAGAATAAATGCCGTAATAGAAAAACTTAACAATAACGAGGATAAACGTTATACTATTGTGTATATTTTTACATCGTCGGGTTTCAAAAATCAAACTACCTTCAATACGATTTTCAAAAATATTATAGGAGAAACACCTTCCGAATATATCAAAAACAGACAAAACGTAAAAAATGCAGGAGCAGAGCGGCAATAGAACCCATCATCGGACACTTAAAAAGCGATTTTCGGATGTTACAGAATTATCTTGGTGGTGAAAAAGGCATTCAAATAAATGCATTTATGGCTGCAATGGTGTGGGATTTGAAGAAATTGATGAAAAATTTGAGAGAAGATTTTTTACATTTTATTTTTCAACTCTTTTTCCCACAAAATTTTTATAACTACGCCGCCTAAAATATATTTTTAAGGAGCGACTAAATAATCAAATCGTTTTATTCAAAAAAAACATGTAAATTTGCAACCGAATTTTTTAATAGTAAATAACCTTAATAATTTTTTTAGTTTTATGAAGAAGACAGTAGTATTTTTAATTATTTGCGCATTGGCAGCAGGTTTTAGTTCATGTAAAAAAGACGAACCTGACAAACCAAAAGTACCAAAAAACGAGATTAAAATTGGTAATGAATCATTTCCACTCCAAGTTTCTCCCACTTTATCTGACGGAATTAGTCATTATGGTGTTGATGATTGGGAAACGGCTTCATTGGACTTTCAGAGTACTCCTAATTTTCAGGCAGGAGGAGCCGCTGCAGATTTAACCATAGAATTGGTTTACAAAATAAACAAAGGATTTTCGGGTACTTATATTTGCGAAGATGGTCTTTTTGCAGAGCTTCCTGAATTGGAATCACAAGGCACATATCATGTTTTTACCAATGGATTTACCTGGTGCCATTATGATGTGCCTATGAACCCAGAACAAAGCAAAACTTATTACATTAAATCGGGAACGGTAACTATTACCGATTTGGGAAATAACACCTATTCAGTTGTTTGTGATTTAATTGCAGAAGATAATACAGCGATAGGATGTACATACACAGGAAAATTTATGCAGTTTCCAGAGTGGTAATATTAAAATTCATTTAGAAACAATATTTTTAATAAATAATTTTTTATGAAGAAGATAATTTTAACAATGGCAATTGTGATGAGCGTTGCAGGTGCATTCGGACAGAAGGCGAACGTTTCAAAGGCGCAGAGCAATGCCAAGTCAGGCAATTATTCAGCCGCTCGGGAACTGATTTTGTCTGCTTTGACCAATCCCGAAACAGCCAATTCGGCTGAAACATGGTATGTTGCCGGATTTATCGGCGAAAAAGAAAATGATGCATTGTGGATTAAAGCAAAACAGAAGCTGGACTACGACAAAACAGCTAAAGGAAAGGCAATGATCGAATCTATTGGCTACTATATCAAAGCCGACGAACTAGGGCAAACCCCAGATGAGAAAGGGAAAGTGAAAAATAAATATCGCAAAGACATGGTAAATGCGATTAAGGTTTATTACGAAAACAACGATAACCTTTTCACTTATTTTGCCGAACTGTATGACGACAAGCAAAACAAAGAAGCATACGATGTTGCACAAACTATGCTTTCAATTCCTGATTTGCCGATGATACAACAGTCAGTACCTAAAATACAAAAAGATACTTTGTATTTTACCGTTCAGTATTATGCTGGTTTGGCTGCCGCCAAAGCAGGAATGCACAATGAGGCGATTGACCTTTTCAAAAAATCAATAGCTGATAAATATGAGCAAGTATCAAGTTTTCAACTTTTAAGCGGTGAATATCAGACGCTTGAGGATACTGTTAATTATGTTTTGACACTAAAAGAAGGGTTTATAAAATTTCCTAGTGAGTCATGGTTTTTACTAAACTTAATTAACTTTTATGTTTATTCGAACCAGAACACCGAAGCGGTCGCATATCTCGACAATGCGATTGCTAACGACCCGCAAGTTGCAGAATATTATTTCGTTAAAGGACAATTGGAAAGCCGATTGAATAATTCAGATCAGGCGGAATTAAATTACAATAAAGCAATTGAGTTAAACCCAGATTATGCAGGAGCGTATGCAGGAAAAGGCTATTTACTGTATAATCAGGGTGCCTCAATTATTGAAGAAGCCGGTCAAATTAGAGATAATGATCAATATAATGCAGCGAAGAACAAAGGCGAAAATTTGATACGTCAAAGTTTGCCTCTGCTCGAAAAAGCTGTTCAACTAAATGGACAGGAACTCGAATATCTCGAAAATTTGAAATTAGTATATTATCGTCTTAATATGATTGATAAATACAATGAGATAACAACGAAAATTAATGAACTGAGAGGACAATAAAATATTTTGTTTTATAATAAAATTAGATTTTTTTGAATCGGTCGAAGGGCTGTCTTATGTTTTCTTTAAGATAACCCTTTGTTTTTGTTTTGTATCGGTAATTAATTAATTTTGCACAGAATTTTGGTCGTGTAAATATTTTTTGTATATAATAAAAAAATGAATCCCAAGCAACCATATATTGGTTATAAAAGTTCTTTCGGGAAAAAAGACAAATATCGCATTGTGTTAATTCCGTGGTTTGCCGACTTTTTGTCGCCACTCATTCCTGCATTGGCACACTTGGCGGGCTATCGTTTTGTAAATTGTCCGAAAACTTCTAAAACATCGGCAGAAATAGGTTTGCGCTATGGAAATAACGAAGTTTGCTACCCCGCCACGCTCGTTTTGGGAGACCTTATCGCCGAACTGCAAACAGGCAAATACGACCTGAACAATGTTGCTGTGGCTATTACGCAAACAGGCGGACAATGCCGCGCTACTAATTATCTGGGAATGATAAAACAGGGGCTAAAAAATGCGGGCTTTGAAAATGTGCCTGCTATTGCCGTTACACTTGGGGACGGAGTTCATCAAAACGAACAAAAAGGATTTAAACTGCCGATAATGAAGATTTTCAATATCGGAGTTAACGCACTTTTCTTTGGAGATGCACTTTTCCAAATGTTTTCGGCGGCAACAGTACGCGAAAAATCAATAGGGCAATCGCAGAAATTTTTTGATTTTTATATCGAAGAGGCAAGAAAAATTACATTAGAAAATAAGCCCTCTAAACTTTTATCTTTGTTAAAAAACGCTGTTGATGATTTTAATTCAATAGAAATTATTGAAAAAAAATTGCAAAAAGTAGGGTTAATAGGTGAAATTTTTGTTAAATATAATAATTATGGTCAGGTACATATAACCGAATGGTTGCGGGCGCATAATTGCGAGGTGCTTGTTCCGCCGATGGCAAGTTTTTTCCTGCAAACTTTTGTCAATCAGTATGTTAATCATCAAAACGGCATAAACCGCAAAAATGTAATAACATTCACATTTTTACCTTTGCTTTATAAATTTTTAAATAAACGGCAGCAAAAATTTGAAAAGATAATGGAAAAATCGCGTTTTTATCATAAACACGCCTCAATTTTTGAATTATCTCAATATGCTAAAGAAATTCTTGACCTTTCGAATCAATTTGGCGAGGGGTGGTTAATTGCAGGTGAAGTAGCAAATTTTTCAAGACAGGGCATAAATCGTATCGTGTGCATTCAGCCCTTTGGGTGTATAGCCAATCACGTTGTTGCAAAAGGGATAGAACGCCGTTTGAAACAACATTATCCTGACATGAATCTGCTTTTCCTTGATATTGATGGCGGAATGGCTGAGGTGAATTTGCACAACCGACTGCATTTTTTGATAAACGAATAAAATTTTCAGGCAGTGGGCATTATAAAATTTAATCATTAATTCAAATTAATATTATGTTTCAAAATCAAATAGAAAAACCCGTAAAAAGAGGTGCGCTGAGAAGTTTCTTGGGGTGTGAATATTTTATTTTGAAACGTAAGTTACACTGGCTTTTCGGGATTGAAAAATTTGCTAAAATTGACAAAAACATATTGCCCTCGGTCTCAATTATTAAGCATAAATCATTTTTATTACGTCCTTTGAAAAATGTTGATATGATTTTGCAATACAACAAAGTGGAAAATCTAAAATTAGCAGTACAACGTCTTAACGGTGCTGTAATCAAGCCAAATGAAGTTTTTTCAGTTTGGAAAATTGTAGGACGTACCACAAAACGAAAGGGTTACAAGCAAGGCTTGGTTTTGCATAACGGACAGACAAGTAAAGGTGTTGGCGGCGGACTTTGCCAACTTGGAAATTTGCTTTATTGGATTTTTCTTCATAGTCCGCTTACAATAAAAGAACGTTGGAGGCATGGGTTTGATGTTTTCCCTGATATTAACAGAAAAATTCCATTTGCGTGCGGCGCTACTTTATCATACAATTATATTGATTTACAGGTAAAAAATGATACAAATCAAACTTTTAAGATTATTCTTTGGTTAGATGACCAATATTTGAATGGTGAATTGTTGTGTTCTCAGGAATTGGAATGTGATTATGAAATTTTTGAAACAGACCACTCAATACAGCATCAATGGTGGGGTGGTTATTCAAGGCACAATCGAATTTGGAAAAGAATCATCAATAAAAAGACAAAAGAAGAAAAGATTGAATTAGTTACTGAAAATCACGCTATTATGATGTATAATCCAATGATTGAAAACAATTAAATTTTTTTTTATTTTTGCAAAAAATTTTTTATTATATAATTTCAAATAAAAAAACAAATTAAAAAAGAGTTAAATATTTAGTACACAATTATTTATTTTAATATTATGTATAAATATTTATTGCAAAATATAATTTACAATAATAATGACTTCACAGGAAATTCGCAAATCTTTTCTTGATTTTTTTGAGGGAAAAGGACATAAAATTGTGCCTTCGGCGCCGATGGTTATAAAAGACGACCCTACGTTGATGTTTACCAATGCGGGAATGAATCAGTTTAAAAATGTTATTCTCGGCAACGACCCTGTTGTTTACAGCCGTGTGGCAGACGCACAAAAATGCCTGCGCGTGAGCGGAAAACACAACGATTTGGAGGAAGTAGGACGCGATACTTACCACCATACGATGTTTGAAATGCTTGGCAATTGGTCGTTTGGCGATTACTTTAAAAAAGAGGCGATTGCCTGGGCTTGGGAATTCCTTACCGAAGTACTGAAACTTGATAAAAATCGTTTGTATGCAACCGTTTTTGAAGGCTCAGCCCCCCTTGAACGCGATAACGAAGCAGCCGAAATATGGGAGCAGTTTTTGCCAAAAGAGCGCATACTTAACGGCAGCAAAAAAGACAATTTTTGGGAAATGGGAGATACAGGACCTTGTGGTCCATGCTCGGAAATCCACATTGACTTGCGTCCTGATGTAGAGCGCACTAAAATTGACGGAATTACGCTTGTTAATCAAAATCATCCGCAAGTAATTGAGATTTGGAACCTCGTTTTTATGCAGTACAACCGCAAAGCAGACGGCACACTTGAACCATTGCCGAACAAAGTCATCGACACAGGAATGGGCTTTGAGCGGCTGTGTATGGCGATGCAGAATAAAATTTCAAATTATGATACGGATATTTTTCAGCCGATAATTAAAGAAATTGAAAAAAATTGTAATGAAAAATATGGCGAAAATGACCAAACAGCAATTGCTATGCGTGTAATTGCCGACCATATTCGCACAATCGCTTTTGCTATCACGGACGGACAACTACCGTCGAATGTGAAAGCGGGTTATGTTATTCGCCGAATTTTGCGCCGTGCAGTGCGTTACGGTTACACTTTTCTTGGTAGGAAAGAGGCGTTTATGTATCGGCTTATCCCTGTGCTGATTGATGTTATGGGCGATGCTTATCCCGAACTCAAAGCGCAACAGACATTGATAGAGAAAGTTACAAAAGAGGAAGAAGAATCGTTTTTGAGAACTTTGGAAAAAGGAATAAAAATGCTTGATGATTTTTTTGAGGGAAAAAGAATTAATACCTACGGCGCATTGGCAGACGGCAAAAGTGTCGGATTAGATACAGATGAAACTTTATCAAAACATTTCAATATTGACGGGAAATTTGCTTTTGAACTTTATGATACTTATGGTTTTCCTTTGGATTTAACGGAATTAATTGCAAGAGAAAAGGGTTTTACTGTTAATACAAAGGAATTTAACGAAGAAATGCAAAAGCAAAAAGAGCGCGCACGCAATGCCGCTGCGGTGGAAACAGACGATTGGGTAATTATAAATGATGGTGAAAGCGAATTTGTAGGTTATGATTATAACTCTGTGGAAACCAATATTTTGCGTTATCGAAAAGTAAAGCAAAAAGGTAAAGAATTTTATCAAATTGTTTTGGAAAAAACGCCTTTTTATGCAGAAATGGGAGGACAAGTCGGCGATAGCGGCTGGATTATTTGCAAAGAAGACAATTGTAAAATTGAAATTATTGATGCAAAAAAGGAAAACAATCTTTCCGTTAATATTACCAATGCTTTGCCGATAAATTTGACGCAAAAATTTAACGCAGAAATTAATATCGAAAAACGTAATGCCATTGCCAGAAATCATACTGCCACGCATATTTTGCACTTCGCACTGCGCGAGGTTTTGGGAAAGCACGTTGAGCAAAAAGGTTCGTATGTATCGTCCGAAAGTTTGAGGTTTGATTTTTCTCATTTTCAAAAACTTACAAAAGAGGAAATAAGAAAAGTTGAACATCTTGCAAATACATTGATAAGAAATGATAATAAACTTGAAGAAAGCCGTCAAACGCCAATAGAGAAAGCGCGTGAAATGGGTGCAATGGCATTGTTTGGCGAAAAATATGGCGAAAAAGTGCGTGTTGTCAAATTCGGCAATTCGGTAGAACTTTGCGGCGGTACGCACGTTCATTCTACGGGCGAAATCGGGATGGTGCGCATAGTGTCCGAAAGTTCGATTGCTGCAGGAATCAGGCGTATTGAGGCAATTACAGGGGCAGAAGTGGAAAAAATTATTGACGAAATTCAAGATAAAATGTATGCAATTCAGGAAATTGTCAATATGCCGGAAATTGTCACCGCAATCAAAAAGATGAAAGAAGAAAACAGCGAACTTTCCAAAAAAATTGAAGAATTTAAGCGTGAAAGTTTGGAGACTTATGCCGATAAACTGCTTTTGCAAGCAACGATTAATAATGGAATTACAACAATAAAATACAACACGCTTTTGCCAGCCGAAGATGTAAAAATATTATCTTTTATATTAAGAAATAAAAAAACAGAAAAACTTTTTGTAGCGCTTGGAAGCGTTTTTGCTGGCAAACCTTCGCTCACAATTTTGTTGTCGGACGATTTGGTAGCGGCAGGAATGAACGCTTCGGTCATTGTCCGCGAAGCCGCAAAACATATTCAGGGCGGCGGCGGCGGGCAACCTTTTTTTGCACAAGCCGGCGGCAAAAACCCCGAAGGAATTGAAAAAGCACTGGAAGCAGCGGTCAATTGTTAAGGCAAGCGGGGGTGCTGTCTCGTGGGACACTTCTCAGGAATTTGGAAGTTCAGCTCCCGTCCGAGCCTTACCGATACCCCCGCCTGTCGCCAAGCTGCTAAAACGTTGGCAGCAATCCCCACTTTTACGGGAAGCAAATAACTTCCAATGCTAACGGGGTTATACTATTAAAAGAAGTGGTAAATTTGCAAAATGAATTTATATAATTTCTAATAATTAATTACACAAATATTTTTCAGTAAATTATTTGGTTTTAAAGAGAGTGAAAATAGTTTCCAAAATTTGGCAATTCTATCTTTTATAGATGATAAATACCGATTG
>Ga0123357_10005973_pt1 | contig 14707 bp, 9 predicted proteins | sample TergutEmb28metaG_FD_89873 | JGI IMG/M metagenome (GOLD analysis project Ga0123357, IMG submission 89873) | Embiratermes neotenicus P4 segment gut microbial communities from Petit-Saut dam, French Guiana - Emb289 P4 | ecosystem: Host-associated > Arthropoda: Insects > Digestive system > Gut ...
GCCTCCAATACCCCCCAACTCCTGTATCCCATATTATAGCCCGACCTTTGACATTGATTATGATGATGGAAATTATTATTATAATGACACGATATTAAGGGTGCACGGTAGCCACACTTGTTCCTTAACTAAGCTGTACACTGCCAACTTGTACTGAAAAGTGCAAAATGTTGTGCAGTAAATGGTCTTACACAAAACGCCCCTTGCTTAAAAGTAGCGAATGTGTAAACCTACATGGCGCTTGTGAGAAATATGTGCATGATGTAAATAATTCACACAGCCTTTTGGAAATTCTGGTTTGCCAAGACAGGAAAGGTAAGTCCTGGAACGAGTTCTACATCTAACGCTAAGGGTTGGACATCCTGGAGTGTGAAAAATTTTTTCCTCTTTAGTTTTCTAACATGAACGAAATTTCAGTTAGACCTAAGCAGCTGCCAGTTAATTTGATATTATTATTAAAGTATACATTTATTTAACTGTTGGCACTTTCTTATATTTTAATTAAGTTTTGCGTAATACACAATAATAACAACAGTATTCAGGCTATCAAAATTTTAATACCGCTGATAACGTGATGCGTTTCATTTAAGTATACAATATTGTCAAATAATATGTAACTGAAAGGGAAAATTCAGTGTGTAAAACGGAATAAGAATGCCGAGGAAAATGAAGATTGAAATCACTTTATTGTAAAAGAGAGTAATATTTAAATAATATGATGCCTTGCTTCTGGTCATTTCGAGGTTGGTATGTGTATGAATGATATTCTAAGAACGTTTTGACGTAATGTAGTCATTAAGAAATGTGCATCAACTTATGCTTCTATTTGAAATGAATAGTAGATCTGGCGTAAGAGGCTTTTTGAATTATTATAATTAATCTCGGTACTTTCGATTTTATCTAAACTGTAAAGTAACTCTTAATGTTGTATGGATGGTGTATTGGATATTTAAAATTGTGACGGAAAAGTTAGCCCTGTTGAATAAATGAGACTAATTTGTGTAAGGTTTTAACCTTACATAGAGAAATTTAACTTTCACTTTCACCGTTGTATGATTTACTGTTTCGAAGCGGAGGTCCGTATTTAAACGTTGCCTTTCTCGTTTGTTAATAAACTGCTTTAAATATTTCATATAATTTTGGTAAAAAAGAAGGGTAGGTGGTGGCGCAGTCGGTTGAGGCACTGCGCTACAAGCGGGTTTCATTACTGATGCCGTCACTGGATTGACTTATTCCTTCAGCCACAATATACCCCTGGGTACGGCTCAGCCTTTAACACAAATGATTACAAGGAATATCTGATGTGACGTGCATGCAGCCGGTGCGTAGAGCTGATAATCTTACCACCTTCATATGCCGAATGTCTAGAATTTCTGGGAAGCCCAGTCTTCTGAAAACTTAGGGGCTTGTTCAGGTCTGTACGAGGATTTCAATGTCTGTTTATTAGAACTGAAGATATTATGGATCTTATAAACGTGAAAATAAAATACGCCAAATGAAGAAAAATGAATTGCTTTACAGCTATAAATGGGCTACCAATATAAATCTCATTTTGTAAAAATGTTATGGAGATTTTAATCATCGCGAAACATTCTTACGGATTAATCATCCAGAGAGAATTAAATGGATGAGCCAAATTCTTTTATACGTTTTATCAACTTTGAACAGGTTATTTAATTTGGAAATGTCGCCAGCTGAACTCGTGGATTTAGTTGTTTTTCTAGCTTTGACAGTTTTATCAATGAAGTTAAATAGATTTATGAATAAGAAGCAAAGTATGAAAACGTCTTTGTTGGGTTAAATCAATGTTATGTGAATCTACACATTGGCGAATAAACACGTTTTATGAGAACGGAAAAGTGAAGATACAGACATATCCAACAACCACACAAGGATATCGGAAGAAAAGAGTTGAGTTCAGCTAACAAATTAGAGCACTGCATAAGAAAATGGAATAAAGATATGATAAATATCTTCATGTGTGGTTGTATTTAGAGATCACTCATACTTGTTTCATTACTGGTGAATTCTTTGTAAAACCTGAAGCTTTACGCATGTCCCAAGAACATAGTTTGAAAATTCCTACCAGATCCCTTAAGAGGCTATATATCTAGCCCTATAGAACTCTTTATAGTAGAAAAAGTAAAGCTATAACTTTTACCTGTAACTCTTTGGAAATGTTATTTTATTTTTACATTTTTTGAAAATTCGTTTTTAAAAATTAGAATCTTTGTTTTAATATTTGCAAATTATTTTGTCCCAAACATTGCACAATCCGAATTGATGTGTATTTTGTCTAAATTTAAAGGAATGTTATATTGTTTTTATTAAAAATGATTAATTTCTTAGTCAAATAGCTTTGCCTTCTGACAACATACCAGCTCGCTTTTGTAATGAAGCAAATATTTTGGAATCCCTGGTTTTCTTGTATATTGGTAGGGGTTTGTACTTTTACAGGGCTGGTGAAACCACTTTTTAACAAATGACCTACCACTTTTTTAACCGTAAGTCCCTTAAATTTTTGTTGACCAATTAGATAAACTTGGAAATACATACTTGTTATTTACACAGCTGCAATTGCAAAAATTATTCAAAATATAGAGTTTAATGTCAGAGAGAAGATTGAAAGTGAACCCTAAAAGCAAACAGAAGCATTCTTTGTGCACTTTGGAGAAAAAAAGTGACATGACTGCTTACGTTTTTTACGTTCATTTGTTCACCGAAATTGAACCAAAGTTGGTTGCGGTCATCATTTTTCATCTTTTATCTTGAATGATAACATTTTGTGAATTGCTTTTTTAAACTTTCCGGTTTTATCGATTCATCCAAACAGATCAAAGAAAGCAAAAAATATAAAAGGCGCTTCCATTCGGAAAGATCATAAGAAAGTGAAAGTGAAGCAGAAAATTCTGTACGTGAAGGTGAAAACCTTATACAAGTCAGTCTCATTTGTAGAACAAAACAAATCTTACACAAAATATTATTTCACTCTTGATATATATTCCATCACACCTCAATATTTATATCACAGTTTGAATACCTACAGAAGTACAGAAACATTTTAAAGGAACGATTTGCAGTAAAATAGACAATCAAAAAGGTTAGTCGTTTGTGTCCTCGAATTTCATTGAAAATTATTTATGTCAACTCTACATTATGTGAATTTCAAAGCTTGTAAAATACTTTGAAGGTGATATCGTTAGAACCACGAGTTCTTATTAAGTTATATATTTTTGAGCAATCCATGTTTTCTAAATCTTCAAACCTGGTCGTGATATACAGCAAATAAAATCCTTTGGAATAGTTCTGCAAATGCTGTAGTTTTAACACAATCAACATGTCAGTATAACATGCTTTTACAAAAGCATTCTAATATTTAAGGACTGTGCTGTGAAACCGGAATGTCAGCTGGCGGTATTCTATAAAACATTAAAGTTTTGATGAGAGTTACGAAAAACCTTCCTCGCGAAGCGAGTGCTACATAGGTCGAAAGTGTGATGGTTTTAGTAACAACAGTAGGACGTGGAAAAATCGATGTGATTAATTATCCAATTAGCTGTTAGTATGCTGCACACCATTCTTAGACAAACATGTATGGTCATATTTGCATGAAGTGACAAACGAAGTAAAAATCGCTTGAGTAATCTGCCTGAGAGAAGAGTAGGATAATAAAAGATCTATCTTTAGGATGTTCGAGGTTGAGATATTTAGTAATAATGAATAAAAATTATCTAATTGCAATACAGCCAGTGTGGATAATTTTGTTTCGGTGACGATGCAGTCAACAAACGTTTCCTTTCCCCCTCCCGCTTTGTTCACACTTGAAAATTTACCTGTGCATAAACTGGGATCTCAACATTTGAACTTGTCGTGCAGTGCTTGAGGAGCTTAGTTACACAGTAAAGGTGCTGGCAGATTGTAGACATTGTTCTTGGTGTCTGTAACTAAATGAAATAACAATTGAAAAGTGGTATCCTGTCCGCTGCGGGGAAAGTTCTTTAATTCTCCGTTCGCGTTTAAGCGCCTCAGGTTGGCTGATGACTGCTGTTATACTCTATTGTTGGAGTAATGTAATTTCTGGCACACGTAAAATTATATGAAATCAAGATAATCATGAGTTATTCTCCTTCCTGGTTATATTGTTAGGTACATACTTTGGATGTGGTCAAGTTTGACACCGGAACAAACTTTCCTGCTGTCAATTGAAATTCCTTGTTAGCTGTAGCAATGATGAACATCAAACATCGCTGAAATGGGATATCAGTTCCCACCCAGTCGCACCCGAATGCCGCGTCTCTCACACTCTCCGCCTGTAACATTTCACAATTAATGTATTAAGTCTCTCTGAACTGTGCTTCTGTACATTCAATGCAGTAGCAAACTGGAAAGCTGTGTTTGTTGTCAAATATTTAAGATCAAACAGTATCCCCGAGGCATTAGTTTCGTGATTAAAACGTCATCTCACTGGATGTCAACCAGTTTGACTGCCACATTACTCAGTACTCTTGGGAAGGCTTCATCATAATCGTGGTACCTTAAAACCAATTTTATCTTTATGTTTTTGTGCTCTTTTGGATTTTCTTCTATGTTGTGCGTAATTTTCTGCCTGCAGATTTATTCAGTCACACTTTTACATAAGTGGGCAGAGTTGGGACTCAGTGATCTAATCAAAAAACGGAACATATTTCGCGATATTACATTATAAATAATGTATTAAAATATGAATTATGCACACAACTCTAAAATAATGTGGTAACATCACACGCATATAAATAACTTTGTTTCTTTTATTAAAACTAGGACTTTTTATATTAAAATAACTTATCGACTTTAAGAAGCGTTCTTCATTAACATTCTAATTTCGAAGTTGTTGTATGACGCTGCATATCCTGAGATGACTTACTGAAGAATGTTCATGTTTTCTTAGACACAAAAAGAGGCAGTATTTTAAATTTTCAATGTCAGAGGGCTTCTGTAATTTTAGTTAATTATCCCATCCTTTTTGAAGGCGTCTTCCCAGTGGTAATTTGAATAAAGTAATGCTTTCAAACGAAGAACTTGTGGTAGCTCTGGGGCGGCAAATACGAGTAAATGTTGATAGAGAAAAATGAAGCTTCCATCCACAAAATAACTGACCACGACCGACTGGTAGGTCGCGATCAACTGTTTAGCTAACTTAGATCTATGATATTCTATCTGTGACACAAAGAGAATTATTATTTATATATTTTAATTCGTTAACCTCTCATTCGTTTGTGATTAATGTTTTCAAAAATATTTTTCTTAATTATCAGGAATTTAGTAATTTTGTTACTTAAGGATAATACTCACAAACAATTTTATATTATTTAGCATTAATCAGGAATCATTACTTTTTGTTTTAGGGTTGTACAACTGTTTATATGAAAACAATAATATGAGATTTCAAAAATATAAATAACCAATGCTGTAGAGCGCCCAGCCGTATTTGACCGCCTGCAACTTTTCTTATTGCACCTTGCACTATTGCTGTATTGCCAACAAACTGCACTGCCACTAGCCGGTTTCATACCCCACTTGGCACGGCTGTTAATATTTTGTAACAACGTGCGTTTTCGTACAACTTCCAGGAAATTTAATTTAAAATCCCGTTGTTTTCGCAGTTCTGTTTCCTACTTACAGCAACACTTGTTCAGATCGTTGCGTAGTTAGACTTCTGACAACGATCTTTGACAGTACACACTGATCTACTTACAGTAATGTGCTGAATAGTGGAATTGCCAAAATTGCTGTAATAATTAGAGGAGATATGCAAATTGTGGTCAGAGTTCCGATTTCATATTGCATGACATTATATTTAAACAATAATAAATTGTCTTCTACAGCCCTGCTGTTGAAGTACACTGGCCTTCATTTAAAACGCTTTAGGATTACGATATTCGTAGACATAGTGGATTGCACACAGAAACTGAACACTCTGCCGACATTCATGAACCAACGTTTCTTTTGCGTCTCTCTTGTGTCATGGGCAAACAAACAAATATCTATGCTGTTTCTGTGGATAATGTTGGCTTGGGAATATGATGTCCAGACGTCTCAGTTGTTTGTCTGATGACTATGATGGAACCGTTTTGTGTGACTTAAATTTCACTTCTCTAGTTGACATTGCACAGGACTTAACTGTATTTATGAGACCATATATTTTGACAAATTCTAACGTACACAATTTTAAATTCTTATGGTATAACCTAACTATCATCATAGTAATTTGGCAAAGAAAAGAATTTTATGATGTCTCAATTAGTGAAATATTAGTTCGTAATATACAAACAACCAACAAAATACCCTTCAATATTAATGTTTATTCTAATCACACTTTTGTAACGAAAATGTTTGTGCCTTTATTGCGGCCAATTTTAGAGTGAAGTAATTTAAAGAATGCAAAGGCACAATGCAGTTAATGGTGTCGGCACCCTGTAAAAATTAAGAATTATTATAATTTCAGTTAAATTGCGTAATTAATTAAATTATACCTTATAAATCTGTAATGCTTATTATTGTGGGCTTTAAAATTGTTTTATCTGTGCTGAGTGAAATATGATGAATTTGTTTGGAGAGTTTATTGTAGGGTGGGAGGAATGTGTGATTAAAATTATTCATAATTTTTAGAGTGGATTTTCTCAGTTATTTGTATATAATTAATCTGATTTATGCAAGGAAGATATTAAAACAGTGAAATCTGATGTAGAAATTTGAATCCAGCTTTAGCCAAAGGATTATAAAAGTTTCAAATAAAAAGTCATAATGATTTATTAAGATGGAATGTAATAATCATACATTTAACGACTAAATTGTTGGAAAAGTTACATATCTACAACTCAAATTTTTTGTAGCCAAATATTTTCCATTCCTAATTAAAAATAAGTACATAATTGGACAATAAACGTTTAATTACGTTTAGTGATTTAGAAGATAAAAATGCCTTATAAATTGTATGATAACTAATAGACATATTTTCTACGCTTTGCCAAATAAAATTTAATGCAGATTGACGGATAGGGAAGAAAAGTGATCAGTATTTAAAACGGGGCATAATTTCTCAATTGATATGAGGCTTCATACACATTATGATAGTAATGTGTTTACAACATCAACAACAATAGCAACAATCCATTTTTCTTACGCGTTGTGTCAGCTGAGTTCCAAACCAGCAGATCAGCAGCACGTCAGCAGCTAACGTGACGTAAACTGTCATTCCTTGGCTCATATCCGTATAATCTCCCCAGTTCTGAAAAAATCAATATCAAAAGAATTGAAAGGATAAATGATTTCAAATAACAAAACTATGGAAAATATAGTATATTAGGAATAATGGCGTTATGCAGAAGTATTTCATTGTGTATTGAATTTTCGACGCTTTCGCAAATTTGCGAAAAGCGACTATTTTATTATTCCTGCTTACGTGTCCGTCGGACCGTTCGTCGGCATGGAACAGTTCGGCTCCAAATGGACAGGTTTTTGAAAATGGATACTTTAGTATCTGTCAAAAAATGTTTTGAGAACTTTAAATTTTAATGAAAATCTGACTGTATTTACGGATAATATACATGAAGACACATGAGCATTTATGATAAACTCTTGCTCATTTCTTCTCACATTAAATGTTTCGGACCAAGGTTTGTAGTGAAAACCAAACCACGCACTTTATATTCAATAACATTCTTGAAAATGTGTCTTTATGAGGTAATGTGCAAAAATGTAGCATTATCTGACAACACACAGATGTCAATGCTATCATTGGCCAGGTAATGGCATAGTGATGGGCCGTCATGATACAAAATTATGCAATGTTTGACTTCATATTTTATATATATATACATATAAACAAACTTATTAACATACATAATTGTCAATAAGTTATCTACCTGGAAAACTGAGGTACAGATTTAATGCACATCTACCAGGCTAAAAACGTCGCATTTCATCATTCAGTATTTCATAATGTTACAATATACAACAGTTCTTATACTCTACCGTAACAACAGAAAAAGCACAGAAGCACATTGCGGCCAGTAGAATCAGAAAGTGGCCACATAGAGAGACATTCAGTGCATCTTCCAGGTACTGCATGAACCTGTGTGTCAGAGGGACAAATTCAGTGCAGTGAGAAATGACACAATAAAGAGAATTATAACTCCACATACGAAATTGTACAGATGAGATTATTGTGATATTAGCCTGATTTATGTAAAACTGCAAGATACTTCTAACAACTAGAGTCAGTTTTTAAACCTAACGTTATAATCACAGATGCTACATATTAAAGTACATTGTATAATTTATACTTTAGTATAATTACACAGTTCACATAGACATAATATGATACCTACCATAGATTTAACTATAATAAGCTTAGACATAGCCTGGTAACAGCATGGACACATCATATAACCCACACCACACAACCTTTCTGACAGAAACAAGATCTCGTGCCCACTTTACCACTCGCTAACCCATATATATATATATATATAGCCTATGTATGTTTTGTATAACTGCTTAATATGTATTTCATGTACAACCTTAAGATGGCCATTATCGCGCTCGAAACATGTAGTTGTACCTTGTGTAGAAAATATTTCCATTCTACAAATAAATATAGTTGTGTTAGACGAGTACACACACTCTACATTAGTTATTTCATAGAACACAACCGGGATGACCAACCTCGTGATTGTATAACAATCGATTTGAGTATGGTACGTTCATCTGAAATGTGAGGCTAATAAAAATGTGTCTGAATGAAAGCTGTAAGCAAGCAATTATCTGACATGTTTACCGTTAAGAAGTGTTTGATACAAGGAGAAGCTTGATTGACATAGCTTTTCATCTTTACGTTAGAGTACTCTATTAGGAGGGTTCACATAAACCAGGATGACTTGCAAATGTAAGGTACCTATCAGCTGATGGATTACGCTCTTGATGTTAATATTATGGGCAAATCGTAAATACAAACTATAGAGAAAAACACAGAGGTTTTGTTATTCGCTAGTAAGGAGATTGCTCTAGACGTGGATATTGATAAAAATATGTACATCTCTAGTTCAGATGCAGGAAGAAGACAATATGTACAGACTGATGATAGCTCCTTTGAAGGGTTGGACAATTTCAAATGTGTGGCAAAAAAATAAAAATAAAATTTCTATTCAGGAAGGAATTGAAAGGAGGTCGAAGTCAGAGAATGCTTCCTATCATTCGATACAGAATATCTGTCTTCAATTTTCCATTTCAAAATTAAAATGTATGGAAATATAAATTTCCTTGTTGTGTTGCATGGGAGTGAAACATGGTCGCTCGGATTGAGAGAGAGAGTCGTAATTTGGGGGTGTTTGAGAAAAGCGTGCTGCGTATAATATTTGGGTCTAAGAGGGACGTATTAACAAGGGAGCAGACAAAATTTCATAATGATACGATTAATATTTTGATCTCCCCATCCAATACCGCCCGGATGATCAAACAGAGAAGAACGAGATTGGCGGGGCATGCAGCAAGTATGTGGGGAAGGGAAGTGTCTACATATTTTGGTGGGCAAACCTAAGGGATAGAGACCACATGGAAGACACAGGCATAGATGGAATGATAATATTAAAATGTACCTCCAAGCCGTGGCATGTAGGAACATGGACTGTATGGATTTGGCTCAGGATGGGATAGGTAGCGTGCACTTTGAATACGCAAAGAGACATAGGTTTTTATTAAAAAAAAAAAAACAGGGAATTTCTCGAATAGCTGAGAACCAATTAGCTTCTGAAGAAGGACTCCGCTCCTTGGAGTTAGTGAGTAGGTAAGTAAATAAGTGAGTATGTATTTGAGACTGTTTTCTAAGTATCTCTATTATTTTGTCGTTAACTGAAGAGTTTTGTATATTCTTTTGAACTTACTCTATAATATTCTGATGGTGTCGAATGCACGCAGTTAATTTAGCTTGAAATTCACAGGTTGCAGTTGTATGAACTTGTTCATTTTCCTGCCGGTGTGGAGGCGTGATATGTTGCTGTCTGATATCCAATATGGCCAACTTTAGCTTATCGAACTGACTGCAGGTCACAGCGAGCAGAGTGGTAACCAGAGACATGTAACTACATACAACACCCACTCCTAGAAGTGATGTGAAACACTGAAAATAGGTGAATATTAATAGTATAAATTTACGTTAAATGAAGCTATTAATGAATTCGGACCTAAATTATTTCTGTCTACACTAATGACCAAGTGGAAATGAGAAGTTTGACCGGAATTCTTATTTTCCAAAATTTGTTTTTAGTCCATAGAATATATATTTACTTCCAATAAAAATGGCATTTCTTTTGATTAGATTGAATGAACGACTTCACAGATTCGAAATGAAAACCAGCTAGGAACTATGTTTTATCTGTATAATTTCACAACAATTTCATCGTTGAAAAATCTGGTATCGCGATGTGAATACTTGAATGTGAAGCGTAGAAATGGCGGTGTATATGTGAAAATGGAGACGTGAATAGAAATTAGATTACTGGGGCTAAGCGAATTACCAAAAAAAAGAACACATGATGTTTTCTATTACAGGGCATAGTGTACGGAACATAACCTTTTTTTCGTGTACTGTGATGTAATTATAAAAATTGATAATTTGATTTACTTTCCTGTTCTTTATTACACGTATGTTGCTCCAGTAACTACTATGTACTGCGAAAAGGCGGATATAATGAGTAAATAACTGAAAAGCGGATCTCTGTGGCAGGACGGTTTAAGGCATGGGTTTGCGTCCGTTCGCTTTCCGGTATTGGTGTTTCGAAACCCACCGAGGGTATGGATGTCTGTCTCTTGTGACTGTTGTGTGTTGTCAGGTAGAAGCCTCAGCATCTGATCACTCGTAAGGAGGAGTCCTACAGCGAGTGCTGTGTTGTGAGTAAAATCTCGAAGCTAAATGAAAGGAGAGGCGATGACCGGAATATTGGCCGTAGTGCCATAGAAAGAAAAATATGTATAATTGACTCGCTGAAAGTACATTAATCTGTCCATTGCATGATTGTTTTTAACAATTGATCTTAATAAATCAAAATAAACTACTGTACTGCAGATATTATTTCCAATACATCTTACATCCAATTTTGTCACATCTGGCAGTGCTCGTGTGGCTCGATATAGAATTATGACCATCGGGGATGGGTGTGTTAAAATTTGTGGAATATTTACAAATAAACTGTGAGGATGAGGAGATTGGGTGCTGTGTTTTTATTTTTGTGAATCTTAAGCTTGGCCTAGATGTATAACCTGACGTGTTTTATTGATATCTGTATTATAATTATCCTTGCTAAACATGACTCAACGATAGATCACGTAATGATACGACCGGTAATCTGAACAGCTTGCACTACTGTAGGGATATGGAGCTGCATTCACAGAGTGTCGACCGATGCACCGGATATAACGAACGTTTTTCCATCTTTCTGACACTTGTGCAAATAAAATCTGGCTCAGTGCCACGGATAGACCTACAGGGTCTATTTGAAATTTTTTCCGATTTTTCTTTGCCAACTAACCGACCGACGCTGTGTAGTTGAAGATCATTGTAGGAAAATTGGGAAGGAAAAGGACAGCATGAAAAAAGAAAGAAAGAAAGTTTAATGAAGAGTGTCATTTAAATAATTATTTTAAATTAAGAGTACTATAAAAGCAGATAGATGAGAATTCTGTCTTAGAAATTGTTACCTGTGAGATGTTAACCAGTTCATAGAACGGTGAAACAGTCCAGTCGAAAGGATACCACACAATGAGCACTGTTTCGTGATTTGTCACGATGCGTATTGTTGACTGGACGGTGTGAAAACATAAGATCGCAATAGCTGCATATCTGCTGTACTTCATTGTGAGCGGGATCCATCCTGCCGCTGTCAAGTGTCCGGTGTCAGCGTCTGTGGTCGGCAGATCTTCCCAAGTGAAGCTGTCTGTTAGGTCCATCGCACGTTCAATACTTTGCAGTCGCAATCTGACACAAAGGAACCAAACCGTCATCTCAGGTTCATTAAATGTGGAAAATTTTCAAAGGACAGCAGGAATCTTCGGATCTCATGTTACAATGAATTTATTTGTAAATAAAATTCTGAAAGTGTTATTATATATTTTGTCTGGTGTGGAGGCCTTTACTGTTTTCGGTGTTAAATATTGCTACATTTTCAACGTTCAAGTGATTTTGTCAGTGATATCAAAATCTGCCATTTGAACAATACACCTAATCTGTTCCGGAACGTCGCTGTCTCAGTAGAAAATCTAATTATTTTCAAATAATTTTTGCTTAATTTTACAGTTTGATTTCCAATTTATATTCTACACTGACGTATTCCAGCACAATGTCGTAGACGGCGTATCAGTTAAACAATTTTTATCCATATATTCTATGTTTTGCACATAAAACCGACAAGCCATTTAATATTTTTTGAACTTAGATTGAAAATAAGTGTTATATATGTGAAGAGACAGCGTTCCCTTCAAGCCACAAATTCTTTCATATATTTTGGAATAACTTTTCATCATCTTTTTGATACTGCAGCCATGACAGCCATTGATGTTACTTACCTGCATTTTGAAAATATCCACATAATATCAATCAAGGTAATTAGCGCCCGCAATGTTGCCATGGCAGTTCCCAAATCTTCCCTGTGTATGTACACATCGCCGAACACGCCTAAATATGTAGTGCTAAAACATATAGTCACTGTTACCATATAGATAGAGTAAACAGTCGACATTCTCTTCATCTTACATGGAATTCCCGCCATTCTAAGAAGGAAAATCATCGCACCGAAACGATTTTCCGATAGAAATTTTTGTTTGGTTTCTTTTCTGTTCATGTGGAAATAATGTACCTGAATGACAGGTAACACAGAGTTAAAAAAAAACACTATTTGCAGATTTTGGACAGTTCGCGTTTGTTTATTACTTGTCACTTTGTCACTGCTCAGTATAATTCTGTGTGTCGTGTGACTCTGCGTGACACTGAGCTCCTTAACATACTGCTACTAATTTGTACGTTGAAATAGTGATCAATATTTTGTTAATCTGCATTATTGACAAGACACGAAAGTTAGTATTGTGGAATCGTTAATTTGTTGTTCGATAAACTGGGGCAACCGCAGTGAGGATTAATTTCGAGTCAAGATATTGGAAACTTAATAGAACGACAGAACTATCCTTTGGCGCCACTAATTAAATTAGAGTGTTGGATAGTTTACGGAACCAGAAGCAAATGTTTCATTGTCACATTATATACATTCCGCTGTTTGGTAAATACCGAAAAAGTTAAAGAATTCAGCGGTGTAATGGAATGAGTTCCCTTAGGTCTTACTGTACCTTACACGTTTTTCTTTTCAGATTTCAGAAAAACAGAAATCTTAGTAGAATAGATTGAAATGTAAGAAAAATATGATCATTCATGTCTAATTTTGAGGAAATTTCTCCCTTGTATTAAAAAACATGTTCTCCGATCCGTGTCTCGTTTTCTTTTTCTTGTTCGTTTCTCTGAAACTCATTCTTCCCTTAGAATTGAAACGGTTGAACTCTATTAGATACGAATATTATGGAATTTGTATAGAAAACTGATACATGCCCATTGTGTATGGAGTCGCGAGAGGAAAAACGGTTTCGATAAAAATGAGCTTTTATGTAAACTGTTACGAATATTTCGTTTAATGGAGAAGTAGTCTGCTAGATTGCCCAATATATATTCATATATTGAATTAACCTGTTTTATACCGGTAAATAAATGTTAATTTATTTGTACTGGTATTCAAACTGGACTGTTCTAATGATGAACAAATTATCTTACCTCTCGGCACGAAACTGCTATTCGAATGTGGGTTTTGTTTGGTGAAAGAGTATTTTTGTGTTACTTTCTAAGTTTCAGTGCATAATTATGACTTCGTAAGAGTCGTTCAAATTTGCTTGTTTTGAGTTTGCAAAGAATGCACGGGTCTGTTTGAACCGTTGTTGTCAAACATCCTACAGGAATTTTGAATCTTTGGGCAGGAGCTATCCAATGCCATTAAGGGGATCACCCTCTTTGAAACGGTGGCACAAATCTAGAATGTAGGAGTATTTAATCTGAATTTGTTGCTGCTTTGCCAGTACTAACGTGAAACTGCAACAGATGGACCGCCTTGTGTGTTACGAGAAATGTCAGGAAGTGTATATATATATATATATATATATATATATATATGTTAGGAGAGACACATGAATTATCACGAAATAGAAAATTCAGTCCTTATGGTCAACAATTCATCTCACCATACGGAACCGCATTCCTGTAAGGTGCATGTCTGAAGGCCAGTGCTGTGTAACGTTACAAGAATCTTTGAGCTGAGAAGTTAAAATGTTACTGTATTGTGTTAGTAATTATTTTTGTATTTTGCCTTATATAATAGAAAAATGATGTAGCTTTTAGATTTTTAGTGGCTGTGCATTTATTTGTTTCATTTTGTAAAATCGGGATGTTTTGTGGAGCTGAATCCAACACTGTAGATGAAAGAATTCGCCTAACTCAGTGTCTGTGCAATGGTGTGAACAGCGCACTGTAGCAGTCACCGTACAGTTACAGTTATATTTCCATTCAGTTCGCAACCTGTCACTGTACACTGTGTGTAACAGTTCGGCATGTTGATGTGCAGGGAGAATAAAATAACTGAAC
>Ga0123357_10005974_pt1 | contig 14706 bp, 10 predicted proteins | sample TergutEmb28metaG_FD_89873 | JGI IMG/M metagenome (GOLD analysis project Ga0123357, IMG submission 89873) | Embiratermes neotenicus P4 segment gut microbial communities from Petit-Saut dam, French Guiana - Emb289 P4 | ecosystem: Host-associated > Arthropoda: Insects > Digestive system > Gut ...
GGGAGTTCTTTCTGCCGCACCCTGTAGTATTTGTATTCAGATCTTAAATTAGGAAGTAGTGTGACAATGTTACATGCAGTGTAGGTTTCGATATTTCTATTGCTACTTACAACACAGTACGTAAAATATTTGCTGTTGCTGCAAAGAAGGTAGTAGTTTCCTGTACCATTACATACAGAAGACGAAAGTGTGTTTCTACAAGTGTAACCACTTCTGTTCATCTGTTTCTACCATAATTCCTCTACACATTGAGTCCTGTAACCATAATTTTGTATTTTGTAAATGTTGTACCTCATTTTCCAGAACCATACACATATTTATAATCATGGTTATTTTGTTATTGCAGTGGCTTTTTAATTGTAAGTGTAATCATCTCCCTTGCATCATAGAGTGACTGTTACCATGTTTTTGGTAATAGGAATTATAAAAGTTACAAATGTATACTACTCATTTTTTTTTTTTTTTAAATATAGTATGTTTACACTCCAGTAAATGAATTTTGCCCTTGCATGTGCATGGTGATGTGTCTTATTCAGTGCTCTGGAATGTTTGTTAGTTTTTACTTTGATTCAGTTTTAAGTGGTAAGAGAAAATGATGTGCCCAGAAAATAGTTGGTATTCTTAGAATTTTAAAAATTTCAAATGAGGAATTATGGCAGGGAACAAAACAAACACCTATTGCACAACAAATAAAGGAAAGAAAATGGCATTGGATTGGCCATACACTACGTAAATCACAAGGTGTCATAGAAAGACACATTGGACTGGAACCATTAGGGTACAAGGAATAGAGGTAGACCAAGAGCAACCTGGAAAATAACAAGAGACTGTCAACTACAGAAGGCTGGAAAAAGGTGGAAAGAGGCAAAAGGACTAGCCTTAGATAGAACACAATGGAAAACCTTCATGAAGCCCTGTGTTCCACATAGGAACAAAATGAGATAATGATCATTAACATTTTTAACTCACTTTTGATTTCAGGTGGATTACTACCCCTATCACCTAGCTATTGGAGATAGAAAACATTGGCCCAAATATCGGGAGGGGTCTTTTCCTCATGTGCAGTGGTTGGATCAAGCACTAGCTGCATTTCGTAACAGTTTTCTGGATGTAATTGATCAGGGCCGAATGCAACATACACCACTTGTCCGCACTCAGGCTCCTTCCCATATTGCTCAGCAAGAATCTACCAAGACTTCTAATGCCAGTGATAATACTCAACAGCAACAGCAGCAACAACACCAAGCACAGGTTGGACCAGCATAGCAACCTTGTCTTGTATAAGTATGTAAGAAAGAAGATTTGAAATATATGGAATGTGCAGTGGGTAGCATTATTTAGCTTTGGGGCAGTACATACTCTGGAAACTTATGTTTTAAAAATATAATTCCTATACCAAAGTGAAATTTAGTTTAAGATTGCATGAAATATTAGTCACATTGAACAAATTACATTTCATTATACCCCTTAACCTGTGCTTTCAGATAAATACTGTACACCATTAATGTATCATATACTGTGTATGTGTCCATTATCTGGTTTGGTTATAGAAACTGTTTTGGGAATTGGTTCTGTCTCTGTTGTTAAGTGACAGTGCAACCCTAATCATAGCACCCACTAGTTGGAGCTAACCCACATCTCTGGGGACAGAGCTTAGGTTTATACAATGGGCTGAACTGAATATGTTTCTGTTTCTTTTCCTAGGTTGTCTCTTCTCTGCACCTAACATAACAGATTGAAGCTTTTAATGGCAGTTTTCATTTCTTCCACAGAAATTTGATGTTGACTCATTATCGTTTGTTGGATAGGAATCACAGAAAAAAGGCCCAAGTTCAACAGGAGCACATGGTAGCACTGGCAACCCAGTGAAGAATTATATCCTCACGCAATTGGCCAAGTTGATGACAACTTGTGTGATACTTAGGATACAGGATTTTACCCTGTACCAAGTAACAACATCAAAACGCAAGCAGATGCCAAAGGAATTCATTGCAGGTAATGTAGCTGCAATATATGTTTTCAAACTTAGTGAGATCTGTCAACTAATGCTGTATTAACGCAAGTTTTTTAGCCCATAGCATAACGATGGACTTCCGTATTTTTTAAATAACTGTATCTTTGTTATCTGCCTTACTGTGAATATGATAGTGAGAAAGACCCTTTTTTTAAAATAAATATAGTTGAATTTGTTAATAGTGTTATTGTTACAAGTAACTGTTATGTTTATAGAGTACTAGGCAAATACAAATTTTATCTTTTAACAAACAATCCATCCTGTATGCCAGTACACGTACATTAGTGTCATTTATTCTGTGGCAATTGTTAGGTAGTGCAATAATGGAAATGAATGCAAGGGAATAAAATTCAAGTCTGTGGCAACTAGGTATGCAAGTAGGTATGTTACCATTTGGATCAACATCACCAGGTTTTCTCAGTGGCTAGGGAACAAGTCTATCAAACGTTACCATTCAAAGATCATGAATGTATACTCAGTTGACAGTCATGGCTTTACAGTACCAGTCACTCGGTGAGATTGTTTTGTGCAGAACTGTTGAAAGTTACTGTTTGCTGACAGTATGTGAATCAAGTTTTAATAAGGTGTTGCATTTTAAGAAATAACCTATTTTCGTAAGTAGTGATTGATTTAAGTGACTGAAATATATTTCAGAAACAGTCTGATTATACTCATATGTTGTAATATAGCAGACACGTACAGAGTATTTTCAAATTTAACATTGTTCATTTTTTGTGTAACTATATTATATTCACAAGATTCAGTACCAAATTGTTGCATTGTAATGTTTATTTTTTGGTTAGTTCTCTGACATGTTTTGGCCTGGCTTAATAGGCCATCTTCAGGGAGACTTGTATAATATGTGCAGCATTTGTTTCAACTTAACTATTAGAGTTTTCACATGTAATTAAAATTAGTGTTGTAGTAGGTAACAGATAAAAGACAAGAAGTTGCAAGAAGTACAGTATAAAAGTATAAAATTATAAAATTTGCATGTTGTGGCCAAACATCTACTACAACTTCAATTTTAATCATATGTGAAAACTTAAATAGGTAAGTTGAAACCAACGCTGCACACAGTATAGAAGCCTCCATGAAGATGGCCTATAAGGTAGGCCGAAACATGTTGAAGAGCTAACGGACAGATAAATAACTCTGTGCAACAATTTGGTATTGATTCTTTGTGAACTTCCAAGAGTGTCTTGTAAATCAATTGTGTGAAGGATGCCCAAAGTTAGTGGCATTGCTGACGTACTTGCAGCGGATGGAAACATACAGTACTCAGGCCTGACATGCCAACTACATTGGACAATGCTGAGGGGTTATTATTTATTTGATTGATACGTACCATTGCTTTATGCCACGTAACAAAAATTTGTTTCATGTATGTGAGTGATTCATGACATTACTTTAAGTATACTGTGTAATAGGAATTAATGTTTTGTGTACCGTCTGTCAGAGAATTTTTGCTGCGAGTATAGAAATATGTACTTGACCTGTGAGTTTGAGATTTCCAGTCATTGTTACATATCTGTAAACAATGTGTAATGGTTGTGGGACATTTGTTCATTTTTATTTAATTATCTGGGAAATTGCTGGACTTAAGATAAACAGGATGTAAAGTATTTTTCAATTTCCTGTGCAGTTTTCTTTTCAAAACGTTTTTCACTCCAATAAATGTTATACTGCTTATGCCATAAGTAGTTGAAGATATGCACACTCTCCTTCTAGTCATATACAGTGCCCTTTATTTTAATTGGATTTTAATGTTACTTGGGTTGTAGTGTAACCAAGATTTGGAATGTGTTGACAGCTTTTAGTTAAAATGCAAAACATCAGATTACATGACAGTTCATTTGTTGGTTCTTGAGTTGTCGCATGCATATGGTTGAACAGGTGGATGGACAGTATGATTTTAGTAGGCACTTTGCACAGATATGGAGTCCTAGAAACATGCACCCACCATGCCTTCATTATGTGTGACACAATTCGTGATATAGAAAATTGAAGGAGGATGTTCTTGGTGACTTATTCATATTACAAGATTGATTATGATGTCTTCTTCTGTTTCCATTACTGTAGCTCAACATAAGAGGAAGACAAAACTTGGTCCAGGTATTGTGTAAATTAAAAGTGATATTCATAGTAAGGTGTAAGGTGGAGCATGTATGGTAGGTGCACAACAGAGCTCATCATTGCTATAGCTAGTTCTAAAGTTACTGCATGTGTATGTTTAGGTTGTAATATTTTTATATGTAAAAACGTAGAAGGGTGTGTTATAAGTATGTATAGTTTTGTTTAACAAAACTGTGCGGCTTCTTACGTTATGAGAGCTGCATTGTGTTTTGTGTTTGTGTCTGTTTGTTGATGCAGGCTAAGTCATACATGTACATTGATGTGTCCTTGTAAATTCAGGAAATTTCCTACAGCGTCTTGTGCAGAACCCATTTAACAGTTTTCAGGCAGGAATAGCTTGGAGCCATATATTAGTTTAACTTTGGGGAAGTTAATCTGAACCAGTCTCAGTGAAGATACGTCTTGGTGTTTACTGAAGTTTGTGTGGGAGTATTATAGCATAGTGTAGAGAACTCTGCCAAGGAGATGTAAGCTGGGTTGAGAAGATCTAAAAAAGCCCCAGTGGTAGGCTTTTTTGAAGACACTAAGTACTGTACTTGTGTTCTGTAACAGAATTTTATAGGGTGGCTGAATAATCATCAGTCATTCAAAGAAGTAGTCCTTTGCAGATACAAAGGTGGGTAGTGGCTGCACAGCGTCTATAATGACAAGAACTAATGAACCATTGGACATACATGTGTGCTGTTTTGCAGGGATCTCCAATAATCATCTTGTAACAATTCTGTTGGAAGCATTTTATTATACACATGGAGTGATCACATAGCTCCTGGAATTATTTCTCAGTAAAAGCAGTATGTACCTTCTGATCAGTGTTGTCCCCTTAAAAGTTGTCTTCTTTGGGCTTTGTGCAGGGAACGCAGTGATTGGGCCAGTGCTTGAAACTCAGGAAACCAATACCCCAAACTCTACTTTTCATCTCATTTTTGCCACACATTTTCGTACAGATGCCATAAGATGTTAGTGTATAATTTTAGTTTACTCTCTGTCCCTGTGGAACAAATTCATATTGCACAGTTCCATGAATGTCTGAAAAATAGCATGCTCTTCACATTTCATTGAATTTTGCTTGCTTCTTTTGGGTGTGGATATAATTAATTGGCTCTTCCACTGAGATGACTATTTCTTGGGTTCTGGTTCACTTTTAAGCCTTTCTTGAAAGTCCTGGCATGTGTTGATTTGATTCTCCTGCCCACTGCTCAGCAGGCAGAACATGAATTTGGTGACATTTATAACGCTTGTTCAAATTGTCTTTCAGAGTGCCTTGAACTAGTCCCATTGAATTTTTCAACATGTTAGTAACTTCACTGATAATGATTCTTCTGTTTTTGAGGACAAGTTTCTTCACTCAGTCTTCATCTTCATCTGTTTTGCTTGTCTCCAGACGTACTGAGTGTTCATTATCTTCAGCATATGTAACTTCACTTCTGAATGTGAAAACCACACAAAAATGTGTGTTTTTCCCATTGCTGTCCAAATGCTGCTTCAGACATTTCAGAAATTTCTCTAGCATTTTTCCCCATTTTAAAGCAAAATTTGATGTAGGTACACTGTTCTCTCAAGTTTGCCATTTTCTAGGTGTGCCAAAATTGCTAATGGACAGCACAGACTTGTACTTAACATGACATTGTTTAACTATTACACATGATAACAGCCTTGCTGTAAACAGGAAGTGGCTCTGCTCCCTTTTCTGTCTGTGCTAGTGACATATATTTGTGCTAGCAGTAACAGTGTCATTTCATGGTTAGCCCTGAAGCTGTTTGATCAAACCACATATTCATAATGAGTGACAAAGATGGCAACAGCTTGATCCTCTTCACATTATGTTGAGTAAATTCTATGCATGTGGAGCATGAATGAGGGGAAATTTTCACAGAAATGGGTCACTATTTTGTATAATTATTGATGTGTGGTTGTCACGAGCTTCATTGCTAATATGAATATGTTTTCAGAGACAGAAGAGACAAGGCTTGCTTATTAGACAGCCCTTATCAGAGGATCAGGAAGATGACAACATTGAATGAATATGTATGAAATTGTGTGTTGGAAAGCAGGTGTCATAAGTTCTGCACAGAATTTTTTGATTAATGGTCAGCATGTAATGAAAATATAAGAAGTTTTGTACAATGCATGTATGCTGTAACTAGTTGTACTTGAGAATTTCCTGCTTTGTTGTCCTGCCATGTAAACTAAAACATATATTTTGTTAGTATTTTACAAACTGCATTAAATTAAATCAGCAGTGGAACATACAATTCTCTGTATATAATTCTTTTCAACATTGTGTATTAAAATACCAGAAAAATGCCATAATTGTATCTTACTAGTATTGCAATGAAGTACATTAGTCTTCAATTCGAGAGAAACGTTTTGTTAGCCTTCTGTTGTGTGGAAATATGCTGTCATTAATTTAGAAATTATTAAGTTCTATTATAAATGGATCTGAACTTGGATCAAGAAAAAATGAAACAGGTTAAAATGATATGTCAGGTTTCTCTTTCCCCACTCTACCTATATTGCACACCTCAACTTTGTCAGCACTGATAACAAAACAAGAATGTGATAGCAAGACAGGAAAATTGCCTGTATCTGACATATCTGGTAGGAGAACAGGAAATCTCACATAGGGTTGGTAGCAGTTAGTCACATAACTGGGGGAGAATCTATGCTTAGTCTTTCCAAGACCGAACTCTAACTTAAGGTACTCTTAATTGTCAAAATTCCCATGTCTAATATGCATGTGTTTGGAGGAAAATATATTGGTCAGTGTCCTTTGGGTTGGTAGTTCCCAGGGGTGCTGTAGTTGGATGAAATTATATTGAAATTTTTCACTAGATGGTTTTATATTTTAGAAGTGAGTTATACATAGCACAATTTTAATGTGTGTGTGTTTATTAAGGCATTGTATAAACATGTTACTCATTGTGGCCAAATTCCTGTTTTCATGGAAAGCACTCTACTGTGTTCCTCATAATACTTCTGTCTGCCTTCATCACCAGTATTTTTCTGTGAATTTTTAAATGTCCTTTAGTAATGTAATATGCTGGTACAATGTTGCAGAACACAATCTTAAACTACAGGAAGGCAGTGACAGCTATAGTGATAGTTTTTCTTGTTTTGTAGGTGATCGGGACCGCTATTCTTTACCTGAGGATCTTCCGATCCTACATGCAGAGTTCACCTATTACTACTACCCAGGCGATATCCCCTTCCCATGTAAGTGGTGCAGTGTTTACGTTTTCTTCACATCGTCCGTCATCAGTAATCTGAAAGTGTATCATTTATGGAGTCCATATTGTAAGCTGTAATTAATTCTTAGGAAAGATGAAGATTGACATTACTCTCTATGGTGATTTCTTATCAGGCTTTCTGTGTCAGCTTCATAGGATAAAAAGTTACTACTGTCCACAGATTATTTAAATATTCAGGAATTTTATTTTGAATGATTTTCATAATATAGGCATAATTAAAAAAGAAGCAATGAAATTAGGTAATAACCTTGGATACTTTTACAGTGCATGACCTAAGAAATGTGGAGTGTGACTGTTCAGTGTTTAATAATTTTCATTACCTGCAAGCAACAAAACAGTCCATTCAGATTTCATTGGTCCTAGGTGTTGCAGTTGACCCAATTTGTCTGACTGCTGTAGGGCACCTGTTTCAGCTTAACATTTTTGTTGGAAAGTAGTATTGTGCGTGAATTGTGTGTTGCTTCCAGCATGGTCGGAAAGCTGGAGCTAGGCAGGTTTTGAACATGCCACTTGTTTTCTAACACAATTTTTATTTAGAATAAGTCACAGTAATGTCAGTTTATAAAGATAACGATAATGACAGAAAAGAACTTGTCAGTTTCGGGTTGAACTGAACTCAATTTTGTGAAGGCACCTTTTTGTTTCACGTGGATGAAGTACAATTTTTGTAATGTAGTTTTTCATCCAGAGAACTATGTAACATATATTTTGTCATCATTTAAATACTTTGGTCCTGTTTAGTTTTTTCTGTTGCTGTTATGTAAGTATGATTCTGAATGGTTACTTTCTAAATTACAACATGTTGAAGTAATGTTTAAAATTCTCATATTTTATGTATTGATGAATATTATCCCTTGTTACTCATCTTTAATTTTCTAAACTAATATATATTTCAATTCTCATTAATGAAAGTACGTGCATGAATGTAAATGAATTGTGTGGGATGGGTATTTCCTGTAATTGATTCATTTCTGCCGAAAAGTATGATGACACAAACCTTTCTTAGATGAAGACGGGAGCAGCAAGCTCCTCACCAAGAAGTGTGATGAAGTCCTCAGTCCTCTTTTACATATACGTCTTATAAGCATTATTGAATTATAACATGTTATCTGGCTTCTCTAATTGCATGTGTCAGTACATCAGTAATGGAATTTGGGTGTGGGGTATAGTCTTGTGGGATCATAATGTCCTGATGTTTCAGAGGACCCTGCTGCCTTCATCCTCAGCATAGAAGGACAATGTAGAGGGATTTGAATATTGAGACTTATTTTAGGGAATCCTCTCCATGTGCAAAATTTCAGGTCCTCATTGTGGTAGTTAGGGTACCCTGAAGATGGATGTTCCAAATAACTCAAAAATGTTTGTACACATTCACCACATGGCACAGCTACACTTTTCAGAAGACCGTAATCTTGGTAGTGACTAGCATGAGAACATCAGATATCATGAATTTAGATTTTATGATAATCCAAGGAGAGTAATTTTTATGCTTTTGTGTGAGTAATGTTTAAAATAACTATTCTTTGATCTGCCATTGAACAGTTACTTATTTTGAAAGATGTTTGACCAGCTATAATTTATTTGTATGTTTATTGGATCTAAGTAGTTACATTTCATGGTATAAGCCTCCACTAACTGATACTTTTTTTGTGTGTAATTGCACCCATGATAACGACCTGGATGATTAATGCATATTGGGCTTCAGATTCGTGATTTTGTGAGTGTTGTATTTGGCTGGGCACTGTTTCATTGATGTGTCATACAACAGTATGATGAAAAATCTGAAAATTTAACTGTTTTCTGTTTGTGCGTAGTGCCTTCTCCAAAGTTCTACGTGCAGTTGAACCCAGTTCAGATTCATTTTGACCTGTGCAGCTGTCTGTGGCTCAACTCATTTGCTCTGAATCTCCATCATTCTTTACTATCCTCAAATTCTGACCAGCAACAGGCATCTGCAGCTTTAACATACATAGATGTCAAGCTTGAAGCCATCATGCCTAGAGTATGTCATATTTCTGTGTGTACTGTGTTCCTGAAGAGTAGTCTAGTTGGTGGCTTTCTGGCTGTGTATAGATAATGTGCAGCCAACAAATAGTAAGGAAATTGTTTTATTTTTTTTTATCGCAGTCATTGTTATCCTCAAATTCTGACTAGCAACAGGGATCTACAGCTTAATGTACATAGATGTCAAGCTTGAAGCCATCATGCCTAAAGTATGCCCTATTTTTGTATGTACTGTGCTGATGCAGAGTAGTTCAGTTGGTGGCTTTCTGGCTATATACAGACTATGTGCAGCCAACAAGTTACTAAGGAAACTGTTTAATTTTATTTCTTAAAAACATTTAAGGCTCTAAAAGGTATACAGTGCAGAAGTGTGAATGTATGAACTAAACAAGCAAAAATACAGAATAATGTTTCTTGATGTTCGTTTGTTTTCACATCTACCCACACATGTTGCAGGTTGTATTTGAGAGTCCTACAGAGCATCCAAACCAACGAGATCGCCCAAAGTCTCTTCACTTTCAAGTATCACGTGCCTCACTGACTAATGTACGTAGCATGGAACATAGTTCTAGGGCAGACCTAGCAAAGTGTATAGACATGTACCAGCTGGGTTCTCTCTTCTATGGGGCAGACTTCCCGTCCTTGACAGATGATTACCATGTGGTAACAGACAAATTCCTGAAGCATGCTGCTGGTGAGTTGTAATTGTACTTGTAAAACTCTAGTGTGTTATTTTTAAATAGAACTTTCATTTTATTTAAACTGAACATATTGTAAGAGGACATTTGGGACATGAAGGAAAACTACAAGAGATCATTAAGATGGATCTGAGGGAAGTAGATTGTATACTGGGTGGATCTGGTTTATTGTAAGTTCAGAAGGTTGATTTTTGTGTTTATGGTGGTGAACCTTAATGTATAGAATTATGCATCCATTTCCTTACATTCCCTCATGGTATGTTGCTTAATTAAGTATAGCAACAATTGTACATTGATTTCTTCTCGGGATATCTCTTGTTTTGTGGAAGAAACATAACACTTAGGAAAGCCATTTCTTTTAGATGCTGTAATTAAATATTGTGGGCTTTGAAGTTCTTGTGGCCATGACTGAAGATTACTGCCTTCTGGTATGTGATGGTGTGTAATTGGTCAATAGTATTTTAGGGGAATATTCTGCCTTCAACTTAGTTGCACTCAGGGTTTTAAAAATATTGTATTTTGACTTTGTATATTTCTTTAACTGTTTATAAGTTCACTATTTCTGTGAAGTAAGATTTGTAGACAATTCTGGGTACAGTATTATTGGTTCTATCATTTGTGTGTGTGTATGTGTGTGTGTGTGTGTGTGTGTGTGTATATATATATATATAGATATATATATTATTTATTTATATTTTCCTTTGTATGTGTATGTTTCAGGTACAGATAATGTCCGTTCCACTCCTCCTCCCCACTTTTCTGTGTCTTCTGTGTCAGAACTGGAACGCTTGTTGAGCCGTGAACTTCTGTGGACAGAAGCAAAAGATGTATGGTGTGTGAACTTAGAACCTGTGTGGGGGGATTTCTTTGGCGCATCTGCTGTTGGGAGTAATCGCCCTGTCCCATTCCTTGATGCCTTTCCTCTCACACTGTGGATCTATTTTAAAATGCCTTTTTCTTCCTCAGAGAACTGTAAAACTTCTTCCCTGAATGGTGCTATTTCCGCAGTGAGAAAAGCTAATCCTACCATCCCTGCATCACACAATATGCCTCCATCTCGGACTTCTTCCAGTTCATGCCAAAGTGATAATGTTGAGACAAATATTAGAGTAGATGTTGACAAAACTGGGATATTTTCTCAGGGTTATAAGTCTAGTGCAATAGGTAGTGATGTTACCACTGGAAAAAGAACAGATTTTTCATCTTTTAACCAGATTGCTTCACGGGGCTTCTGGGATGCTTCCAAAGTGAATGTGATAACACATACGACATCTGATACCTCAAGAACTTGTGTAGGTAATGATGAGAGTGTCAAGACTGCAGATATCCATATATTGACCTATGTATCAAATCTGGTCAGCATTCAAATTAATCACTATCAGTTCCTGTTCCTGTTACGGCTGTCAGAGGAAGCTGCAGAATTGGCAGCATACTTAGCAATGGATTCAAATCGCATCTTGAAGCAAGACCTTGGTGGTTCATTAGTTGTGGGTGCATTGATACCACAGGTGAGACAGCATATCTAACTATGAACCTGCATGCATCCAGGATTTCAGATTCAAACTGTCCCCATGTGCTGAAATTCAAAGTTTTAATTTATGATAAACTTTTTACGTAACATACTTTAACATTCTTTTGTCACTTGTGTGTGTGTGTGTATGTGTGTGTAGTTTCTTGTTCTGTAATTTTTCATTTGGCATGATATCCAAGGATGTAATTTGATGGTAGCAAGTGCTTTTAGGTAATGAACTCATGATTAGATTCATTATGTGTCCTTTGTATGAAAAATATGAAATGAATTGATAATTGTAAGATTGTAGTGACTGGTAGTGTTGTGAGATTGAGTCTCATGGTAGTGCAGCCTCATGTGGATGTTGTGTATCATGGCTTGATGACTTACGAATATAGAACATTTCTGGATTGATGATTGGCAGTGGAATACAGAAGTGTTCACTGAGAAACCTGCCACAGTGCCATTTTGTCCACCACAAATCTCACATGAGCTGTGAGTAATGGACTGTGTACAAGGACATTATAATGAAGTACACGTAACAATTACCCAGCACATGAAATAAAGACATCTGCCACTCTTCTGGCATGGGAATGGTGACTGTATTGTGTACTGTGTCTGTGCAGTAACTTTGTTTCTTATTTTGATTGCTATAGCCCCATGATCAGAATGTCTGGTATGCTGTACATGAAGAGAGAAGTCAAGGGGATAAATTACAGAGAACAGTAAACACTCACTTCATACGTATATTGAGAAATGGCCCGACCTAGAGGCACAGTTGAAGAATTGGATAACTGACCATAGCCAAATGAAATTTCTGTGCCTACAGAAGTGAACACTTTCGAAGCAAGAGTGGTTGGGCTGATGCAGAATCTCTGGTTTTTATTGGGACAACTGCCTGGTGTTGCGGACTATGAAGAGGCATGGACTAAACACATGTACTAAAAATAGAATAGAAAAAAGATGCCAACCAAGTACAAAATAAAAATGTTGCAGTTTTAGAAAGTTGTGATTGCTAGGAAGAAACTGTGTTTTGAGCATGGTCAGGTTGGCAACATGTATGTGGTTCCCTGTCTTTCAGTATTGCATCGAACAAGACTGTGTATGTTAAAGGTGCTAATCAATCATGTTACAGCTTCTGGCCTGGAGAAAACATATTACATGGTTGTTTTAACACATTTCACTGACAGCACAGAACTCCTTCCATTGTTAATATTTAAGAGTAAAATAATCCCCAGTGATAAAATTCCACAAGGAATTAATATCCATAACCTTGCCAAAGAATGGATGAGGAAAGCGAAATGGTGTGGCTAGAGAAAGAAAGGGCTAAGCTGTTGGGTGGCCTCATGAATAGTCATCCCTATTAATATGTGACCATTTCAGGTCACATGTAAGAGAGTTGACAGAAAGGATGGTTAAGGAATTGGAAGATATGATTAACTGTGACTGCAGGAAGCCATATCAGTAACCTTGCAACCATTTGGCATCTCAGATAGCAGACCATTGAAAGCATTGTGTGACCCAAATGGATGGAAAAAACATGATGTAACACCAACAGGATGAGTGAAGCAACCAACCATATCACAAATTTGTGAATGGGTGAAGAATTCATGGGAGTTCTTTGAAACCTGAGACAGTTTTGAAGTGTTTCAATAAAAGTGTGATCAGTAGTGCCCTTGTGGGTACTGAGGATGATGTACTGTGTGAGGACTGTGGCAGTTCAGGCAGTGACAGCAGTAGTGGCAAGTGTGCCAGTAGTGACATCAATTTAAGGAGATTTTGTTACAATAAGAAACTTCATACTTCACTACCCATTTGTAAAATATTGTGAATTTGAGCTTCAGATGGGACTAAAATATGTTGCGCATAAATTTTCCTTCTAAAATCTTGGTATGTCTTACAGCCCAAAGTATGCAGTACGTGAAAAAGTGAAAGTATTCAGAAGAAACACATGTAACTATGTAGTCAGTTTTTGGGTTCTTTTTCAACCAACAAGTGATAAGGTGTTAAATATTAAGAAATATTTATGCTGATAGTGTTGATACTAATATGGAAACTAAATTGTTTTGTTGATTTGGACTGCCTTTCAAGAATGTTCTGTGTTTGTAACACTTACTTTTTGATGTAGATGACAACTTTCAGAGTTCGTGGACCAGTAAGCACAGCATTTTCATGAAACTATTAGTTCATGTACATGTTTTTGGTTAATATATGCATGGCTGTAAGATTAGCTACTACATTCCCCTTAACATGCATCATTCAGAATTAGACTCATGAGTTACAAAGGAACAACATTTCACAAACACATAATGTGACTGGTTAATTGAAATCTTTATTTTTATATTTATTTCAAATAAATAATAAACAAGCATAAGTTCAAACAAATGTGAATTGAAATTCTTAAAGAATGAAAGTGTGATTTATGGTAAAGATCATAACATGATATGCAGAACTGAATGGACTGGAAATGGATGTGTCCTTTAAGTATATTTGAAAGGATGGCATTTTTTAAATTTTATGGTGGTTTAATTATTTCCCTTTCAGATACTATTCTTTACGGGTCTGACGATGGTGTTTACCAACAGAGTTGATCGGCTTTGTGAACTTTTTTAATCATATATATCAGTATTTCACACTGTTTTGTTCAGGGGACAGGATCAGTCCCAGAATTGTAGTAAAGTGTTAAACATTAATACATATGCTGGGAATATTCCATTAAGTCATTAAATTCACATTTTCTGGTATTAAGAAGGTGACATATTTGATTCCTAGAAAAGTTAGTAATTTTTTGCTATATATGTGTATCAGGTGTGTACCTCTGTAGGATGTTCATGAGGTGTGTTGTTTGCTCCTGTGACTTGAAATTAATCTGTCTTACAATATACCATTCTTCTTTAAAGGGTTGTCATCTAACATCAACATAATTATAGCAAATATTATTTAATTTGAACAGAATTGAGGAAATCATGTTCCCATCAGCAACAACATACTTCAAAATTTCTTGAGGAAGTTCAAAATATGGGCTTTTTTTGCTGTCTGTTACAAATATTTCAGTATAGTTGATGAACATGTATCATTTTTCTTCTACACTATGTA
>Ga0123357_10005977_pt1 | contig 14704 bp, 12 predicted proteins | sample TergutEmb28metaG_FD_89873 | JGI IMG/M metagenome (GOLD analysis project Ga0123357, IMG submission 89873) | Embiratermes neotenicus P4 segment gut microbial communities from Petit-Saut dam, French Guiana - Emb289 P4 | ecosystem: Host-associated > Arthropoda: Insects > Digestive system > Gut ...
TTCATTGTGTTTAGTGTAATTGTAATATAATTTATGTTGTTGGATTTAGGATAATATGTATCACTGTCTTTTTGCTCAAAACTGAATGGAAGGGCGGAAGGAAGGGAGGAAGGAAGGATGTGAGGATGGTAAAACCCTAGAACAGTATGGTATATAATGTCTTTACAGCCCTTGTATGGGGTGGCACTGACTCACTTAGGGGTGTATTGGTAGAGTAAATTCATTGTTATAGGCAATAATATAATGTTACTGAGTCCAGATATTTAATTCAGTTTTGAAGGATGCTGATGATGATGATTCCATCTGTATTTGGTATGAATGTGACCCTTACATTCAGCAAGGTATCAGATTGTATTTGTTTATGAAGTGAATGCTTCTTTTGTTCCCTTTTCAGACCTGTTTATCAGCAGTGGACCTGTTTAGGAGGCTGAACATACAAGATGGGAAGCTGAATGTAACCTCATTTGAACGTGCCTGTCCTGTAATCTTGGAACGGTTAGAGAGCCAAGAGTGCAGCAGAGATCAGCTTGGCCCTGACAAAGCTGACCTTAAAACTAAGCCATCTGCAACTGAAGGTACTAATTCTGTGTTTTACACCAGCATAAATAGTTAATGTTCAATTGTTGTTTCTCTGAAAATTTTGCACTTATGAAACATTTTGTGCATTCATGCTGAGAATACACAGTAGTGCTCTAATTCAAGAACACTGTTTATAGTGAGTTGTAAAATAACACAAAGTTATTGAAATATTTCACAAAGTGCACTGAATAGAAAGCATGAATTATGTACTTCTTTGTGGAAGTGTTTAAAATTAATTGTGGTACAGGTGGGAGTGGGAACAGGCTATACTGTCTCTGATATTTATTTTTCCTTATTCGTGTGCTGAATAAAGCAAGGTTTGTTCTTTGTTAACAGTGTGGGGGCTTGGTTTCCTTTTCGTTACAATTATCAGTATGTGCTCTCTGCTGGGAGTCAGTGTACTACCCTTGATGGATAAGGATTTCTACAAGCAGCTGCTCACTGTTCTCATTGGCCTTGCTGTTGGCTCTCTTGCAGCAAGTTCTCTCTTCCATCTGATCCCACAGGCGAGTAACAGTTGCCATTATAGGGCATGATTGGAGCATGATTGTTGTTACCAAGTAAACAGCAAACATACTCTACTGTAGTGGACCCAAAACGTTGACTTGCTGATATTAAAGCCAGTCATTGGAAGCAGCTCTGAGCCAATTCCAATTATTTTCGAGCTTAGCAGTCTCTTTCTCTCAAGTCAGTCATAATTTTATCCTATCTCACACTCCTTAAAGTAACTGCCTCCTGAAGTTTTGTCTGTCAAAATTATTTATTCATTTACATCCCCACCCAAACGATGTCTGAACCACCTGAGCTGTGAATTTTATGTTGTTTATTTTAACCTTTAGTGTATAGCCTTTTAAATACAGTTTCCTGCTGCAGCTGGAGCACTATTCCATGTAAATCCCCGTTGCAGGACATTGTTCTTGCTTTCGGATGAAAAGGATGTGCATTTAATGGGACACCATTGTCCTGTTTGCCCATTAAAGGTTAATTATTTAAAGGCTATAGTCACTCTTATTGTTTGGTTTCTAATTCTACCTCTTCTAGTCTTTTTACTGGCTTTTTTAAACATTTCGTGTCTGTTGATTTTAAATGGCTGTGGTGTTTAGCTGTTAAAATTGGTGACTGACAACTGCTCATATGTGTACTGTAAGAGTGTAACTTGAACAGTAAACTGTCTACTTTCTTTGTCTCCTGTCTGCGCTTTATCCTCTGAAAGTCAAACCACACTGCTGGTTTTTTATTATTAATTATTTCATTAAGCTCTTTCCAGTGGCTTATTGTCATACATGTAGAGTAAACACTGGTATGAAACATTAGATATGCACAGTAGTATGCTAATGTGAACAAGAAGAGACATTATGGGATTGAATTACTATAGACTGAAGTAAGAAGTAAGAAATCTCTTCCCATTTATTGGAAATTATTGGAAATTTTCCCACTATTCTTCTGAAGCCATGTAATGAGAGACACTTGTATGAGAGATTTAAGAAAGCACATGGCCCTTTTATCTGGATACATTAGTGTCTTGAGGGTTTAATATTTTCTTGCTGTTTTGTCTATCCAGTATTTTTAGTACAGTGACCCCTTGTTCAAATTTGGTTCGGGGGAGTGAGCATGGTGTGTTGGGAAGAACCATGTTGCACGTACTTCTTATGGGAAAAATACAGTTAACAGAGCATGGATGCTTGTCGACTTGCAGTTGATTAAAATACATACATTTGGACACTGTACATTTACAAAGTGGTTGGGTAGCTGATGCTCCCAGGTTCTGTAATGCTGAGTGAGTACCTGCTTCTGTTTATCCATATGTATTTGAATTTCAAAATATTTTGCAGAATTTTTTTCCACTTATTTAATTTTATTCAGTTACGTATGGTCACAAATGCACTGGAGAAAACCACGTGGGGCAAGAGGTTACTGTGTTTTCCTGCAGGTGAGCCTAAGTGGAGACCACCAGATTTTCTGAAACATCAACAAACCAAGTCCATAACATGATATCATCACCAAAGAATTGAAACAGAATTGTGTACTTGTTTCTGTTCTGCGCTATTATGATATTGGAAAATGTGTAGTGAATAGTGTAACATTGTCCTTTGAGGTAAGAGCTATGTCCCACAGGTCTATAGTGCTTTTTTTAATCCCAGAACTGTGTATTAGTGGAATGTGTAAGCTGTGTGTCCAGCCTCCATCTCTGAAAAGCCATGAACTGCAAGAAAAGTAGAATTTTCTCTGGCATTAATAAAGTATGAAAGAAAGTTTTAATCATAAAAGACAACATTTCATGGTAATGACATTGGTTATTTGCAGAATTTCTGAAAACTGAAGTGTCAAAAGAACTCCATGCCGAAATTGTAGGTATTCCACGTGTGTGTATCATATAGGCTGTCATTAACCATTCAATGCTGGCCTCAGTTCATTGTACGAACCTTCAGTTCTTTATATGCTGATGGACTTAATACATCGTGAATGTATTTAAGGATTCTACCTCTGTCCCGGGTAGTAGTTTGATTATAACCCCAGCATCAATGAAAGACTAATGAAACCCACACTATATATTACTTTTTCAGGCATTTGGCCTCATGGGCTCAGATATTCACCACAACTACTTAAATCAGTCATTGATGATGTGGGCAGGTATCTGGGTGTTCTTCATGACGGAGAGAATTATGAAGATGATAACTGATTACAGACAAGTAAGTGGCAGCACTTCTTGTAACATTTCCTGACTTAATTTGTTGATGATATGCAGAAAATGTTGGGACTTCTTTTTGTAATTTAATTTTTTTAATAATTAGCAATACAACTTTGCACAAAAGTGAATATGATTGTCAAGTTGAGTTCAGTTTTTGGAAAAGCTGTAACCCATGTATGTTAGCATTCCTACTGTTAGTCTGCTGATATCTGGAACAAAATAGTAACTTGTTTCACATTAGAGGTTGGTAGATAGGCTTTCACTAGTTCAGAAGTTGGTAGACAGACATGTATAAATCTATTCATTGAAATCAATATTATGTGCTGCCATACAGCCTGCTGCTCTGCTGGAAGATAAATGTATGAAACAGTTCTATATTTTGTTACAATTTCGTGTCATATAATAAGTATTGTTTTGTTTTTGTTTTTTCTGAGTATTTGGCTATCCTTTAGCCACAGCAGGTGTTCTGAAATGTCAGTAGGATTTCTTTTTAAAAAAAATGCTTACTGTTTTCACTGTTGTATTTTTATAAATTTACTAAACATATGGGGGCATTCTATTTAGACAGTATTATTTAGACATGTTAATATGTGGACAGCACATCAAGCATGTAAGGTTTGTAAATCAGGCAAGAGTTTTATGATCCATATCTTTATAAAGCAGGGTTTATACACTCATTCCCCCTCTGTGCCTGCACAGCACATTATGCGGAGAACTCTTTTATCTTTTAAAAGAGATCATATATTGTGACTAAAACATCAGGTAATTAATTATATGCTAAGATAATTGCTTATCTCTTGTATATGTTGTATGGAGGAAGTACTTAGCTCTCTTTCTTTTTACTGCCTTATAAAACAGACTTTAGCTCAAAGAGTATAAACAAATTGCAACATGTGGGCACATTTTAACATTTTTAACTTGCTGGCATTGTTATTATGTCGAGATTTGTAAGTTGTGTGTATGTGTGTATGTGTGTAAAATGATGGTTTGAAGCAGTACACCATTAATTGCAAGTATCTTGAGCATTTATTTCCACTCCCCCACCTCCCCACCAAAGTATGCATGCGCATGCACGCGCGCGCGCGCACACACACACACACACACACACACACACACACAAATTATCTCTATATTCTAGTGACAGAAATTACAGTTGATTCTGTTTGACTGCAGTGCTGTTGTTAGTATGTGGGTGAAATTACAGTGTGTTTAACCTTTAGCATGCAACCTTTTAAGGGCTAGGTTGCAGCTGCTGGGCAAAGCACTGTTCAACTTACATGCCCACTGTGGGACAGTGTTTTTCCTTTTGGACAAAAAAAGTATACATTAATGGGACAACATTTTTGCATTCATCAGTTAGAGTTCAATACATCAAAGAGAGAACCTGTGAAGTAATATATTAATGGAGCACTGTGTTTGAAGAAAGACAGACTGTTTCAATGCAGGCTAAATACTTGGGAATGTGTGGGTGTTTGGAGTTGCCAGATAGGCTTGTGTAAAACTGATTTGTTTTTCATGGGTGGTATAATGGGCATTCAAATGTATGTGTGCTTGAAGTACTCACAGAAATGTATATTTGTCTCACGTAAATTGTTCATTGTGTCTATCTGATTTTAACCAAAACTGAAATGGCTTGACAGTTTCTCATTATCTGCAATTTCAGCTTTCTTGAAAATATGTTCACTGTGTCTTCACTTGTTACATTCATGCAGTTGGGTAGACACACCTTGTTTTTACTAAGCATCCTGCAAGGATGTGACTGTACTTAAAATTGTGCATTCATGTTGTGATTTGCAGTTTAATTAAAACTACCTTCATTATATCAAAGCTATGAAGTATGTCACGGTATATAAAAACAGTACTGCTAACAATTTAGTATAATTCCTATTTCAGTTTTTTAAAAAGGTGGTAGGCAGTGGTCATTGTTTAAAAATTCTACTGTTCCTCTAGAAAACAGAGCGCTCCCCTGTGTGCCCATACCCAAGGAATGAAGTTTCAGTGGATGTTGTGTCAAGTATCTCAAGTCCTACAGAGCTTGTCCCTCATCTTCATCATGAACTGGAGCCCTTGCAACAGCGTGAGTGCTTAGGACAAAATGCCCATCAGGAAGCTAGCTGCCTTCCTACAAATCCTGGAGTTATATATGACTACCAGGAACAGGCTATAAAGGCATCTTTTGGCCATCATGAGGTAAGGTTACTCACAATAATGAACCATGTGCTAAAGAAATTGTGTTCCTCACAGTGCTGTGTCTGCCGTGTAACTTTCTTTACCCATGTGTGATGTCATCACTTTGTATGTAGTGCAAAAATTAAATTTCTGATGTTGCATTTAAGTAATAAAGTGTATTGTAATAAGGTTTTGAAAGTAACTGATGTAGTCGGTACAGTGATTAGGCTGCAAGTTGGTTAACTGAGGAGCCACAGGTTGATTTCCTGGTAGAGGCAAGAAATTTTCCCCTTCTTCATTGTGTCGAGACCTATTCTTGTCCTGGCACAACATCCTATTGAGTGTGTACCAAGACCTGTTTCCTTGGTCTACAATCGCCTGGTTGTATGGCTCACCACTTTCCTCCATGTCATGTCTAGGTTAAAGATGAGTGGCAAAATACCTCCACTTCCTAATTAGCCTTTGTGGGTTGCACAGCAAAAACTGTGTCTTTACTTCTACATTTACAGTGGCTTTGGCATGCAGTTGATGCTTAACGTTTTGTTGTTGATACACCAATGCTTTATTAGCTATCCTGAAAAAGTTACAGAAATGTAGATGGTGTACAAGACAGGAAATGGAGTGACAAAATTGCTTCCTGTTTGTACATGGTTGAAAAGAAACCAGAATTAACTAAATACCATTAGGATGTGGTTTTAATGTTGGGCTCCATAATTCCAATAATTCTGCTGTTCTCAGAATGCAGCTTTCATTGTCTTTCAGTTGGGAGACTCATTTCCAAGCTAAACAGTAATTCTGGATGTGGTTTTAATGTTAGGTGCCATAATTCCAATAATTTTGCTGTTCTCAGAATGCAGCTTTCACTGTCTTCCAGTTGGAAGACTCATTTCCAAGCTAAACAGTAATAACAGCCAATTGTGTGACTGCCAGATATGGTATAGTATTGTGTTAAACAGTTAGTCCTCTGATGTTATTTCAAGACATTATGTCACCAGGAATTAGGTAAATCTTGTTCAAACAACTGCAATTCTATTTACACAAGTGACAGATTGCAGTGGTAACTACTGGCAAGCAGATATTTGTACCTTGTGGCTCTGATCTTTGTACAGTAAAAAACAAATGTGGTATATAAAATTGATGTTTCATGTCCTTGTTATGGTTCCAGAAACCTCGAATCAGTCATTCACATGGGCATGAGCATGTGTTACATTTTGAGCAAGGGAAGGACAGTGCCATTGCTACAGTTGCTTGGATGGTTGTGTTTGGTGATGGACTTCACAATTTCATTGATGGTTTATCTATTGGTGCAGCATTCAATGAGAGTTTGCTCACTGGTGTCAGCATAAGTGTGGCTGTAATGTGTGAGGAGTTTCCTCATGAGTTAGGTAATAGTTTTATGCAGTCTAGTAGAGTTCTGATATATATGAACACTGATGTTTTGTATTACAACCTTATGTGATCACCCATTTATATGCCATTCTTTCAGCCTTTTGTTTTCTGAGGTGCAGTCAGATTCAGTTAGAATGTCATGAAAGGGACTAAATAATTTGTATCATAAATAATTTACAATCTAACCGAGGAGTATGATATTATTAAGAATTAATTGGTATCACAGGATATTTTACACTACAGATTAGGTGTTGCATAAACTGGTGTTGTTATAACAGAGTTTGATTCTGTTTTCAGTAATTATAACTATTTAACAAATCATAGAGATTATGTGAAAGGAGGACAATCTTTAAACACCTATTTCTTTCCACACATTGCATCAGATACAGTTTTAAATTAATGGTCTGAGATACTAAGAAGATTTTGTGGTGCAGCAATGTCTAGTAATTCTACAGCCCTTGCCATATCATACCTGTTTAATAATAGGGAATATTACAGGTCATATAAGCCACAGTACTTTAGGCACATACTACATAAAATAATTTTACATGAAACAGTACTGTACATATAAATGTGGACATTTTCTGAAATCATCCTTTTGATGATTGTGAAATTTACTTCTTCCTATGTGCTGTACTTGACAGGATGTCAATGACACACCTTTGTAACACAGTTTATATGCATTGCAGCTATGCTAACCAGTGTAGGTTGTGTGTCGTAAGTAAGGTTAGTTATATGAATGGTGTGGTATGTGTATAAATTCAGCTTTTGGTGTGTACCCTTACATAAGTAACAGCTTTTGCAACTGTATCCATTATTTTATGTGTACTGATTTTCAAAAATTTTCTTCCTTAATAACAGTAACATAATGTATTTCAGGTGATTTTGCAGTACTTTTAAATGCTGGCATGACAATGAAGCAGGCTCTCATCTACAACTTCCTATCTGCTTGCACATGTTACGTTGGTTTGGTGTTTGGTATCATGCTTGGTGAAATTGAAGCCAGCAGTTATATCTTTGGTTTTGCAGCTGGGATGTTCATGTACATATCACTTGTAGACATGGTATGTATGTGTGTATATATACATATATGTAGCCCCGTCAGGTCTTACTTATTTACCCATTTCTGTACCAGATGTGTTAGACTATAATGTCAGCGGTCAGACTGTTGTCTGTGCCCTCTACCTCTTCAAATGGCATGTGACAACATTTGTTGAATAAGAAAGCTCAGTTCTACAACTGGATTGCTGCCCTTCCCTTCCTATTCCCGGCTGCACCCATTCCTATTTCTGTGCTATATATTGGCTCACATGGTATCATTGTTCCTTTTCAATATTTTCATACTCTGAATAGATTGACTGACTGTAGACATTTTAAAGTGTTTAAAAACATATATAGAACGTGGATTGGACCCCCACCCTAACATAATGTAGACCTTGTGTTACCACTTAATTATATGTTTTCAGTTCCCAGACACTTTTTCAGTATTAAAATTATTAAACAAGGGAATGTTTTTTCTTATGTTTTTATGGTGTAAATGATGTGTTGTGATATATCTTGGCTTTTTCCTGCTGGCAGATGGACTAATAATGTTTCAGGGTGTGATATTTTACAACACAGGGTTTATTTGTGAAGTGCCACAACATAGGACTCACATAGGTAACATATCTTACTCTGTCTGTTTGCACAGAAGACCCTACATTATTGTACAGTATATTTCATTTTCCTTTGTCCCTCACTTGCTATTTTCCCTAATTTATGCCTACTAAAATTTCCTGAGAGTCTTCCTGATGAGTCCATTGAAGGCGTCCTTGCCATAGATTTCATCTTTGATGGCCCAGAATTGTTATTGTCACTCGTATGCACCATGTCTGTTCACTCTGCAACCCATTTTTTAGTTACTTTGAAGAAATTAATTATATTTATGTTGCATCATTGGATATGTTTTGTACATTTAATCAGCCAAAATTCAAGTCATGTATCTCTTAAACAGAAGTCCAAGAGTGTTAATGCTGACATAACCTGTTGATTGGCAGTCTTTGTTTAAAAATTATTGTTACTGTTAGATTGTATATTTGAGAAATGAGTGGCAGTTGGAAAAGGGGTAATTTATTTTTGTTCTGATTTAGATACACACATTTTCTGTGTATAGATTTAATATACCCATAATTACACTTAGGACAGTTATGACTTCTAGTTGGATGCGAGTCTAACATCTGGCTTCCTGGAAAATATTCGAGGAAACAGCATTTTTACATCAATCATAATTCCTAAAATAGTTGGTGTTCAACAGTGAATTACACACCGTTGTGTAGAAAATTTTGTAGGAAATGTCTGCCCAATTTTTTGATAATTTTGTCCTAAAGCTGAATTGGCCTTTAGGAACGTGTGGTCACCACAAAAGAGAAGGGACAAGGAGAGAGAAGACAGGGAAGCAGGGAAGGTTCGGTTTTGGCTTGTTGAATCTCAGTATTTCTGTTAATGTATGTTGTCTAGAAGACAGCACTCTTATACTGGAGTGTCTGTTGCATGAAAGAAATAGTGATGCTGTCAAACAACAGCATTGTATGTATGATTACACTCACACTGCATGCAGAATGTGAGTATTCTGTAATGCTGCTAGTAGTTAAACCAAGCCTATGAAATCCGTAATTTTTTTACCTGCCACCTTCTAGGGACTAAACAGTGCATTATATGAGAACTACTGTCCTTTTAGGTATTTAGTATTTTGAATGATCTTTGGAATGTAGTGTAGCAAAAGTAAAAGAAACGTGCAGATTTTGGTCAGGAGATCCCATTGAAGACTGGAAAGGGGATGGGAGGATAACATCGAGAAGGATTGCTGGGAAAATATGTTGTTAGGACAGAAGGTGAATGGAGTTGATGAAACATAATATTTAATAGTGAGCTTTGCTAACTGGTGCCATGAGTGTTGGAGTTGGTAGTCTTGGATGTTAGTAATGGTTTTTGTTAGTGAGCCATAGTTATTAATGGTTTCTGTGCCAGCCACCGTAACTGCCCTGTGTTAGTGAATAATACTCGTATAAAGACGTCATCAGACAGTTAGAAACCATGTCCTTTAACATAGATAAATTATACACCAAAGCCACTCATGGGTGTGTAGCTAACAGCTATGAGGTTGACTTGAATTATGAGCATGTGTATTAACATTTGCTTGCAAGGTCCCAGAAATGAATGAAGTAGCTGAAGAGGCTAGCAAGGTGAGCTGGAAGAGAGCCTGCCACACATTGCTGCTCCAGAACATTGGCGTGGGCACGGGTGTTCTAGCTCTCTATGTCCTGGCACGGTATCAAGACAGCATCAGTTTTGGTTGAAGAATTCATCCATTTCAACAGTACTATTTGCAGAACATTTTTCTCAAATTTATTTAACTAGTGTGGATGGTTATGAATTTGAATTTGACTTATGTAATAGTCTTCATTTTTGTTTAAGAACGTCTGTTTAAAAGACAAAGAAGGAATCTTCAAAAACAGGTAAATTTATGAACTGTACTTGGATTTTGTAGGACTGAGTTACTGCATCTGTATATGCTTCAGTGAAACCACATTTCATTTTAACTTAAATTCAGTTTAAGTGCATAGAGACAATTTTTATAGATAATCCTCCTTCAGGTACATAATACTTTGTGTAAGTAGGGCATCCATTCCTGCCATTCTTCCTTGGTAAAGATCTGCAACAGAGCATATGGATTTGTTACAGGCATAGGAAGGATTTTTCGGAATTAAGCCAATGGAAAAGTCTGGTACCTATTATTGAAATTAATTTTGCCCATTTACTGCATATATATATATATATATCCCCCCCCCCTCCCTCCCTTCAAATGTAATGTGCTCTCCTGTGTAATGAGAACAACAAATTTGAAGGTTAAATTGAAGAACAAAACTTTCATATTAGCAGGACTTAAGTTATTTCTAAATACAGAAAACTGCTGTTCGTTGTTATTGTACATTTGTCAGGATGGTTCCTGCTGTTTGTGTGGTTCACTGGACAAATTTAAAAACTGTTTTATAGCAGATGACAGGATTTTAACTACTTATAAGTGTTCACATGATTCAGTGTTAATGTTGATTTTGTTCTTGGGTTTTTGTAATGTGTGACTGTGGGCTATTGGCAACATTCTGAAAGAACATAAAGATGGAGGCAGTGTATTCCATTGAAATGTTGACAGCACAGCCTACTGTCAAATGGTGCAAAATCCCCAAAACAGGATCAGTATTAAGCAGATGTTTGGCACTGACTCTATTTCTATAACGATCTGCCTTTCAGTGCTGCTGATGAAGACTGTTTAATTAATTACAAACATGCATGAATGAGAAGCTGATACATTAATAATCAGTTTTCTTGAATGAATGACAAACATGTATGCATGAGAAGTTAAGATACATCAATAATCAGTTCTTTTGAACTGATCCCTTAATTCTGCTGCAATAAGTTAGCCACCCGTCCTATTCAGTGGCATACGTAAAGGAACGTGATATAGAGGCTTTTGTTTGGGAAGAAATGGAAAGCAATATTATCTTGTGCTGAATAACATGTTTCTTGAGTTTGTTTGGACTGAAGTGGGGTAATAGAGGCTGTTTCTTATAAGAAGAAGGAAACAGTAGTATATTCTTGAACAGGCATCTAACTTGTTTAATTTCTGCATCATATGCACTATAAGAACTGGCATATTTATTCTGTTTGTAGTAGTATGAGAATTTTGTTAACATTTCTGTGCTGTCAAATGTCTTCCAGACATCAAATGAGTTTTGAGGTGATAGTGAATTAGTACTGGACAGTGACTGTGATGCTTAGCTAAAATATAAATGCAGGTGTACATTAGATAGTAACAGTGTAAAAAAAGGAAAAGAAAACATGACTGGACAAAGACGTAGGCAAGTTCACATGATTGACAAGGGTTGTCCTTCCTTGTACAGGAGGCTTCAGTTTTTGGGGAGAAATGAAACTGGCAGTGCTCAGATGGCTATTAAACCACTGAGTGTTTTCATTCTATTATTAATGACAATTGCAAGACTGTTGGTAAAGAAAACTAATAAATATTGTCATCTTTATTTGAACAGAGGTGAATGACTCCTTTTGCAGAAGGTAACTTCCGTGGTTGAAATGGATAATCTCTGAAGCCAGCTGTTATTGAGGAGAGTGTGTGTGTGGTAGACCCATGTTGTCAGTGTTATCACAGACTAATACTGTACAGACCTCAGACACCCCAATGTATAATACATTTGCAGACATATGAGTATATAAAAGCAACGTAACACATTTCTGTATTTTTAAATATGAAAAGATATTTTTTAAACCTGGTAGCTATAGTTTTGTCTGATCACATATCCACAAATCATGAAATGTACCAACCTGTGAATGCTGGGATCATTTAACCCTTAGTATACGCCAGTGATTTTAATTTGTTATCACATGCCAAGGCCACTCTTCTCTGATGACAAGTGAAGGTCATGAAGGTACAACCCACTGATGAGTGACGAATTTCTGTGACGTGACCATACTGCAGTTTTTCTTGGACTGTGTAACACAAATGTTTGACAGCATCTGATACAGTGGCATGTAAACAGTTTTGCATGACCCATGGTACAGTGGGTCATGTTTTGAGCAGGCTTGTTCCTTCCATCAACTTAACCTGGCATTGTTTTGTTTGATGGAGCTGCAATTCATGGTGGATTGCCTTCTGAGTCTGTCTGTATATGAATGGCAGCCTCCATTGGTTTAATATGTATGATATCCAGTGTTTCATGGTGCAATGAATGTATGCAGTAGTAGCTACAATTTTTTGTCAAGCTATTTACAAAGTGACTACAAAAGACAAGTTCTTGTTTTGGTAAGCCAGCTTGGAAAAGTCTCCTGTTGCTTTTCAAGACACTAAATGAATAACTGGTGGCAAACATATGTAACAGCTTGAATTCACCTCTACATTTTGGAGTCTCACATACTTACAAAATAGGCTTCGTCTGTTTCTGTTGTTTTTAATTTCTTGCAGAGTGCAGTCAGTTAAAAGCATTTTGTTTAGCATTCAGTCTTAAGAAAAAAATACTGAAATTTAAAATGTTTGGTAAATAAGATATAGAAGACTTAGTGCTTCAAATTTTCTGTTAACAGAATTGTGAAGAACAGAAATATATGCTAGTATATACCAGCAATTCTTTTTGAAATTTTAGGCTGTGAAAGGTCATTCAGCTGTTAGAAGTGAGATCTACATACATGAGATCATGCAGAATAACAAACATCTACATACCCAATATGTCTCGTGCAATGTAGTTGTTTTTGAAGCTTTAGTGATATAATTCTGCAGGTAAAAAAAGAAGAGAATTTTTTTCAGAATGTTTGGAATGTGTACTGATGTAGCAATGTAATGACTGTGTATCATGTAAGAACAAACATGCTGAACTGGACTTAAAATTGAACCGTAGAACATGTATATAAATTTGAATTTATACATTTCAAATCTTTTTCTTCATAATACAGTGAAACCTGCCTACAACAGAATCATACGGTACCAGAATTGTTTTCATTGTGGACAGGTTTTGCTTCATACAGGTACTGCAGTCTGGCAGACCAGTCTGCTACATTTTTTTTCACACCATCACAGACTACATAAAACACAATTTTATGTATCTTTCTGAAACTTTCTAATAATGTGTTAGATACACTAAATTCACTTTTCCCAAATTTTGTAGCCACTTCCTTTGCATGTTCCTGTACCATTGCTCAATATATTGGAAGGTTTTTGGCTTTCACACTACAAACTACTTCCACTCAATCTCTTTGCTGTATTCATTTGCAGTTTTCCATAGGTTCTGTTGAATCATTACTTCAGTTCAGCCACAGGTTTTTTTTTTTATTTATCACTTACCTTTAATATGTCACACACTTGAGTTTTTCCAGCATTAAACTTAGCCAAGATTTGTTTTACTGTCAAGTTCTGTTCTCCAGTTGCTGCTATCACTTACAATCGTCCTTAGATTAAGCACTACTCTTTTCATTGGAGGTCGTGGGTACAATGGAATTAAATATTAAGTCTGTGGATATTTTACTGTAAGTGATATGGTTGTCCAATTCTGCTGGGGTACACCTTCAACCACCAAGTCTAATTGTGCTGTATGGGTTCCAATCTTGGGAACTTGACTCACTGAAAGAACTTATTTCAAGTGACAGAAATATATCAAGTGAGCACCGTATATTTGACTTATGTCTTTTACACATAATGAAGGATTTGTGCATGATTACGCTTATATTTTCATGTATTATTGTTATTGTTACTATTTCGGTCTTGAGCATTGCTGCATGACTGATGCAATTTCTTGGAGGGACGTTGGGAAGGGGAAAGGCTCTGTACCCTAATGCATAACCGGACCTGTGGATCAGGATTAACCACTGGTTAAGATTTATATGTGGCCTGGTTTAGGACACTCTAGTCTGGAACTAGATGATCTGTGGTGTGGAAGACTGTTATCAAAGTGATGACACGTATTCCGTGGCTGCGTGCAGCCGAAAAACACTTTCCCCTGTCGCTACGAGTTGGGTATCCAAAACGCTTATCCGTGGCTTGCGGCGAACCAAACTCCATTAATCCGTGAATGTAACCCAGTGCGAGAGGAATCGTTTGTCGTGGATGTAAGGTATGGAGTTGTGTATTGTTGGCTGTGCAAGTATAGTATACCTTTGTACCTAATTTACCATGTGAGAAATTTTGTGAGTTCCTTTGTAGTGTACATGACTAACGATACAACGTACTTTTCCGTCATTGCAAAGAAAATAAGTAAATAAATTACGCTATTGCATTCGTAATGCCATAAGGTTTATACCACTACTGTCACTGCGGTGTACACGCATTTCAAAATATAGAAA
>Ga0123357_10005979_pt1 | contig 14703 bp, 11 predicted proteins | sample TergutEmb28metaG_FD_89873 | JGI IMG/M metagenome (GOLD analysis project Ga0123357, IMG submission 89873) | Embiratermes neotenicus P4 segment gut microbial communities from Petit-Saut dam, French Guiana - Emb289 P4 | ecosystem: Host-associated > Arthropoda: Insects > Digestive system > Gut ...
CCGAAATAAGAAAACGGATTAACTAAGTGGTTCATAGAAAAATAAACGTTAAATAGCGAAGTTAAACCTATAAATACGATTAAAGATAAGGTTGCACTCCGAATAAGGGTTTTGTTTTGCGATGCAAACAAAATAAATGTAATAAGCAATGCAAATGATAAATAGAGTAAAGCATTAACAAACGAAAGGCAGAAACGGTGCATGAACGGCTCTTTGGATAAGAAGGAGAAAATAGATATCTCATTTTTGGATAAGAAGGAGAAAATAGATATCACATCTACTGCACATGATACAAAAAATATAGAGGTTACTATCAATAGCAAAATGATAGAAATTTTTCCTTTTCCTCGTATATCGTGAAGCTGTTTTTCGTTTAATAGTAAAATGCCCGCTATTAATAGCATAGCGTATAGAATAATATTGAATGATATTGATATATAATTTATATATCCCTTATTAAAAATTTGCACAGTCAGCACAATAAAATTAGCTATCGACGCAATAGAAGCGATTATCAACATAATACTTGCGCTTCTCAGCTTCACCGGGTCGTCGAATATTTCCGGCGACGTTTTGGGATCTGGTCCGTATTTATTCTCTCCCTGCTGCCCATCGGTTAGCATCAGTACGAACAACCAGATTCCACCAATAATGGGAATCAAATTAATGAATAGCATCCAACCGCTTTTACCTACGTCGTGCAAGCGGCGGACGGTGACTGCCAAGCCCGGTAGCAGCATTGCAAAGGTGTAAAAAAAATTAGCTATCATTCCTGCATATCCAAGCACAGGATATCTACCATTGGTAAACCCATATACGGATATTGCAAAAAACATCCATACGAAAGAAAAAATGATGTTAAACAGCACGAACATCCAATATTCTTTCCGCCGTGCTCGTCCACTGAAGTCGGCGTAATGCTTCAGCGCTTTAATAAACCATTTCATGTTTCCTCTTCCCACATCATTTACGTTTACGCTCTCACAGCTTATGGTTAAAGATTCCTTTCCCTCTCCCACAAGTCTTAGTGCTTGCCGCTCAGCCGATCCATCAGCGCATAGAAAATACCAGAGAATAAAAACACCACATGAATGACAACCAGCCAGATCAGATAATGATTCTCGATTTGAATGGCCTGCTGGTCAACTTGCGTACCTGAAATCTGTGAAACCCTTTGGCTGATGTGCATAAACGCCTTGAGTAATTCGATACCGGAAATCGCTACCATCGAGCCGATCAGCTTGATTTTGAGATCGGAAAAACCGATATGCCCCATCCAGTCCGGACGGTCTTCGTGGTCATGTAAATCGCCCATCCTGGAAACGAAATTCTCATACCCGCTAAATACGATGATGATCAGCAGGTTCATAATGAGCGCCACATCGACCAGCGACAATATAACGATAATCAATTCACCGCCGGAGATGGTGGTCATCCCTGCAAAAAGGCCATAAATATCCTTGCTGAACTTGTAAAGCAGCGCCAGCATCGCCACAACCAACCCGAGATAGACCGGAGCCATCAACCAGCGGCTGGTGAATAGGAGGTGTTCAAAACGGTTTTCGAGTTTCTTCAACGCCGTTTCTGGCTTATTTTGCAGCGTCATATCCCACCTCCACCTTTCTTACTGTTGACACAAACGGGTGAGCACGTTGCGCACCCGTAACATCGCTTCCTGCAATACCTGCTCGACACGCTCAAAATGGATACCCTGCACACTCGTCCCACGGCCTGCGGCGAAGTTGGCTACTACGTTGATTGCGGCATAGGGTAGTTCCAGTTCGCGGGCAAGCACAGCCTCGGGCATGCCGGTCATCCCGACCACGTCCGCGCCGTCACGCTCCAAACGGTCGATTTCCGCCGCCGTCTCCAGGCGCGGACCTTGCGTGGCCGCGTAGACCGCCCCGTCGATCACTTCTTCGCCCGCCTCATGCGCCATATCGAGGATCCGGCGGCGCATCCCCTCATCGTAAGGATGGGTAAAGTCAATATGGCGCACCGACGTATGAAGGGCGTCGAAGAAAGTATTGGCACGGCCCCATGTGTAATCCAATATCTGATCGGGTACGACCAGCGTACCCGGCACACAATCCGGGCGGATACCGCCGACCGAGGCCACCGAAACGACGCACTCCGCCCCAACGGCTTTCAACGCCCAGAGGTTGGCGCGGTAATTGACCCGGTGCGGCGGGATGGTATGCCCGTAGCCATGCCGCGCCAAGAAAACCACTTCGCCCCCAAGCAGCCTGCCAAACGTCAGCGCCCCTGAAGGCTCGCCATAAGGCGTGCGCGATACCTCGCGCCGCAGCACTTCAAGCGTGGATAACTGGGTCAGCCCCGACCCCCCGATGATTGCGAGCAAGGTTTCCGACTCCTTCATTTTTCCGGGCACAGGCACCTCCTGTGCGCCGTGAAAAGCGTCGGATGATAACACGCCATCTCCTCTGTTAGAATATAAAGCTTTTTTTTCAGTAGCGCGCCTTTCATGTCCCATCCCATCCGCAATATTGCCATCATCGCCCATGTCGACCACGGCAAAACCACCCTAGTCGACCAACTCCTTCGCCAATCCGGCACGTTCCGTGACAACCAACAGGTTGCCGAACGGGTCATGGATTCGGGAGATATCGAAAAGGAGCGCGGCATCACCATCCTGTCGAAGAACTGCGCAATCCGGTACGGCGACACCCACATCAACATCGTCGACACGCCGGGCCACGCGGACTTTGGCGGCGAAGTCGAGCGCGTACTCTCGATGGTCGATAGCGTGCTGCTGCTCGTCGATGCCCAGGAAGGACCAATGCCGCAAACCCGATTTGTCACCCGCAAGGCGCTTGCCCAGGGGCTGCGGCCCATCGTCGTCGTCAACAAGATCGACCGTCCCGGTGCACGCCCGGATTGGGTCATCAACCACACGTTCGACCTCTTTGACAAACTCGGGGCAACCGAGAAACAGCTCGACTTCCCGGTCATCTACGCTTCTGCCCTCAATGGCTACGCCTTCGTGCACCCCGGAGACGAGCGCAAGGACATGCGCCCGCTGTTCGACGTCATCCTCAAGCATGTCCCGCCCCCCACAATCGACGTCAACGGGCCACTGCAACTCCAGATCTGCTCACTCGATCATTCAACCTACATGGGTCAGCTTGGCATTGGGCGCATCAAACGCGGAAGCATCCGCCTGAACCAGGAAATCACCGTGATGTACGGCGACGAAAACCGTGGCAAGAGCAAGGTCAGCCAGATCCTGACCTTCCAGGGGCTCGACCGCCAGCCCGCAGAGACCGCCGAAGCGGGTGACATCGTCCTCATCGCTGGCATCGATCAAGTCAACATCGGCGTCACCCTTTGCGACCCGGAAGCCCCCGAAGGGCTGAAACCGATTGCCGTGGACGAGCCCACGCTCACCATGAACTTCATGGTCAACACCTCACCGTTGGCCGGGCGCGAAGGCAAATACGTCACCAGCCGCCAGATACGCGAACGGCTGGAAAAGGAACTGCTCAAGAACGTTGCCCTGCGGGTCGAATTCACCCAAGACACTGACGTATTCGAAGTCTCGGGCCGTGGCGAACTGCACCTCACCATCCTGCTCGAAAACATGCGCCGCGAAGGGTATGAACTGGCCGTTGGACGCCCCCGCGTGGTCTACAAGGACATCAATGGAGCCAGGAGCGAGCCTTACGAGCTGCTCACCGTCGACGTGGAAGAAGCTCATCAGGGCAGCATTATGGAAGAACTCGGTAGTCGCCGGGGAGAATTGCAGGACATGCAGTCCGATGGCAAAGGCCGCGTGCGGCTCGAATACCGGATTCCGGCACGCGGCCTCATCGGTTTCCAGGGTGAATTCCTCACCCTCACCCGTGGTACGGGAATCGCCAGCCATGTCTTCGACGATTACGGCCCGCTTGCGGGCAGCATGTCCGAGCGCCGAAACGGCGTGCTCGTTTCCCAGAACGACGGCACGGCGGTCGCCTACGCGCTCTGGAACCTGCAAAACCGGGGACGCATGTTCGTCAGTCCAGGCGAGGTGCTCTATGAAGGCATGATCATTGGCGTGCACAGCCGCGACAACGACCTCGTCGTCAACCCGATCAAGGGCAAACAACTCACCAACATCCGCGCCTCAGGCAAGGACGAAGCGGTCAACCTCACCCCTCCGATCACGCTCACGCTGGAGTCGGCAGTCGAGTTCATCGCCGACGACGAACTCGTGGAAATCACCCCGAAGAACATCCGGCTACGCAAGCGCCACCTGAAAGAAATCGACCGCCGCCGGGCTGCCCGCGCCGAATAACTCTCTCTCCCGCAGACAGTACGGTAGCTGGCAATTTTTGTTGAATCAAAAAATTACGTAATCCGATTTCGCGCAAACGTGACAGAAATTGACAGAAAACGGGCAGGCTATGCCGGAGTGTGTTACAAAGCAGTCACACAAACCTGAAATCTAATACTTCTTTGCGCACATTCTCAGAGGACAAGTTTAACCAACACGGACTAGAGCGGTTTCGGTTCAAGTCTGTACAGATCAAAGATGCTCTGATCGTGAAACCCGTAGGGGACGATAGCAATCGTCCCGCCGAATCACAGGCAGATTGTGTGAAACGACGAGCGGTTGTTGTATGAGACAACGGGCGGATTGCCATCCGCCCTACAAGAACCCGTCTCAAAATAGAGTAAAAAGTGTATGCACTTGAATCGAAAACACTCTAATTGCGGAGTATGCCAAATACTTTCTGCGCCAGATTGCCGGCTGCGTTAAGCGGATTCTTGCGAATGGCCTTCTCCTCTTCCGCTATCATCATAAAGAGGCCATCAAGCGCCTTGTTTGTGACATAGCTGTCTAAGCTGGCATCCTCCTTGCTGATTAACCCGAATCTGGCAGCACTACCGGCAAATTTGTCGTATTGTTCGGCCAGTTTCACTTTGGCGATTGCCTGCTGTACGATGGGTCGAAATCTGTCGCCGAGCGGAGCCGACGTGGTTCGGCGAAAATACTCGGTAGCGGAATTGTCACCGCCGACAAGAATGCTTTTGGCATCCTGTACGGACATGTTCTTGATCGCGTCCACCAGCAGCTTCTTCGCTTCGGGCACGGCGGCTTCGGCGGCGCGGTTGAAGGATGTTTCCAACTCATCAACCTGTTTACCCATACCAACAGAGCGCATCATTTTCCCCGCCCTGTCCAATTTATCGGGTAAGGGAATCCGCACCTTGGAATTGCCGAGAAAACCGTTTTCCCTGCCCAGCAAATCAACGGCCTTGTTTGCCCCCTGGGTGAGCGCCTCCTTAAGACCGGCGGTTGCGTCATTGCTGGTGAGTTGATCGAGAGAGAGAGCATAAGCCGCCCCCGACAGCAACAGGGCAGCAAGAAGGATGAATTTACGCATGACAAACCTCAGAAACACAACGGGATTTGATTCTACCTCTTGGTCAGAGCTGCAGCGAATCTGCCCGTCGAACCGGAGGCAAAGAAGCAAAAGCCGTACAGTCTGTGTAGATACTGTTATCAGAGTCAAGCCCCATGCAAAGCCGGGTTGAAAGGCACTCCTGATTTGAGTTCAAACGCCCGATTACGCACAGCCTGTTTGCCGGACAGTCCGCACCGCGTTTTACCAATATCCGCCACGTCGCGGAACGCAAGTTGCAGATGCTCCACCGCGCCGCGTATCAACGACATAGTGCGGGAACGCCGCGCCGTGACGGCGGATACCGCACTGCGTCTGGCAAAATTCTTCGGCACCAGCGCGGAATTCTGGACAGGCTTGCAGGCTGATTACGATACGGCGTGTGCCCGCATGAAACTGGCGGATGTCCTGCCACGTATCCAGCGTTTTGAGGAAGCTGTTCCGGCGTGATTCAGAAATTGCGATGGGTTCCGCTTCGTGTATGGACTGGGTACATGGCTAACGTTGGAGTGAGCTCACGAACCCCAACATCGCAACATATCCTTGTTCCTACACGCTGGGGTTGCTATGCACACCCCAGCGTATCGGTTAAAAAGAATACAGATCAGTGTGAATTGTAGTAATACGCATTCACCGGCACTTTCGCAACTGCAAAGCGACGGCTTGCCTCGGGGTCTTGCGGACGATCCCACCACAGGGCTTGGCCTGTTTGCTTCACTTCATTTTCCTCGGGATGCTTTTCCAGCCATTCGCGCATGAAAATGGTGAGTTCGGATTCGTAGTATTTGGCCATGGTGAGGTTCCTCTGAGGTGGAGACATCAAACAGTTGCAATACTACACCACCCTACCCGCTGACCACCTCTCACCGCTGCCTACTCTCCCATATCTTCTGCAAACGCTTCACCGAAACCGGCATCGGGGTTTTCAGGGTTTGGGCGAAGAGGCTGACGCGCAGTTCTTCGAGCAGCCATCGGAAATCTTCCAATTCGGGAACAGGCGTGCCGCTCCGGGCATGGGCGGCGGCTTCGCGTTGCCAGGGTTGAGCCAGCGATTTCCACTCGGACAAAAGTTTCGCGTCGCGGGCGGGGTCGTCGCGCAGTTTGTCGAGGCGCATGAGCGCAGCCTTGAGATAACGCGGGAAGTGGGCGAGGCGTTCCCAGTCGAAGGCTGTGAGGAAATCCTTTGGCAAAAGCGCGGCGACTTGGGTGCGCATGTCGGCCACGGCATCGGGAAAAGCCTTGTTCAGCGCGGCGATGCGTTTCTGGAGAGGGGCAGTATCTGCCAGCAGTTGCATGGCAAGCCGCATGAACTCCTGCGCGACTAGCGTCAGGCGCGGGCGGGCTTCCTTGCAGCGGCGCTCGAAGGTTTCGCTGTCCTCCGGCAACGAGCCGCCGAGGCAGCAGCGGGCGAGGCTGGCTTCGACGAGGCACACCTTGAGTTCGGCATCGCTGCCGAAATCGCGGTATTGCAAAGCCAGTTCGCGCAGTCCCGGCAGGCGTTCGATGGCTTTGACCTGATCCTTGAGCGCAAGGGCGAAAAGCCGCAGCAGGCCGCGACGATGCACCCGCGCCGCTTCCTCGGGAGAATCGAACGGACGCAACGAAACACTGTCGCCATCATCGCGTAAGGCAGGAAAGCCGATGACCTGCTGCCCGTCGATATTCACTTCGAGCAATTCGGGGAGCTTGCCGAAGTCCCAAGCAGTGAAGCCGGGGCGTTCTTCCCATCGCCCGCTTGCGGGAGAGGGGCTGGGGGAGAGGGCAGCCCGTCCGCCCTTTGCCGCCTTACCTCCCTCTCCCGGCTCTTCGAGCCACCCTCTCCCGCAAGCGGGAGAGGGAACAACGGCCACATCAAAACGCGCCGCCACACGTTCCCTGAACCGGACACGCAGTTCGCTCAACTGCCGGGACTGCCCGAGCACGCGCCCATGCTCGTCGATGACCCGAAAATTCATGAAGCAGTGCGGAAGCAGGTTTTCCGGGCGGAAACTTTCCAGCGGCAATTTGAGGTGCACGCGCTCTTCGACGAAATGCTGGAGCGTTTTCAAAAGCGGCTGATCACCGCCCTGCCCCAATTCGCCGTCCTCGACAGCCGCCATGAACGCCGCCGCACTTTCTGCAAGCGGTTGCAACCGGTGGCGGATTTTCTGCGGCACAGTCTTCAGCAGCGCAGTCACTTTTTCTTCCAGCAACCCCGGCACCAACCATTCGCAACGGTGGGCATTCACCTGATTAAGCATCGCCAGCGGCACGGTCAGGGTCACGCCGTCATCGGCGTCCCCCGGCTCGTGCCGGTAATCGAGTTTCAGCTTCTGGCCGAGTACGTCGAATGCGGGCGGGAAGCGTTCGCTGGTCACGCCCCCGGCATCGTGGCGCATGAGTTGCTCGCGTGTGAGGTGAAGAAGTCTCAAAGCGTTCTTTTCGGCCTGTTTGCGCCAATGCTCGAAACCGGCGAGATCGACGATATCGGCGGGAATCTTGCTGTCGTAGAAGGCTTCGATCAGGGTTTCGTCGACGAGTACGTCGGGGCGGCGAGTCTTTTGCTCCAGCCTTTCAATTTCCGCGACCAACCCGAGGTTATGGTTCAAAAACCCCATCGACCGCATTGAGCCTTCGGTGATTTCCCCTGCCACCAGCCCCTCGCGGATAAACAGTTCGCGGCACAGCGCCGGGTCGACATCACGATACGGCACGCCCCGGCGCGGCCAGATCACCAACCCATAAAGAACGCCCCGCTCCCACGCCCGCACGCAGCCCGCACTCTTCGACCAGTGCGGCTCGAACACATGCCGCCGGATGAGATGTGCGCCGACCTCTTCCACCCATTCCGGCTCGATATGGGCGAGGCAGCGCCCGAAAAGCCGTGAGGTGTCGACCTGTTCGGCGGCCATGATCCATTTGCCCGTCTTTTTCGCCAGCATCGAACCCGGATGCGGCCAGAATTTGATGCCACGCGCCCCGAGATAGCTCCCCGCCTGTGCGCCGACGGTTTCTTCCGACAGGCAGCCGATGTTGCCGAGTAGCCCGGCAAGCAACGATTTATGAATCGCCTCGTAGTTGGCAGGCACGGTATTAACATGCCAGCCATGCTCCATGCACAGGGCATGAAGCTGGTTATGGACATCCCGCCATTCGCGCATCCGCATCCAGGACAAAAAATGACGGCGGCACCACTGTTTCTGCTGGTTTCCGGATTCGTGGCGCTGCACTTCGTTCCACGCTTTCCACAGGTTCCAGTACCAGAGGAATTCCGAACGCTGATCCTGCTCCACGACACGAAACTTCGCGTGTGCCTGATCTGCCGCAGTAGGGTTTTCCTGCGGGCGCTCGCGTGGGTCTTGCGTGGAAAGCGCGGCGGCAATCACCAGCACTTCTTCCAACGCCCCACGCTCGCGGGCGGCCAGCATCATCCGGGCGATGCGCGGGTCGAGCGGCAGTTTTGCCAGTTCTTGACCAATCGAGGTTAACGTACTGCCCCCACGCTCGCTTTGCTCGCTGCCCCCCGAGGGGGCGTCGCCACCCTTGAGGCGGCTCGGCGGGTGGCGAGCACTCCCACCATCTTCCATCGCACCCAGTTCCGCCAGAAGCGCGTAACCGTCACCGATCAGCCTGGAACCGGGCGGGTCGATGAAGGGGAAATCCTCCACCTCTCCCAGGCCAAGCGCCTTCATCCGCAGGATTACCCCGGCGAGCGAAGAACGCAGGATTTCGGGATCAGTATGCGCGGGGCGGCGCTTGAAATCTTCTTCATCGAAGAGCCGGAAACAGATCCCGTCCATCACGCGGCCACACCGTCCGGCGCGCTGTTGGATCGACGCCTGCGCGATCTTCTCGATCCGCAACTGCTCCACCTTGTTGCGCGGCGAATAGCGTTTGATCCGCGCCAGCCCTGTATCGACCACGTAGCGCACGCCCGGCACGGTAAGCGAGGTTTCCGCCACGTTCGTTGCCAGCACCACCCGCCGCCCCCCGGAAGGCGCAAACACCCGCGCTTGCTCCTGCGCCGACTGTCGCGCAAAGAGCGGCAAAATCTCGCTGCCGGAAAGCAACCGGGACTTGGCAAGCGCCTCGGTAGCCTCGCGGATTTCCCGCTCGCCCGGCAGAAAAACGAGCACATCGCCAGCACCGCAATGCTGTGCCTCGTCAACGGCATCAACCAGCGCATCGAAGAGGTCGCGCTGCTTCTTCCCGCCCCCTTTCCTACCCATATTCCCCTCTCCCACTCGTGGGAAAGGGTGGCGCGAAGCGCCGGGAGAGGGTGTTTCCGCCCGCACACCGTTCTCTTCTTCGTCGTCGTCCCCATCATTGAGCGCAACAGGCCGATAGCGCACCTCGATCGGATACAACCGCCCGGAAACCTCGATCACCGGCGCGGGCGACCCCGCCGCATCCGCGAAATGGCGGGCGAAACGTTCAGCGTCGAGCGTCGCGGAAGTGATGATGAGCTTGAGGTCGGGGCGGCGTGGCAACAGCGCCTTGAGGTAGCCGAGAAGAAAATCGATATTGAGCGAGCGTTCGTGCGCCTCGTCGATAATCAGCGTATCGTAGGCCGCAAGCCGCGGGTCTCCCTGCGTCTCCGCCAGCAGGATGCCGTCGGTCATCAGCTTGATGCGGCTCTCCACCCCCACACGGTCGGTGAAACGGATTTTGTAGCCCACGACTTGCCCGAGCTGACTATTCAATTCCTGCGCGATCCGGCTGGCCGTCGCCCGCGCCGCCAACCGCCGTGGCTGTGTATGCCCGATCAGCCCCGCCGTCCCGCGCCCAAGGGCGAGGCAAATCTTGGGCAGTTGGGTCGTCTTGCCGGAACCGGTTTCCCCACAAACGATGATGACCTGATGCGCCGCGATGGCAGCCGCGATTTCATCGCGGCGGGCGGAGATAGGGAGTTCGGGGGGGAAAGTGGGCGTAGGGAGTGGTGTGGAGGAGCGCATGCCGGATTTTGGCATGGCGGGAGGGGTGAAGTCAGCCTGGGTTGGGGGGGGGACGTAGGGGCTTGGTGCCAACCACAAACATCCGCCCTCTGGTGAAGTCAGCCTGGGTTGGGGGGGGACGTAGGGGACGATGGCAATCGTCCCGTCAAACCGCAGGTATTCACTTAACAAGCCCCCCCATTTTCAACCCAGTGGCAGAAAGTAGCTGCGCAACATTTGCACTCCCAAACTTTTTCGCGGACATTGTTACCAATTTCCCACAGGTCATGGCATCGTCAAGAGCGTTATGGGCGTTGTAGTGGATATTGAATTTTTTTGCCAATGCGGTGAGTGCGTGGGATTTTAGTTCTGGCCATGTACGACGGGAAAGGTTACAAGTGCAAAAATATGGCAGATTAGGGATATCCAGTTCATACCAATCAAGAACTGCCAAAAGTACGCCCATATCAAACGAAGCATTATGTGCCGCCAACGGAAAACCGCCGATAAATGACCTTACGTCGCTTTCCCAGATATCTGCAAATTTGGGCGCGTCCCGTACATCATCTACAGTCAGCCCATGAATTTCTGTAAAATCAGGCCGAATGTAAAGACTGGGTGGTCGTATCAATGAATAAAAAGTGTCTACCGCTTTTCCATTCTGAAACTTGACCAGCCCCATAGAGCAAGCGCTTTCCCGCGAATATTTCGCGGTCTCAAAATCGATGGCAACAAAGTTCATATGTTCTGGACGAATGGCATCGGGTTCATGCGGAAAACAAGTGGATCGAGATTTGCGCATGGTATACCATCGTCACCATCTTCCGCACAAAATTCCGGGGGCCGCATGGTTCGCGTTTGTGGTTCGATCGAACCTGTCACCAAACAGTTGTCTCCTGGTACCATTGAATCAATATGAAAAGCTGCAGCACGAGACCATAGGGGTTACTTCACAGACAACGGTTTTATTCACTCTTCAGGAGACACATCATGGGGATTACCCTTGCCTATGCCGCTCACAGCGCCACCACTCCGCTTAAACCGTTTTCATACAACCGACGCTCTCTTGATCCGAACGACGTATTGATTGCAATCCGTTACTGCGGAGTCTGCCATTCCGACTTACACATGGTGAGAAACGAATGGGGGCAAACGATTTATCCCATCGTGCCAGGGCATGAAATCGTCGGGGAAGTGCTTGAAGTTGGTAGCGCCGTGCGCACGTTCAAACCTGGAGACATGGCCGGGGTCGGCTGCATGGTCGATTCCTGCCGGGCTTGCCCGGAATGTAAAGAAGGCCTGGAACAGTACTGCCAGAACGGGATGACCCTCACTTACAACAGCCCAGATAAGCATACTGGCGGAGTAACTTACGGCGGCTATTCCACGCATATTGTCGTTGATCAGAACTTCACGCTACGCATACCGCCAAATCTTGACCTGGCCGCGACCGCACCGCTCCTTTGCGCTGGGATCACCACTTATTCGCCGCTACGCCATTGGGGCGTAGGCAAAGGCTCGCACATCGGTATTGTCGGCCTGGGTGGACTCGGGCACATGGCGCTCAAGCTTGCACACGCCTTTGGCGCGCATACCACGCTCTTCACCACCAGTATTGGAAAAGCCGAAGACGCCCGGCGCCTTGGCGCTGACGCGGTCGTGGTATCGAAAAACGCGGAAGAAATGAAAGCGTATGACAACAGCCTCGATTTCATTCTCGACACCGCCGGTGCATCGCACTCGCTCGACCACTATCTGCCACTTCTGAAGCGCGACGGCTCGCTCTGCCTTATCGGTTTGCCCGAACATGGTCACCCATCACCAAACATTGGCACCCTAATCTTCAAACGCCGCCAAATCGCAGGCTCGTTGATTGGAGGTATCCGCGAAACACAGGAAATGCTCGATTTCTGCGCAGCACACAACATCGTTTCCGACATCGAGTTGATTCCGATACAAAAGATCAACGAAGCCTACGAACGCATGTTGAAGAGCGACGTCAGATACCGTTTCGTGATTGATCTGGGATCACTGCAATAGCCCGTAACAAATGAAATGAGAGCCCCCCGCAAGATACCGTCTTTTCGGTCAATGCTTGCGCTATCGCTGGCGGGTATCGTGGAGCATAATCTCGCGCCGCACATGGTCATGGACTTCGCCCAGGGCGTTCGTGCTGGTCTTGCCGTCGGGCAGCGTGGTGCTGGTGCGGTTGCCCAGGGCGTCGTAGGCGTGCTTGAGGGTGTGCCGCCCGTTTTTGCCGTGGCGGCGCTGGGTTTCGGCGACGAGGTTGTTTGAGGCGTCGAAGCCGAATTCGAGGCTGTCGATGGGTTTCCCGGCAAGGTCGGTGCGGTCGAGCCGGGTCACGCGCCCAAGGGCGTCGCGGGCGTAAATGGTGATGCCTTCGGGGGTGGTCTTTTTGAGGAGACGGCCCAGGAGGTCGCGGTCGAGCCGGGTTTCGGTGCGCTTGCCGTCCAGCCCGATTTGGGCGACGGGGCGGTCGGCCGCGTCGTGCTCGAAACGCACGGGCTCGCCGTTTTCGTTAGAGATGGCGGTCAGGTTGCCGGGGGCGTCGTAGCGGGTGGTGACGGTACCGTTCGCCGGTGCGGCCAACGGCAATGCGAGGATGACCCCGGTCAAGGCGCGGAGGATGCGGTGGCGGAAGGAAGGCATGTCAGACAGGAAGTGTCGACTGATCCTCGTCAATTTGAACCCCCCGGGCATCAAAAAGAGCGGCAATACGATTTGCCTCATCAGCAATAAAATCCTCTATTGATTCCCAAGATTTTAATGGTTTCGATGATTCTGGTGAGCAGAAATATATTTTTTCGTCTTTCTCTTTCGTATAAATAAGGCTTCCATCCCAACTATATCCACCAATAAATATCATATCATCATTTGCATCTCTAAGCCTTTCGTTCACGTTCGGAATTTCTATACCATAAGGCTGCGCAACTCCGTTAATCCTCAAACCATCTATAGAGAGCGTATCAGAAAAATAGTGAAACCCATTACATTCTTTATAAAAGATTGTCAAATGACCGGGTATTTTTTTTCCGATTGTTTCGCCCAATAATAAAACCTGATCGTCTGTTAATGGTGGATAAAGGGTATGTAAAAACGCTGCTGGAGCAACATGAGGAGCTTTGCCGTAGCGTTTTGCTCCGCGCCAATTCTCTTCCCCAAGAGCAGAAAAACGGCTCATCTGCTCATATACAGGAGAAATCATCTTGAATTTATGCATCAGTTACCCCTATTTGATTTTAGCAGCAGCTTTTGCTGCATCAAGCATAGCACTACGATCAAGCAGATCCCCTGTTGTGGTGTTCTGAAAACTCCCACCATGTTGCGCTATATGTTCAGCCCTACCCTGTACAAACTTAAACCATCAAGGGAAATCCCCCGGCTCTGCCGGGGAGGCAGTAGAAGTTTGACGTATTCGGGAGTCCATCGGAGGACACTCCATCTCGTGAGCCGCCAAGCACACGAAAAGGAGAGTCACGATGGACGAATTGGAAAGCCTAAGCCACACGGCGTGGGAGTGCAAATATCACGTTGTGTTCATACCGAAGTGCCGAAGAAGAACCTTGTACGGACAGTTGCGTCAGCACCTTGGGGAGGTATTTCGCAGGTTGGCGATGCAGAAGGAAAGCCGGATTGAAGAAGGGCATCTGATGTCCGATCACGTGCACATGATGATCTCGATACCGCCGAAGTATGCGGTGTCACAGGTGGTCGGATACATCAAGGGCAAGAGTGCGATCCATCTGGCGCGGGTGTATGGAGAGCGCAAGCGGAATTTTGTCGGGCAGCACTTCTGGGCGAGAGGGTACTTCGTTTCCACGGTTGGTCGTGACGAAGCCGTGATTCGGGAGTACATCCGACGTCAGGAGGAAGAGGACAAGCGATTGGAACAGATGAACCTATGGCGCTAATCGGCCACCGTTACGGTAGCCCAAGAAGTTCGGGGCCGCGTTAGCGACCCCGGAATTGCCGCTTTGAGCGGCTCACAATCTAAAGCCCCCGGCTTTGCCGGGGGATACTATTATCTGGGTTTGAAGCTAAATGCGGGTGAGCTTCCGCACTGTTAATATGATGTCCTTCAAACCCTTTGACTTTACCTTTTGCCAATAGTTCTTTCTTTTGTACTGGTGTCCAACAACGTGTTCCACCACCCGTTAATTCAACTAACCGCCGTTCTTGCCTCCAAGCCTTAGCAACCCCTGCTCTTCTATCTCTAGCAAGCTGTGGACAACCCCTCGCCCACCCCCACGGATCAATCCACCCATCCGCATTCGGCGCATACTGATAAAAATTCAGCCCCCCCCACAGCCCGATCGGGTCTTCGCTGACGAACCTCCCAATATCCGGATCAAAATACCGGA